>Ga0307511_10001435_pt1 | contig 25149 bp, 27 predicted proteins | sample 13_EM_MG_FD_200266 | JGI IMG/M metagenome (GOLD analysis project Ga0307511, IMG submission 200266) | Populus trichocarpa ectomycorrhiza microbial communities from riparian zone in the Pacific Northwest, United States - 13_EM | ecosystem: Host-associated > Plants > Roots > Unclassified | place... | reverse complement strand
GCGACGGCTTCCTTGCGCTCGGCGGGCGTGAGATCGGCAAGGTGCCGCGGCGGCTTCTGGGCTCCGCGGGGGGCGACGAATGTGAGTTCTCCGGGCTTAGGCATGGCTGTACCAGTGTCGCAGATCGTTTACCGTGATCCGTTACGGTGATCCGCTTCAGCCGGTTTCAGCCGATGTGCTCCAGGTGTTCCCTCAGAAGCTTCTCGTTGTGGGGCATCTCGCGTCGGACCTGGGGGCGGACGACGAGGGGCAGCAGGACCTTGCCGATGCCGTGTCCTTCGAAGTCGAGGTCCATGGTCACCCGGGTACGGCGGCCGTCGTCGACGGGTGAGATCTCGCCGCGGAAGTTGCCCCTGATGGGGCCGTCGATCCCGCGCACGGTCCAGGCGCGCGGCGGCTGGAACTCGGTGCACTCCATGGTCATCGCCATGTCGCGGCGACCCACGTGCCGGGTGACGCGGACCCGGGAGCCGAGACCGAAGGGCCGGTCGTCGAGCTGCTCGGCGGACACCGCGCTCTCCTGCCACTCGGGGAGGTGGGACGGGTCGATGACGTACGCCCAGGCGTCCTCGGGACGGCAGTCCACATCGAACTCTTCGTGGAAGGCTGACATGACACCCTCCTTCGTTCAGGGCGGTCCCCCTTTTTGCGAGGGCTTACACCGAAATCGTACGACCGGGCGCCCCCGTCCTGTACAGATCAGGGGCGCCCGGAATGCCGTAGGAGCGGACGACCTCAGCCGGACCCCACGAACAACACCATCAACAGCCAGACCACCGGAGCGGTCGGCAGCAACGAGTCCAGCCGGTCCATGATGCCGCCGTGGCCCGGCAGCAGCGTGCCCATGTCCTTGATGCCGAGGTCCCGCTTGATCATGGACTCGCCGAGGTCGCCCAGCGTGGCGCTGGCCGCGACCGCGAGGCCCAGGACGAGGCCCTGCCACCAGCTGCCGTCGTCGATCAGGAACTGCATGCACAGCGCGCCCGCCACCATCGCGAAGGACACCGCCCCGAACAGGCCCTCGCGGGTCTTTCCGGGGCTGATGCGCGGAGCGAGCTTGTGCGTACCGAAGCGCCAGCCGACCGCGTAGGCACCCGTGTCGCTGACGACGGTCAGCAGCAGGAACGTCATGACCCGCCAGGCGCCGTCGTCGGCGGTGAGCATCAGGGCGACGAACGTGGCCAGGAACGGCACGTAGAACGCCGCGAAGACGCCCGCCGTGACGTCCTTGAGGTAGCCCTCCGGCGGTTCCGTCATCCGCCAGACCAGGACGGCGAGCGCCGTGAGGGCCATGGCGACCCAGGCGCCCTCGGGACCCCGGACGTAACCGGCGACGACCATCGCGGCCCCGCCGACCGCGAGAGGCACGAGAGGCGCCTTGATGCCCTTGCGCTCCTGCAGCCGCGAGGTCAGCTCCCACAGGCCGACGACCACGGCGACCGCTATCACGCCGACGAACACGGCCTTGACGACGAACAGGGACGCGATGATGATCGCGCCGAGTCCGACCCCGACCCCTATGGCCGCACCCAGGTCCCGGCCCGCGCTCTTCTTCTGCGGGGCGGGCGCCGGTGGCGGGACGTCGGGCATGGGCTCCGGATTCTGCGGCACCGCCCCGTAGGGCTGCGCCTGCGGCGTGTCAGAGGGCTGCGTCCGCGGGTCGTACGCCGACGACTGCCGTGCGTCGTACGGCGGTTGCTGCGTCTCGTCGCGGAACAAGGGGCCGCTCAGCCGAGCGGCCCCCCGGTCGTCATCCTGGTGTCCGCCGTATGCGGGCTCGTCGGGCACGGTGGGCATGGGGCGAGTCTGCTGCGCCTCAGGCGCATCGTACGTGGGACCCGCCGGGGCAGCCCCCTGGACAGGCCCCTGGTCGGACGGCCCCCAGTACCCGGCTTGTGGCGGTGCCCCCCAGGAAGAGTCGTTCATCAGACCTCGAGCAGCTCCGCTTCCTTGTGCTTGAGGAGTTCGTCCACCTGGGCGACGTACTTCGCCGTGGTGTCGTCGAGCTCCTTCTCCGCGCGACGGCCCTCGTCCTCGCCGATGTCGCCGTCCTTGATCGCCTTGTCGATCGCTTCCTTGGCCTTGCGGCGGATGGAACGGATCGAGATCTTGGAGTCCTCGGCCTTGGTCTTGGCGACCTTGATGTACTCCTTGCGGCGCTCCCCGGTCAGCTCGGGGAACGTCACCCTGATGATGTTGCCGTCGTTGCTCGGGTTGACGCCGAGGTCCGAGTCGCGGATCGCCTGCTCGATGTTGCGCAGCGCGCTCTTGTCGAACGGGGTCACCACGGCCATGCGCGGCTCGGGCACGGAGAACGAGGCCAGCTGGTTGATCGGCGTCAGCGCCCCGTAATAGTCCGCCACGATCTTGTTGAACATCGCCGGGTGCGCACGGCCGGTGCGGATCGCGGCGAAGTCCTCCTTGGCGACCACGACGGCCTTCTCCATCTTCTCCTCGGCCTCGAGGAGGGTCTCTTCGATCACCACTTGCTCCTGCGTGTCTTGAGTAGGCCCGGCTGCTGTGCTGTGTCGGCGTCGGCGGCCGGCTGCGTCGCGTCTTCTTCCTGCACGGTTCCCGACCGGCAGGACATTGTCCATCCCCCGGTCAGGGTCATCAGCCCTGGCTGCCTTGGTCACCCACAAGCGTGCCGATCTTCTCACCCTTGACGGCGCGGGCGATATTGCCCTCCGCCAGAAGCTCGAAGACCAGGATCGGAAGCTTGTTGTCGCGGCACAGGGTGATGGCGGTCATGTCCGCGACCTTGAGGTCCTGGGTGATGACCTCGCCGTAGCTGAGCGAGTCGAACTTGACGGCCTCGGAGTTCGTCTTCGGGTCGGAGTCGTAGACCCCGTCCACGCCGTTCTTGCCCATCAGGAGCGCCTCGGCGTTGATCTCCAGGGCGCGCTGGGCGGCGGTGGTGTCGGTGGAGAAGTAGGGCATGCCCATACCGGCGCCGAAGATGACCACACGGCCCTTCTCCAGGTGGCGCACGGCGCGCAGCGGGATGTACGGCTCGGCGACCTGGCCCATGGTGATGGCGGTCTGGACGCGGCTGTCGATGCCCTCCTTCTCCAGGAAGTCCTGGAGGGCGAGGCAGTTCATCACCGTGCCGAGCATGCCCATGTAGTCGGAGCGGGCCCGGTCCATGCCGCGCTGCTGGAGTTCGGCGCCGCGGAAGAAGTTGCCGCCGCCGATGACGACGGCGACCTCCGCGCCGTCCCGGACGACGGCCGCGATCTCACGGGCGATCTTGTGCACCACGTCGGGGTCGACGCCCAGGCCACCGCCGCCGGAGAAGGCTTCTCCGGACAGCTTCAACATGAACCGGCCGCGTACCTTGCCGTCGTCGGTCTTCTGGGGCTTGGTGGTCATGACGTTCTCGCCTCTTTTACGTGGTCGCACATACGAAGAAGGCCACTGCCGGTGGGGTGTCTGTCGCATCCCATGCTCGGCAATGGCCTCCTCGTCAGATCTGCTGTCGTCCGCCACGCGCGCGTGCGCGACGGCGCACCGGGACGACTGCTGACGACCCTAGCGGGATTCCGCGGGCCGCCGCGCGTCGATCGCGGTACGGACTCAGATGCCGACCTTGATGCGCGTGAAGCGCTTCAGGGTGACACCCGCCTCGTCCAGAACCTTCTGGACGGACTTCTTGGGGTCGAGCGCGTACGGCTGACCGAGCAGCGTCGCGTCCTTGAAGAAGCCGCCCACGCGACCCTCGACGATCTTGGCGATCGCGGCCTCGGGCTTGCCCTCGGCGCGGGTGGTCTCCTCGGCGATACGACGCTCGGACTCGACGACCTCGGCCGGCACGTCTTCCTTGGCCAGGTACTTCGGCGCGAAGGCGGCGATGTGCTGGGCGACACCGCGGGCGACCTCGGCGTTCGGCTTGTCCAGCTCGACGAGGACACCGATCTGCGGGGGCAGGTCGGGCATCGTGCGGTGCATGTACGCGGAGACGTAACCGTCGGCGTACTGGGCGAAGCGGTCCAGGACGATCTTCTCGCCCAGGTTCGCGTTGGCCTCGTCGACGAACGCCTGGACCGTCTTGCCGGACTCGATCTCTGACGCGAGCAGCGCCGCGAGGTCGGCCGGGGTGGTGGCGGCGACGTGCTGGGCGATCTGGTTGGCGACGGCCTGGAACTTCTCGCCCTTGGCGACGAAGTCCGTCTCGCACTTCAGCTCGACCAGGACACCGGAGGTGTTGTCGTCGGCGATGACGGAGACCACGGCGCCGTTCTCGGCGGAGCGGCCCTCGCGCTTGGCGACGCCCTTCTGGCCCTTGATCCGGAGCGCCTCGACAGCCTTCTCGACGTTGCCGTCGGCCTCGTCAAGCGCCTTCTTGCAGTCCATCATGCCGGCGCCGGTGAGCTCACGGAGCTTCTTGACGTCGGCGGCGGTGTAGTTCGCCATGATCTGGAAATCTCTTCTCGGAGTTCGAAGTCTCGAAGTCGGCGGCGGCCGCGTGGTGAGCGGGCTTCCGCCAAAGATCTACGGGCTACGAAGATCTAGGGGCTGTGAGTGAACGGCGGGTGGCGCGGTCGGCACCACCCGCCGTCACTTCAGCTCAGCCCTTTGGCCCGGAAGGTCAGGCCGTTGGCCGGAGGGTCAGGCCTGCTCGGCGTCGGCGGCCGGCGCGGCCTCAGCCTTGGCGGCGGGAGCCTCGACGACCTCGGCGGCGGCCTCAGCGACAACCGGAGCCTCGTCAGCCTGCTCGGCGTCGGCGACCTTCTCGGTCTCGGCGGAGGTCTGGACCTCGGCGTCGGCGGCCGGAGCCTCGTCAGCCTTCTTCTCGCCCTCGAGCAGGTCGCGCTCCCACGCGGCGAGCGGCTCACCGGCGGCCTTGTCACCCTTGGCCTCGGCGGCGACACCGGAGCGGCTGATGAGGCCCTCGGCGACGGCGTCGGCGATCACGCGGGTGAGCAGGGTGACGGAGCGGATCGCGTCGTCGTTGCCCGGGATCTTGTAGTCGACCTCGTCGGGGTCGCAGTTCGTGTCGAGGATGGCGACGACCGGAATGTTGAGCTTCCGGGCCTCACCGACCGCGATGTGCTCCTTCTTGGTGTCCACGATCCAGACGGCGCTGGGAACCTTGGACATCTCGCGGATACCACCGAGGGTCTTCTCCAGCTTGGCCTTCTCGCGCGAGAGCACGAGAAGCTCCTTCTTGGTGAGACCGGACGCGGCGACGTCCTCGAAGTCGATCTGCTCGAGCTCCTTGAGGCGCTGCAGACGCTTGTAGACGGTGGAGAAGTTGGTGAGCATGCCGCCCAGCCAGCGCTGGTTGACGTAGGGCATGCCGACGCGGGTGGCCTGCTCGGCGATGGCCTCCTGCGCCTGCTTCTTCGTACCGACGAACATGACCGTGCCGCCGTGGGCGACGGTCTCCTTGACGAACTCGTAGGCGCGGTCGATGTACGACAGCGACTGGAGCAGGTCGATGATGTAGATGCCGTTGCGCTCGGTGAAGATGAAGCGCTTCATCTTCGGGTTCCAGCGACGGGTCTGGTGACCGAAGTGGACGCCGCTTTCCAGCAGCTCCCGCATCGTGACGACGGCCATGGCCGTTCTCCTTGATTTTCTCGGTTGTGCCGCGGGTGCCGGGACGGCACTCGCGCCTGACGCCCACATGCGCGTGCCCAGAGGACCGAGGAGCGCTGACACCGGTTTTTCGTCTTTCGACGGAGGACCAGATGTCGGGGCGTGCGAAGTCGACCCGGTGACCCGGATCGCCAAAGGAAGTGTACGGGACCCGCGAGGTACCGGGTGACGCCGTTGTCCACAGGCACCCGGCGGTCCACAGGTCCCAGCCATGATCGACACGGGTACGGCACGGTTTGTGCCATGCGAACACGACGACATCTGCGACATCCGCACACGGCACTGGCCTTGGTAGTGGCCCTCTTCCTGACCCTGCTGACCTGCGCGGCCGAGGCGGCCGACGCCCCGCCGCCGCCACCGGGAGTCCCACCCCCGCCCGTACCGGCCATGGCCCGCACCTGGCCCGTCGGTTCCCACCCCTTGGTCCTACGAGGCTGGGAGCCCCCGGCGACGCTCTATGCCCGGGGCCACCGGGGCGTGGACCTGGCGACCCCGGCCGGCGCTCCGGTGCGGGCGGTGGCGGCGGGCCGGGTGTCCTTCGCGGGCCGGGTGGCGGGGAGAGGGGTGGTCTCGGTGGAACTGACGGGGACGGATCTCCGCACGACCTACGAACCGGTGACCGCGTCGGTGAAGAAGGGGGACGAGGTGGCGGCGGGCGAGGTGGTGGGAACGGTGGAGATCACCGGCTCACACTGCGCGACTTCATGCGTGCACTGGGGCTTGCTGAGAGGAGAGGTGTACTTGGACCCGCTGGGACTACTGCCCCCATGGCTGCTGAACAGGGGGCCGTCACGCCTGTTGCCGGTGCTCAGCTTTTAGGGGCGGGCCCGTCCCTCTTGCCTCCGGTCCTGGCTTTTAGGGGCGCGGGGCTGTATCGATTTGCGGCTCCGCCGCGGGGCGCGACCAGCCCCCACCGGCCCGCAGCCGACACTCAACCCCGAACCCCCCGCAAAGCCATACTCACGGCAGCCTCAGTAATCACCGAGGGATCCTCCGCAGCCCCCAGCTCAATCCGCCGCACAGCCGCATCGACAACCCCTTGCAGCAGCATCGCGGCCAACCGAGGCTCCCCATGCCCCATCTCCGCCAACGCCTCGACGATCATCGCGACCAGCCCACCATGCGCGGCACGGATCTTCTCCCGCGCCCCGGCGTCCAGTTCGCTCGCGGAGATGGCGACCACAGCCCGGTGCCGCCGGTCCCCCACCAGGGCCAGCTGCTGCCGCACGTACGCTTCCACCTTGCCCTCGGCGGAGCCGGCCCGCTCCATCGCCGCCGACACGTCCGCCGCCCAGACGGGGAAGTCGACCTCGCAGAGTTCCTCGACGACGGCTGCCCGGGAGCGGAAGTACTCGTACACGGAGGACCGCGCGAGACCCGTCCGCTCGGCCAGGGCCGGGAAGGTCAGCGCCTCCGTTCCGCCCTCGGACAGCAGGGAACGAGCCGCGTCCAGCAGGGCGGCTCGCTGCATCGACCGGTGCTCGGCCACGGAGGCCGCTCGAATCCTTGGCACGTCAACCACTCTACGGACGGTCCACCCCCGGCGGGAGTGACCGGGGCCATGCAGGCACGATTCTGCGAGGTCGAGAAGGCGGTACGGCTTTCGCTCAACGGCCGAAACTGGCCAGCTTGGCGCGCAGCTGCAGTACGGACTTGGTGTGGATCTGGCTGACCCGGCTCTCGGTCACCCCGAGTACATTGCCGATCTCGGCGAGCGTCAGCCCCTCGTAGTAGTACAGCGTGACGACGGTCTTCTCCCGCTCGGGCAACGTGTTGATCGCCCGCGCCAGGAACCGCCGCAGCTCCCGCCCCTCCGCCACCTCCACCGGGTTGTCGGCGGCGGTGTCCTCCAGGGTGTCCATCAGGCTGAGCCGGTCGCCGCCCTCGCCGCCGGCGTGCAGCAGCTCCTCCAGCGCCACCACGTTGGCCAGCGACAACTGGCTGAAGACGGCGTGGAGTTCGTCCACCGCGATGCCCATCTCGGCCGCCACCTCGCCCTCACTCGGGGTGCGCCTGAGCCGCGCCTCCAGCGTGGCGTACGCCCGCTCCACGTTCCGCGCCTTCTGCCGCACCGAGCGCGGGATCCAGTCGAGCGCGCGCAACTCGTCGATCATCGCGCCCCGGATGCGGGTGATCGCGTACGTCTCGAACTTGATCTCCCGCTCGATGTCGAACTTCTCGATGGCGTCGATCAGTCCGAACACCCCCGACGACACGAAGTCCGCCTGCTCGACGTTGGGCGGCAGCCCGACGCTCACCCGTCCCGCGACGTATTTCACGAGCGGCGAGTAGTGCAGGATCAGCTGCTCGCGCAGCCGCTCGTCGCCCGTCGTCTTGTACGACCGCCACAGCTCGTCGAGCGTCGAGGGAGCGGGCGGCCGGACGCTGCCACCGTCACGGGCGGCTGGGGGGATCGCCGCCCGGTCGGACCCGGAGGTGTGCTGGGGCATTCGTCGCCTTGTGCCGTTCTGCCGTGAAGTGGGGTTGCCTGGGTGAGCTGTCGGAGTGATGGGGAGATGCCGGTCTGCGCCCGGAATCCCCGTGAGCGTAGCGTGACTGGAGTGTCGCGGTGTGCGAAGGGCGGGGCTCGGACCGGCCACGGACGCGTTCGACAGGGTGCCGGAACGGGTCACTCCAGTCGCTCTGCGTGATCATCGGAATGCGCCAACTGCGGGAATTCCCAAGGGTGTCGGGGTTCCCCCGGACGGCCGAACACACTCGGTCAGCGGCGCCCCCGATCCGGCCGGACCGAGATCATCGCCTGGCGTGTCAACTTCCAGCCGTCGCCGTGTCGTTCGACGTAACCAAGTGCTCGGAGTTCGTACAGTCTCGCGACCGCGTCGTCCTCCGTGGTCTGCGCACCGCGGGCGATCTCCCGCACCGCTGCCGCCCTGTTGCCGGGGAGGGCGGCGAGGGTGCGGCGGGCGGCCGGTTCCAACAGGTCGCGCGGGAGCACCGGTCCGCGTCGGTCCGGGGCCAGTTCGCCCATGTCACCGACCAGTTCGACGACTTCGGCGGCGTCGGTGACCAGCACCGCGTCCCCGCGCAGGAGTTCGTGCACACCGGCGGACAGCCCGCTGGTGGCCGGGCCGGGCACCCCTATGGTGTGGCGCCCCAGCCGCTGCGCCGCCCGGGCCGTGACGAGCGATCCGCTGCGATACGCGGCCTCGACCACCACGGTGCCCCTGGTGAGCGCGGCGATCACCCGGTTCCGGAGGATGAACCTGCTCGGTGTCGGATGCTCGCCGGGTGGCAACTCGCCCACCACGAGCCCCTGTTCGGCGATCCTGCCGATCAACTGGGCGTGGCCGCGCGGGTAGGGCCGGTCCACTCCGCAGGCGAGCACGGCGACGGTGGCGCCGCCCGCGCCGAGGGCGCCGCGATGTGCGGCACCGTCGACGCCGTAGGCACCCCCGGACACGACGATCCAGCCGTCCTCGGCGAGGTCGGCGGCGAGGGTGGCCGCCATGTGTGCGCCGTACTCGGTGCAGGCGCGGGCACCGACGACGGCGACCGACTTGAGCGCCCACACCCGCAGGCTGGGCCGCCCGCGCACCCACAGTCCGATGGGCCGCGCGTCCCCGAGGTCGTCGAGCTGGGCGGGCCACTCGGTGTCACCGGGGCACACGAACCGCATCCCGGCCTCCTCCGCGACCTCCATGTCCCGCCCCGGCTCGACCGACTCGGCCCGCGCGCACAGCCCGGCCCACCGCTTGTCGGTGACCCCGACGAGCTGCGGCCCCCCGTCCCGCAGCCGCCGGGCCACTTCCACGGCGCCCAGCTCACGAATCCAGCGCCCGGCCACTTCGTCGCCGGGTTCGACCACTCGGGCGAGGAAGACGCGGGCGAGGGACTCGTCGCCGGGGTCCTCGTGCGCGGTCATGCCAGTGCCCCGAGGGACATCGGCGCGCCTCGTGCAACGCCTGTGCGCAGTTGCAGGGCGAGGAGCACGTCCGTGTCGTCGGGCCGGTCATGACCCTTGAGATCCGCGACCGTCCAGGCCACACGCAGGACCCGGTCGATCCCGCGCGCGGTCAGCGCGCCCCGTTCCAGACTGCGTTCGGCCTCGTCCATCGCCCCGCGCACGGCGTGCCAGCGGCTGCGCAGTTCACGGCCGGGCACCTCGCTGTTGGTGCGCCACGGAGTGTCCGCGAGGCGTGCCGTCGTCCGCTCCCTGGCTGCCCGCACCCGGTCCGCGACCGTCGCGGTGGTCTCTCCTCGCGCGCCGCGCATGCTGAGCTCTTCCCGCGTGACGCGGTCCACCGTGACCCGCAGGTCCACCCGGTCGAGCAGCGGGCCGGAGATCCGGGCCTGATAGCGGCGGATCGACATGGGCGGGCAGTCGCAGTAGTCGTCCTTCTGGGAGAAGCGGCCACAGGGACAGGGATTGGCCGCGAGCACCATCTGGAACCGCGCCGGGAACCGCACCACCCCCGCGCTGCGGGCGATGACCACATAGCCCGACTCCAGTGGCTGCCGCAGCGCGTCGAGAGCCTGGTTGCCGAACTCCGGAGTTTCGTCGAGAAAGAGAATTCCCCTGTGCGACAGGGAGACGGCTCCGGGCCTCGCCATGTGGGATCCGCCCCCGACGAGGGCCTGCATCGTGGCCGAGTGGTGCGGGGCGCAGTAGGGGGCGACGTCGATCAGGGGTTTCCCCGGAGGCAGCAGACCCGCGACCGAGTGGACCGCCGTGACCTCCAGCGAGTCCTGCCGGCTGAGCCGGGGCAGGATCGCGGGCAGCCGCTCCGCCAGCATGGTCTTGCCCGCACCCGGCGGACCTTCGAGGAAGAGGTGATGTCCGCCGGCCGCGGAGATCTCCACCGCTGTGCGCGCCGCGTCCTGTCCGACGACATCGGCGAGGTCATGACCGGGGTCGTGATGTGCCGCTCCCACGCTGTGCATCCCCGTTGCCGCCCCGGTGCCCGGCACGCGCAGGCCGGCGAGGAGCGGATCGGGGCGGCCCACCAGGTCGTCCGGTTCCTCGTCGGGGACGGGCTCGTCCGCGAGTACGGCGATCAGCTGCCGCAGGCTGCGGACGCCCAGCACGGACACCCCTGGCACGAGGGACGCCTCGGCGGCGGCGCACTCCGGCACCACCACCTGCTCGTACCCCGCGTCCGCCGCCGCCAGCACCGCCGGGAGGATCCCCCGGACCGGGCGGACCCTCCCGTCGAGGCCCAGTTCTCCGATCATCACGATGTCGGCGAGGACCCGGGGATCGATCCGTTCGGCCGCGCCGAGTACCGCGGCGGCGACGGCCAGGTCGAAGCCGCTGCCGCTCTTGGGTACGGACGCCGGGCTCAGGCCCACCGTCAGTTTCTTCTGCGGCCACGCGGCGCCCGAGTTGACGACCGCGGCGCGTACCCGGTCCTTGCTCTCCGTCAGGCTCTTGTCGGGCAGTCCCACCAGCGTGAACGCGGCGACGCCGGGTTCGAGGTCGGCCTGGACCTCGACGACCACGCCTTCGACGCCCACCAGCGCCACCGAGCACGTACGAGCGAACGCCATCTCAGACCACCCCCCGCGCGTGCTCGACGACGGGTGCGCCGCGGCCGGGCAGGAGCACGCCCACCAGGTCGATGCGGACACCGCCCGGTGGCGCCCCTCCGTGGGCGTGGATCCAGCATTCGGCGAGGCCGCGCAGGCGCTCCGCCTTCTCGGGGGTCACCGCGGCCATCGGGTGCTCGTAGGCACCGGCCCGCCGTGTCTTGACCTCGCAGACGACCAGGACGTCGCCGTCCCGCGCCACGATGTCGATCTCGCCGGTCCTGCCACAGCGCCAGTTGCGCTCCAGGACCGTCATACCGGCCGCGACCAGCCGTCGTGCGGCCAGCGTCTCGCCGTACTTGCCGAGTGCACTGCGTGCGTTCATGTCGGCACCACCTCCGGCGCCAACCGTCACGCAGAACGGCCCACCGAGTGGATCTTGGTGGACCGTTCAGTGCTTGTGGAGAACTCCGTCACCCACACGAGCGACGGGTGCTCCGCGAAGAGCCGCCGTCAGCCGCCCGGCAGCTCCAGATCGCTCTTGTTCAGCTCCTCGATGTTCACGTCCTTGAATGTGAGGACCCGGACCTGCTTGACGAAGCGAGCCGGTCGATACATGTCCCACACCCAGGCATCCGCCATGGACACCTCGAAGAAAACCTCGCCCTGGACCGAGTGCACCTGCATCTCGTAGTCGTTGGTGAGGTAGAAGCGCCGTTCGGTCTCGATCACGTATTTGAACAGACCGACGACATCGCGGTACTCCCGGTAGAGCTTCAGCTCCATCTCGGTCTCGTACTTTTCGAGGTCCTCGGCGCTCATGGCATGTTCCCCTTCAGCCGTGCGATCCCACCATTGTGCGCCAGTCCCGTGCGCCCCTAGACGATTTCCGTGTCAAGGGTCACCGGCCCGGCCGGGGGCCCTTCGTCGATCAGCCTGCGGAGCAGCTCGGCGAGTCTGGTCGGATACACCGTCTCATGCGCCCGCTCCAGTTCCCGGCACGTCCACCAACGTGCTCCGGAGACGCTGCGCCGCTCCAGCTCGGTGAGGGCCGTGGCGCCGGGCACCCCGTCGGCCGTGGCGGACGTCCTGGCCAGGTAGTACCACTCGTCCTGGTCCCAGCGCCGGCCTGCGAACGGGAAGGAGCACGTCCGGGTCCACAGCACCGGGCCGAGCTCCACCCGGGTGATCCCGGTCTCCTCCGCGAGCTCCCGCAGCGCGGCCTCCTCGTGGGTCTCGTCGCCCTCCAGGCCGCCGCCCGGCGTGAACCACCAGTCGTCGGCCGGATCCTCCGGCTCGTGGCCGTGCAGCAGCAGGATGCGGTCCTGCGGGTCGAGGAGGACCACCCGGGCGACCCTGCGCAGCCCGCCCTCGTACGAGTCGCGGTAGGCGCCCTCCTCGGTGGCCTCAGCGGGCACCGGCGGGCTCCGTACGGGTCCGGGAACGGCGGCCGGCCAGCCGCTTGGCGACCGGACCGTAGGCGCCGCCGCCGAGGACGAGCACCGCGCCCGCGACGATGAGGGCGACGACCGTGCGCAGCGGGCCGGGCTGGGAGAGGCCGCCGAGTTCCTCGAAGCCGGCGGGGCGCTCCAGCATGCCCTTCATGGGCCATACGACGGCGTCCACGCGGGCGTTCACGGCGCTGCTCGCGACGGTGCCGCTGGCGACGTCCGTGAGGTGGGCGCTGGAGTCCAGGGATCCCTGGCGCTCGTCGCCGAGCAGGAACAGGCGGCCCTTGGGGACCTTCACCGTCGGGATCGTCTTGTCCTCGACCGCGCCGCCCTTGAGGTAGCCCTCGTCGATCTGCTTGCCGTTGACGACCAGCTTGCCGTTCGTGCAGCAGGAGACGGTGTCGCCGCCGACCGCGACGACGCGCTTGACCACGGGCGCGTTCGTCACCCAGGTCTTGTCGGTGAAGACGACGACGTCGCCCCGGCGCACCTCGCTGCCGTCGATGCGCTGCGCCAGCACCCGGTCGCCCATGTCGATGGTCGGTGTCATGGAGCTGGTGGGCACCGTGTACGGCCGGTAGACCACCGCTCCCCAGCCGAATCCGCCGAGGAACAGCACAAGGCCCAGTGCGACGGCCAGCCCGGACAACCGCTGTCCGGTCCGGCTGCCCACCGGGCCCTTGCCAGTGCCACCGCCGGTACGCGGGGCCGTACGTGTTGCGCTCTCGCCACCCATGGGTCCGCACCCTACCCGGCGGTACCGAGGGTGGTCAGCCCTTCCTCCGGGACCAAGGTCACAAGCTCTACAAGGCCTTTACCAGGTCTTGGCGGACCGGGACCGCCTGCGGCGCCACAGCGCGAGCGGCAGCACGCCGACGAGGGCGAGGCCCTCCGGTGCGGCCGTCAGCAGGCGGGAGGCCGAGGCCTGGGTGTTGATGCCGGTCTGGTCGAAGGTGTCCGGGATCGGCAGCGTGCCCCAGCGGTTGATGGGCCAGGCCTTGACGATCGCGCGGCCGACGACCTCCTTCACCGGGACCATGCCGTGGTGCTTGTCGGACTGGTTGTAGCGCGAGTCCCGCGAGTTCTGCCGGTGGTCGCCCATCACCCAGATGTCGCCCTTGGGGACCTTGACGGTGAACTGACCGCCCTGGTCGTCGTTGGTGCACGGGGTGTTGCCCGGGTAGACGTACGGCTCGTTCAACGCCTTGCCGTTGACCATCAGCGGGCCGGTGCCACTGCAGGAGACCGTGTCGCCGCCGACGCCGATGACCCGCTTGATCAGGTCCTTCTCCTGGGCGGACGGCATCAGGCCGATCCAGCTGAGCACCGTCTGCAGGGCGTTGGGGTTGGCCGTCGGCTCGCCCGCCAGCCAGTCGTCCGGGTCGTGGAAGACGACGACCTCACCGCGCTCGGGCTCGGAGCCGAACCACGGGGTGAGCTTGTCGACCAGGACCCGGTCACCCTGCTGGAGGGTGTTCTGCATCGAGTCGGAGGGGATCGAGAACGCCTGCACCAGGAACGTCTTGATCAGCAGCGCCAGGACGAGCGCGATGACGATGAGGATCGGCAGCTCCTTCCAGAAGGAGCGCTGCTTCTTCGCCTGAGGGGGCGAGTCGCCCGACCCCAGTACCTCCGTCCGGGCCGCGTCGCCCGGCGCCGTACCGTCCTCGTCCGCTCCGGCGTCACTCCCGGAGGTCACGGCGCTGTCCGCGGCCGGGACGGGTGCTTCCACGGGATGTCCCTGGTGCTCCTCGCCGTCGTGTCCGGACCGTGCGCCAACCGCCACATCCCCCACGCCAACTCCTCACTCTGTGCCGCCGCCTGCCCCATCCTCGGCGCAGGCCCACCACTCCCATAACGAGCGGGAGTTCCGCAGGGCTCGGGAGTTGGACCGATCCGTTCGGATCGACCGAGGCAACCCTATGCGACAGTTCGGGACCGGCGGTCGTCCCCGACACGGAGTTGGAAACCGATGCGAAGGTTTTAGGTTCGTTCAGGCTGGTCCAGTGGCCCATCGGCCAGGCGATCACCTTGGCCCGCCCCACCACCGAGGAGAGCGCGACCGTGCCGCCGTAACTGGTGTTCTGGTGCGCCCTGGAGTCGGCCGAGTTGCCCCGGTGGTCGCCCATCACCCACAGCCGGCCCTTGGGGACGGTGATGTCGAACGGCGTCTCGGACGGAGCGTTCCCGGGGTACAGGTAGTCGGCCTCGGTCAGCGGAACCCCGTTGACGGTCACCCGCCCTTCCGAGTCGCAGCACTTGACGTGGTCGCCGCCGACGCCGATGACCCGCTTGATGAGGTCCTTCTCGTTGTCGGACGGCAGCAGGCCGATGAACTGGAGCCCTTCCTTTACCTGCTTGACCACGACGGGGTCGTTCTTCTTGGTGGTCTGCTCGTCCGCGAGCCAGCCGCCCGGGTCGTGGAAGACGACGACGTCGCCGCGCTTGGGCTCGGAGCCGAACCACGGGGTGAACTTGTCGACCAGGACCCGGTCCCCGATGCGGATCGTCTGCTCCATGGAGCCCGACGGGATCACGAACGCCTGGACGAGGAAGGTCTTCAGTACGAGAGCTATGAGGACCGCGACGCCCACCAGGAGGGGTATCTCCCGGACCGCGCCGCGCCTGCGCCGCCGCTTGACCTTGCGCTGGAGCTTGCGCCGCTCGGCCCGGCTGCGGCCGGCGCCGCCCGCCGGGGCGAGCGCGCCCGCGCGCCGCGAGCCGGTCGGCAGCAGGTTCTCGTTGCCGAAGGAGCCGCCCGGCGAAGCGCCGCGCGGTTTGCCGCGGTTACCCATGGGCGCCGTCCGCGGCGGGTACGCGCGCGTAGGCTCCGGGTCGGACGAGGTGGGTCCAGTGCCCGGCGGGCCAGACGACCCAATCGGCTCGTCCGATGACGTCACCAACGGGAATCATGCCTCCGCCCGGGTCGCCCAGGTGATCCCGGGAGTCGCTTGAGTCGCTGCGGTGGTCACCGAGGACGAAGAGGGTGCCGGAGGGCACCACGACGTCGAACGGCACGCTGGACGGGGTGTCCCCGGGGTACAGGAACGCCGTCTCGTCGACCGACCGCCCGTTCACCTGGAGTCTCCCCTCCTTGTCGCAGCAGACCACGTGGTCACCCCCCACACCCACAACGCGCTTGATGTAGTCGGCGTCCCCGAAATAGCCGGTGCCGTCGAACACAACGATGTCGCCGCGCCGCGGATGGGCACCGAAACGGTACGCCAACTTATTTACGAGAACGCGGTCGCCGATCCTCAATCCGGATTCCATGGATCCGCTGGGAATCTGGAAAGGCTGGACCAAGAAGGTGTTGAGCAGCAGCAGAAAGACCAGGCAGACCAGGGCAGTCAGGGTGATCCGGCCGCCGGGCAGCCACTCGACGGCACGGGACAGCAACGCGAAACGCGACCGTCCCTCCGGTCCTCCGGTGTCCGAGATGTCCTCGGAGTCGGAAGGGCGGGAGGAGCGGTCGCGCTCAGTCGGCTGTGCTTCGGTGTCCATCGGAGCCAGATGCTATCCGGCCCCCATAAGAACCCCGTAGGGCGACTAGTTGTCGCGCTTCTCCTTGATCTTCGCGGCCTTGCCGCGCAGGTCACGGAGGTAGTACAGCTTCGCGCGACGGACGTCACCACGGGTCACGAGCTCGATCTTCTCGACGATCGGGGTGTGCACCGGGAAGGTGCGCTCCACGCCGACGGAGAACGAGACCTTGCGGACCGTGAAGGTCTCGCGGACACCAGAACCCTGGCGACGGATGACTACGCCCTTGAACTGCTGCACACGGGAGCGGTTGCCCTCGATGACGCGCACGTGGACGTTGACGGTGTCACCCGGGCGGAAGGCCGGGATGTCGGTGCGCAGCGAGGCGCCGTCGACGATGTCGAGCAGGTGGGACATTTCGTCTGCTTTCTTCGCCGATGCCACAGGTCATCAGCGGGAGCTGGGTTTTCGGAAGGATGCTGTCCGTGCCGGGGCGGGCGTCGTGTCCCCCTGTGGCAGGGGCGCACGCCGGACGACGCACAACAGCGACCTATTCTTCCACGCCGTCCGGCCTGCGCCAAAATCGGCCGTACGGCTCCCCCGCCGGGTCCGGGGCCCAGCCCAGGATCGAGAGCATCTCGCGGTCCTTCTTGTCGAAGACCTTGGGCTCGCAGCGCTCGATCAGGTCGGGCCGGTGGGCGGCCGTGCGCTTCAGCGCCTCGTCGCGCCGCCAGCGGGCGATCTTGCCGTGGTGGCCGCTGAGCAGCACGTCCGGGATCTCCCGGCCGCGCCAGGCGGGCGGCTTGGTGTAGATCGGCCCCTCCAGGAGGTTGGCCATGGCCCCGGGCGCGAAGGAGTCGTCGCGGTGGGACTCGGCGTTGCCCAGGACACCCGGCAGCAGCCGTGCCACGGCCTCCGTGACGACCAGGACGGCCGCCTCGCCCCCGGCGAGCACGTAGTCGCCGATGGACACCTCGTAGACGGGCATCCGGGTCGCGTACTCGTCGATGACCCGCCGGTCGATGCCTTCGTAGCGGGCGGGCGTGAAGACCAGCCAGGGGCGCTCGGAGAGCTCCACGGCGAGTTCCTGGGTGAAGGGCCGGCCACTCGGCGTGGGCACGATGAGGGCGGGCGCACCGGAGCCCGTCTCGTAGCCGTCGGCCAGGACGGTGTCCAGGGCGTCGCCCCAGGGCTCGGTCTTCATGACCATGCCGGGGCCGCCGCCGTAGGGGGTGTCGTCGACCGTGTTGTGGCGGTCGTACGTCCAGGAGCGCAGATCATGCACGTGCACATTCAGCTGTCCACGCGCGCGTGCCTTGCCGACGAGGGAGACGTTCAGCGGTTCGAGGTACTCGGGGAAGATCGTGACGACGTCGAGCCGCATTACGCCTCCTCCTCCCTGGAGGACACGATTTCTGCCCGGTCGTCGATCAGCCCGGGCGGCGGGTCGATGACCGCGCGCTGCTCCTCCAGGTCGATCTCGACGACGATCGACTCGACGAACGGGATCATCACCTCGCTGCCGTCGGGGCGCTCGACGATGAAGAGGTCCTGGGAGGGCAGGTGGGAGATCTCGGTGATCCGGCCGACCTCGGTGCCGTCCTTGGTGACGACGTCCAGGTCCATCAGCTGGTGGTCGTAGTACTCGTCCTCTTCCTCCGGCAGTTCCTCCGGGTCGACCTCGGCGATCAGGAGGGTGTTGCGCAGGGCCTCGGCGCCGGTGCGGTCGCTCACGCCCTCGAAGCGCAGGAGGAGCCGGCCGCTGTGGACCCGGCCGGTCTCGATGGTCAGAGGACCGGTGGAGGCGGGCTCCGTGGCCAGGACGGCTCCGGGGGCGAGCCTGAGTTCCGGCTCGTCGGTGCGTACCTCGACGGTGACCTCGCCCTTGATGCCGTGGGCGCGGCCGATGCGAGCGACTACCAGCTGCACTGTGGTTGATCTCCTGTAGTACGACGAGTACGACGACTAGTACGACAACGGGCCGGGGACGGCCCGCAGGCCCTCCCCGGCCCGAGCCGGTTTGCGATAAACGTCAGCGGACGTGGTCCACGTCGACGAGGTCGACGCGGACGCCTCGGCCGCCGATTGCGCCCACGACGGTGCGCAGAGCGCGAGCGGTGCGGCCGTTGCGACCGATCACCTTGCCGAGGTCGTCGGGGTGCACCCGGACCTCCAGCACGCGCCCGCGACGCAGGTCGCGCGAGGCGACCTGCACATCGTCAGGGTTGTCGACGATGCCCTTCACGAGGTGCTCGAGAGCCTCCTCGAGCATGCTCAGGCCTCGGTCGACTCGGACTCGGCCGCAGCCTCGTCCTTCTTGTCGGCCTTCTTCTTCTGGGTGATGGCCTCACCCTTGCTCGCGTCGTCGCCACCGAGGGCGTCGAACACGGGGCGTGCGGCCTTCGGCGCGGCCACGAGCAGCGGAGCCGGGGCCGGCAGGCCCTTGAACTTCTGCCAGTCGCCGGTGAGCTTCAGGATGGCGAGGACGGGCTCGGTCGGCTGCGCGCCGACACCCAGCCAGTACTGCGCGCGGTCCGTGTCGACCTCGATGCGCGAGGGGTTCTGCACCGGGTGGTACAGACCGATCTCCTCGATGGCCCGGCCGTCACGGCGGGTACGGGAGTCGGCGACGACGATGCGGTAGTGAGGCGAACGGATCTTGCCCAGACGCTTCAGCTTGATCTTGACTGCCACGGGAGTGGGTTCTCCTGGTTTTGACGTGGTTGGGCACGGCAGATGGCCGCGTGGGGTTGCGGTACCCGAGTGCCCGATGGACGCGTCAGCCGGAGGCGAGAGGGTTCCTGTGCGGCTGTCGAGTACAGCTAGCCATTGTGCCACACCCTGGCGGTTCGCCCGACCGGGGAGCATGCCCCCGCATGCCCCCGCCCATGCGGAAGCGACACCCGGCGCCGGGAGGTGACCGGCGCGGGTGTACGCAACCCGGCTCTGCGGGGTGCGGCTGCCACGAGCAGCCGCACCCTCAGGCCGCGCCCACGACCTCCGGGATGCGGAAGGGCTTGCCGCAGCCCCCGCACACGATCGGCGCCTGGGCCAGCACCGACGGGACGACCCGTACGTTACGACCGCAGTCGCACACCGCCTTGACGCGAACCCCGCCACCGGACGAGCCGTGCCGGGCGGCCGGGCCGCGGAAGGTGCGGGAGGTGTCAGCGGAGGTGGCGACGGTGTGTGCCTTCAGCGCGCGCTGAAGTCGCTCCATCGTCGGCCGGTAGCGCCGCTTGGCCTCGGGGTTGAGCTGGACCAGCGAGAAACCGCTGCTGGGATGCGGTTCGTCGGGGTGGTCCAGGCCCAGCTCCTCGGCGATCGCAAGGAATCTGCGGTTGTGGTAGCGGCCGGCACGGGACGTGTCGCGCACGCCGCGCGCGGCGGCGATGCCATGGACTGCCTCATGGAGCAGTCGCTCGAAGGAGAGCTCGTGTCCGCAGGCGGACGACGACTCTCCGATCAGGGACTCGGGCGCGGCCAGATCGGGCAGTTCGGGGTGGTACCGCTGAATGTCGGCCCACGCCTCTGCCAGCTCTGCGGCGAGAACAGGTGGTGTCTGTGTCGTGCTCACGTAATGACAACGAGCCGGAGTGCCCCTGTGTTCCGATTCCGGGGCATCCCAAATAATTTGCACGTACCCGTCAGTTGCCGCTGATGCGTCCTGACGAGGGCGGGTGCGCTGATCTGCGGAGAAGCCTCACAGCTCATACCAAGCTGGTGCGTAGTCCTACGTACGACCCGGCGCGTAGACGGTGTCCGCGCGCCGGGGGAGCTGTCGTCCGCCGTTGCGCAAGAGGCCTTTCGGTCGCTCTGCCGCCGGAGGCCGCCGCTTCAGTAAGCGCGCGCGACGACCGCGACGTTACCGGGTGCCTTGTCGGCGTCCGGTACCGACCCGTCCTCGGCGACCAGACACCGTACGGTGACCGCGTGCTCGGCCAGCTCGGCCTCGCCCTCCTCGCCCAGTGTCGCCCACGGGATGCGCGCCCAGCCGCCGGCGGTCGCGGCCTCGACGGCCTCCCCGATCGTGGACACCTCGGAGGTGCGGGACTCGCGCCGCTCGCGGGACTGCTTCAGCAGCAGCGCCTGGTCCTCCTCGAGGATGACGGGAAGCAGCTCTACGAGGGAGTCGATCGCCACCGGCTCCTTGCCCCCCGGGATCCGCCGGGCCAGCATCGCGGTGCCGTTCTCCAGGTCACGGGGCCCGATCTCGATCCGTACGGGCACGCCCTTGAGCTCCCAGTCGACGGCCCGGCGCCCGAAGGGCACGTCCGTGCGGTCGTCGACACGGACGCGGACGCCCGCCGCCTTCAGCCGGGCCCCGAGCTCGCGGACCTTGGCCAGAACCGCCTCGTCGCCCTTGATCGCGAGAACGACGGCCTGGATGTGCGCCAGCCGCGGCGGCACCCTCAGTCCGTCGTCGTCGCCGTGCATCATCACCAGGGCGCCGATCATGCGGGTGGTGGAACCCCAGGAGGTCTGCCAGACCAGTTCCTGCTTGCCCTCCTTGGACAGGTACTGGGTGTTGAAGGCCTTGGCGAAGTTCTGGCCCAGCTCGTGACTGGTCGCCATCTGCAGCGCCTTGCCGTCGCCCATCATCCCTTCGAGGGTGAGGGTGTTGATCGCGCCCGCGAACCGCTCCTTGACCGTCTTGCGCCCCGGTACGACGTCCATCGCGAGGACGTTGACCATGAAGTCCTCGTAGACCTCGCGGTGGATGTGCGCGGCGAAGTCGCGCGCCTCCTCGTAGGTCGCGTGCGCGGTGTGACCCTCCTGCCACAGGAACTCGCTCGTGCGGAGGAAGAGCCGGGGACGCAGCTCCCAACGGACCACGTTCGCCCACTGGTTGATCAGCAGGGGCAGGTCGCGGTAGCTCTGCACCCACTTCGAGAAGTACTCGTTGATGATCATCTCGGAGGTGGGCCGGACGACCGCGGGCTCCTCCAGCTCCTTGCCGCCGCCGTGCGTGACCACGGCCAGCTCGGGCGCGAAGCCCTCGACGTGGTCGGCCTCGCGGGCGAGATAGGACTGCGGGATCAGCAGCGGGAAGTACGCGTTCTCGGTGCCCGTCTCCTTGATCCGGGCGTCCATCTCGGCCTGCATCCGCTCCCAGATGCCGTACCCGTACGGTCGGATGACCATGGAGCCGCGCACCGGGCCGTTGTCGGCCAGCTCGGCCTTGCTGATCAGATCCTGGTACCAGCGGGGGAAATCTTCCGCCCGCGGTGTGAGTACGGGTGCCTTCGCCATGGCGCGATGGTACGGGCCCACGTTGCCGTCATGTGAATTCTCGCCACTCCCACAGGGAAGCCACAAGCCGGGCCCCACAAACCCTGGACGCCGTAGCGAGCGCGGAGTTTGCTGGCATACGGAGGAAGTGCGGGCGCACATCACGGGGGCCTCGGAAACGGGCACGGCCACAACTCTCGGCGGATTGGGGCGCTTTCGATGACACCTACGCTCGTGCGGCACTACCTGCCTCATGCGGGGCCCGCGCCCCGTGTGGACCTGGGTGCACGCGCGCGTGACTGGTCCGAGATCCAGGAGCGGATGCTGGTACCGCTCTACGAAGCCGTCTACGAGCGACTCGAAGTGGGGCCCGGCACCCGGCTGCTCGGCCTCGGCTGCGGCTCCGGGCTCGCCCTGCTGATGGCTGCCTCCAGAGGCGCGTCGGTCACCGGTGTCGAGCGCTCCTCCCCCGAACGGCTGGCCCTCGCCCGGGAGCGACTGCTGCCGGACGTGTGGTCGCCACGCGCGCGTGCGCACACCCGGCTCGTCTACGGCTCCCCCAGGGACGCGGCCGACGCGGAGACGCCCGGGTACACCCTGGTGACCGCCTTCGAGCCCATCGGGTGTCTCGCGGGCGACGCGGAGGGACTCGGCGAACTGCTCGCGTCCGCCACGCCGTTGACCGAGCGGGGGACGCCCGTGGTGCTGGCGGGTTGGGGTCCGCCGGAGCGCTGCGCGACCTCGTCCGTGCTGCGGGTGGCCACGAGGCTGGCGGACCCGCTGCGCGGCACGGGCAGCCCACGCCCGGTCCTGCGCGACGACCTGGAGGAGGTCGCCCACCGCGCGGGCCTCAGGCCTGACGGCTCGGGCCGGGTGGCCTGCCCCTTCGGGTACGCCGACGTCGAGAGCGCCGTACGAGGGCTGCTGTCGACGGGACTCTTCGACGCGGCGATCACCGCGACGGATCAGGTGCAGGTGGAGAAGGAGTTGGCGGAAGCGTTGCATCCGTATCGACGGCAGGACGGCACGGTGTGGATGCCCAACGTCTTCCGGTATGTGATCGCGCGTACGACCTGAGGATGACTACGGCTCTTCCTGGAGAGATGACTACGGCTCTTCTTTAAAGAGGCGCGTGACCCCCGCGATGCGGTACGCGTCCGTCTCCTCCAGGGTCTCGTTCTCCAGGAGGGCCTCGGCGAGCGAGTCCAACTGGCCGCGGTGGTCGCGGAGTTTGCGGCAGGCCTCGTCGTAGCACTCGTCGACGATGCGGCGCATCTCGTGGTCGATCACGTCCAGGGTCCCCGGTGCCGCCGAGAGGCCGTAGGCCTGCTGGGCGTCGTTCGGGAGGGCGGAGAGGCGGCCGACGCGCTCGCTCATGCCCCAGCGGGCGACCATCCCGCGCGCGATGTTGGTGACCTGTTCGAGGTCGTTCTCGGCGCCGGTGGTGATCACCCCGTAGACGACCTGTTCCGCCGCCATGCCGCCGAGGGCGCCGATGATCCGGCCGCGCAGGTACTCCTCTGTGTACGCGTACCTGTCCGCGTCCGGCGTCGAGAGGGTGACGCCCAGGGCCCTCCCGCGCGGGACGATGGTGATCTTGCGGACCGGGTCGGCGCCGGGCTGGAGCATGCCGAGGAGGGCGTGGCCGCTCTCGTGGTACGCGGTGCGCCGGCGTTCCTCCTCGGGCATCACCAGCGGGCGTTCGGCGCCCAGTTGGACCTTCTCCAGGGCTTCCGAGAGGTCGGACTGGGTGACCTCGCTCTGCTTGCGCTTGACGGCGAGGAGGGCGGCCTCGTTGGCGAGGTTGGCGAGTTCGGCGCCGGTCATGCCCGGGGTCGTCCGGGCGACCTGGGCGAGGTTCACGTCCTTCGCGAGCGGGATTTCGCGGGTGTGGATCTCCAGGATCGCCTCGCGGCCGCCGCGGTCGGGCGGCGAAACCATGACCACCCGGTCGAAGCGGCCGGGGCGGGTGAGGGCCGGGTCCAGGACGTCGGCGCGGTTGGTCGCCGCGATGACGATGACGCCCTCGGAGCCGGAGAAGCCGTCCATCTCGGTGAGGATCTGGTTCAGGGTCTGCTCGCGCTCGTCGTGACCGCCCATGCCGCTGCCGCCGCCGCGGGCCCGGCCGATGGTGTCGATCTCGTCGATGAAGATGATCGAGGGGGCCACCTTGCGGGCCTCCGCGAAGAGTTCACGCACGCGTGAGGCACCGACTCCGACGATCATCTCGATGAACTCGGAGGCCGAGGCCGAGAAGAACGGCACCCCCGCCTCCCCCGCGACCGCCCGCGCGAGCAGCGTCTTTCCGGTGCCGGGCGGGCCCGCGAGCAGCACGCCCCGGGGCATCTTGGCGCCCATCTTCCGGTATTCGTCGGGGTTCTTGAGGAAGTCGACGACGTCGTTCAGCTCGCCCTCGACCTCGTCGATGCCGGCCACGTCCTCGAACGTCGTGCGCTGCTTGCCCGGCTCCAGCTCGACCGGCTTCGGCGGGGCCTTGCGGCCGAGCATGCCGCCCGCGCCGCCGAGCCCCGAGCTCATCCGCCGTGCGATGAAGAGCCACAGGACGACCAGGAGCACCATGGGCGCCAGCGAGATCAGCAGATTGGCCAGAAAACTACGGTGTTGTACGACCGGCTCCGCCGTGACGGTCACGTTGTGCTTGGTCAGGTCCTCCCAGAGCTGGTCGTCCGCGAAGGTCGGCCGCTCGGTGTCGAACTTGGTGTACTTGCCGTCGCCGCCCGGGTTCTCCTGCTCCTTCTTGAGCTGGCCCTGGATCGCGTTGCCCTTGGCATAGATCTTGGTGACGTTGCCCGCGTCGACCTGCTTGCTGAACTCCGTGTACGAGATCGTCGGCTCGTCGCCCTCGTTGAAGAAGGACAGGATGACGTTCGCGATCAGGTAGACGACCAGCGCGGTGAGGACGAGACTCCACCAGCCGCCGCGCATCTTCTTCCCGCCCGGCGACGGCTTCGGGGGCTCGTCGGGGGTGCCCTCGGTACGCCAGGGCTGGTCGGGCGACTTGCGCGGCGGCGCGGGGTTGGTCATATCGGCAAGTTACGACACGGGCCAGGCGTCGGCACGCCCGCCATGCGCCGAGGGCGCCCTTCCGGAGAGGGGCGCCCTCGGTGACGTAGAAGACGGGACGTAGCAGACGGGCTGTCAGCCCATGAACTCTCCGAAGCTCAGCCCATGAACTTCTTGAACTCGTCCGGCAGCTCGAAGTCCTTGCCGCCCTGCTCGGGCAGCCCGAACGCGTTGCCGCCCTGAGCCGCACCCGCCTCGCGGCGCTGCGCCTCCTCCAGCTCCTGCTGCTTGCGCTTCATCGGGTTGCCGGAACGCTGCTTGCCCTTGGCCTGCTTGGGCTGCTTCTTGGTGCGGCCGGGGCCGCCACCCATGCCCGGCATCCCCGGCATGCCGGGCATCCCGCCGCCCTGAGCCATGCGGGACATCATCTTGCGGGCCTCGAAGAACCGCTCGACCAGGCCCTTCACGGCGCTGACCTCGACGCCGGAGCCCTTGGCGATACGGGCGCGGCGCGAGCCGTTGATGATGGTCGGTTCGGCGCGCTCGGTGGGCGTCATCGACTTGATGATGGCCGCCGTACGGTCGACATCGCGCTCGTCGAGGTTGTTGATCTGGTCCTTGATCTGCCCCATGCCGGGCAGCATCCCGAGCAGCTTGGAGATGGAGCCCATCTTCCTGACCTGCTCCATCTGGGACAGGAAGTCGTCGAGGGTGAAGTCCTGGCCCTTCTTGGACGCCAGCTTCGAGGCCATCTTCTCGGCCTCTTCTTGGCTGAACGTCTTCTCCGCCTGCTCGATCAGGGTGAGCAGGTCACCCATGTCGAGGATGCGGGAGGCCATCCGGTCCGGGTGGAAGGCGTCGAAGTCGTCGA
>Ga0307511_10001434_pt1 | contig 25153 bp, 25 predicted proteins | sample 13_EM_MG_FD_200266 | JGI IMG/M metagenome (GOLD analysis project Ga0307511, IMG submission 200266) | Populus trichocarpa ectomycorrhiza microbial communities from riparian zone in the Pacific Northwest, United States - 13_EM | ecosystem: Host-associated > Plants > Roots > Unclassified | place... | reverse complement strand
GATGTACAACCGCGCCAACGCCCGCAAGATCGTCGAAGTACCCGGCTCCTCCCACGTCGTCATGCTCAGCCACCCCCGCATCGTCGCCGGACTCATCGACGACGCCGCCAAGGCGACCAGCTGACACCCACGACAAACGCCCCGGTCCGTCACCACGGACCGGGGCGTTCCCGCTACCTACCAGCAGCCCTCCACCGGCTCCCTGCCACCCGCCCCACATGGCGTCCGAGACCAGCCGCTACGGCCTGAGCGTCCCAGCCCGTGACCTCCGCTCCTTCAAGGTCGATACTTTCCACAGCGACCCACATCTGCCTGTCTCGCCAGGAGGTACCGATGAAGATGCTGATCAACGTCGCGGAAACCGTGGTCACGGACGCGCTGCGGGGCATGGCGGCCGCCCACCCCGAGTTGACCGTGGACGTCGAGAACCGGGTGATCGTACGGCGGGACGCTCCCGTGGCCGGGCAGGTCGCGCTTGTTTCCGGTGGCGGGTCGGGGCACGAGCCGTTGCACGGTGGGTTCGTGGGTCCGGGGATGTTGTCCGCGGCCTGTCCCGGCGAGGTGTTCACCTCCCCCGTGCCGGACCAGATGGTGAGGGCCGCCGCGGCCGTCGACAGCGGGGCCGGGGTGCTGTTCATCGTGAAGAACTACACCGGGGACGTCCTCAACTTCGACATGGCGGCCGAGCTCGCCGAGGACGAGGGCATCCAGACCGCCAAGGTGCTGGTCAATGACGATGTCGCCGTCACCGACAGTCTGTACACCGCGGGGCGGCGCGGCACCGGCGCGACGCTGTTCGTCGAGAAGATCGCCGGTGCCGCCGCGGCCGAGGGGCAGCCGCTGGACCGGGTGGCGGCGATCGCCCGGCAGGTCAACGAGAACTCGCGCAGCTTCGGCGTCGCGCTCAGCGCCTGCACCACCCCTGCCAAGGGCAGCCCCACCTTCGATCTGCCGCCGGGCGAGCTGGAGTTGGGTGTCGGCATCCACGGCGAGCCGGGCCGGGAGCGGCGGGCGATGATGACCTCCGGCGAGATCGCGGACTTCGCCGTGCACGCGATCCTGGAGGACATGGCGCCGAGCAATCCGGTGCTGGTCCTGGTCAACGGCATGGGCGCGACCCCGCTCCTGGAGCTGTACGGCTTCAACGCCGAGGTGCACCGGGTGCTCGCCGAGCGCGGGGTCGCCGTCGCCCGCACACTGGTCGGCAACTACGTCACGTCCCTCGACATGGCGGGCGCCTCGGTGACCGTGTGCCAGATCGACGAGGAACTGCTGCGGCTGTGGGACGCGCCGGTGAAGACGCCGGGGCTGCGCTGGGGCGTGTGACACGGCGGCGCTCCCGGCCAACTCACCCACCACGCAAGGAGATCCAGTGCTCGACGCCGACTTCTTCCGCCGTTGGATGACGGCGACCGCCACCTCCGTCGCCCGCGAGGCGGAACGGCTCACCGATCTCGACTCGCCCATCGGCGACGCCGACCACGGCGCGAACCTGCAGCGCGGGTTCACCGCCGTGGCGGCCACCCTGGAGAAGGAGGCGCCGGACACGCCCGGCGCCGTCCTCACCCTCACCGGGCGACAGCTCATATCCACCGTCGGCGGCGCCTCGGGGCCGCTCTACGGCACGCTGCTGCGCCGTACCGGCAAGGCGCTCGGGGACGCCGCCGAGGTGAGCGAGGAGGAGTTCGCCGGCGCGCTGCGCACCGGAGTCGACGCGGTCATGACCCTCGGCGGTGCCGCGCCCGGTGACAAGACCATGATCGACGCGCTGGTCCCGGCGGTCGACGCGCTGCCGGAGGGCTTCGCCGCGGCGCGGGCCGCCGCCGAAGCGGGCGCCGTGGCCACCACTCCCCTTCAGGCCCGCAAGGGCAGGGCGAGTTATCTCGGGGAGCGGAGCATCGGGCACCAGGACCCGGGCGCCACCTCGTCCGCGCTGCTGATCGCCGCGCTCCAGGAAGCCGCGGAGGCCGACGGTGAGTGACGAGAAACTCGTCGGGATCGTGCTGGTGTCGCACAGCGCCCAAGTCGCCGCCTCCGTGGCCGAGTTGGCGCGGGGACTCGCGGGCGGCGGCGCGGCGGTGCCGCTCGCTCCGGCCGGCGGCACCGAGGGCGGCGGGCTCGGCACCAGTTCCGAACTGATCGCCGCCGCTGCCGCGTCCGTCGACCGCGGCGCCGGGGTCGCCGTCCTCACCGACCTGGGCAGCGCCGTACTCACCGTGAAGGCCCTCCTCGCCGAGGGCGACGAACTCCCGGCCGGCACCCGCCTGGTGGACGCCCCGTTCGTCGAGGGCGCGGTGGCCGCGGTCGTCACCGCGTCGACGGGAGCGGACCTCGACGCGGTGGAGGCGGCGGCCGCAGAGGCGTACACCTATCGGAAGGTGTGAGGCACACGGCAGCGGTCGCCAGCTGTGTGCGCCCGGCGGGAGACCTGCCTACGAGACCCCTTCCGCCGCGATGGCCAGCGCCGCGCGCAGTGTCTCCGCGACCTCGGCCTCCCCGGTCGTCGCGTCCGGCGCGGTTCCAGGCGGGCTCCACGCGAACCGTTCGACCGCCGCGCGCAGTGCCGCGTTGAGCATCGCCGCCTGGATCATGGGGCGCAGGTCGCCCGCGGGCAGGCCGGCGCGGTCGGCCAGGGCGCGGGCGAACGCCGGTTCCGCCTCGTCGTAGGTCTGGAGCCAGATCGCGCGCAGGCCCGGTTCGGTGCGGGTGAGGCGTACCAGTGCGCTGCCGGTCGCGCCGTCGGGGCCGGTCGCGGCGAGGAGGCCGGTCGCGAGGTCCGGGCCGAAGAGGTCCTCCAGGGGGAGGCCGGACGGCCACTCGCGCAGCCGGGCGGCGATGACGTCGATACCGGCCGAGAACAGCGGTCGTACGCAGCTCTCCTTGCTCGGGAAGTAGCGCCACACGGTGCGCGCCGAGACGCCGACCGCCTGGCCGATCTGCTCGCCGGTGGTCCCCGCCACGCCCTGGGCGACGAACAGTTCCACCGCCGCCCGGGCGATCTCCAGCCGGATTTCGGCCTTGCGCGCCTCGGTGAGCGGCGGTCGTCCCGTGCGTCCGCTGGATGCGGTCATCAGTTCCCCTCCGGCTGCGGTCGTGACCTCCCGGGATTCTGCACCATGACCCGCCCACGGACTTTATGTCACTTGCAGACATTAAGTCGTATGGTGAGTACACAACGGGCCCGGAGGCCTCGCACGACGAACAGGAGCACGTCATGACCAGTGGACTCGACGGACGCAGCGTCATCGTCACCGGAGCGGGTTCGGGCATCGGGCGCGCCGCCGCGCTCGCCTTCGCCGCGGAAGGCGCCAAGGTCGTGGTGGCCGACCTGAACGCCGACGGCGCCGAGGCCGTCGTCAAGGAGATCGAGCACGCGGGCGGCACCGCCGTCGCGGTCACGGGCGACCTCAGCGAGCAGGCGGTCGTCGACGAAGTGACCGCGACCACCGTGGAGCGGTTCGGCGGGGTCGACGTCCTGGTGAACAACGCGGGGATCATGGACCGCATGTCGGCGCTGGCGGACGTGGCCGACGCGGAGTGGGAGCGGGTCATCCGGGTCAATCTGACCGCGCCCTTCCTCCTCACCCGGGCCGTGCTGCCGCACATGCTGGCAGCGGGCCGGGGCGCGATCGTGAACACCGCCTCGGAGGCCGGCTTCCGCGGCAGCGCGGCGGGCGCCGCCTACACGGCCTCCAAGCACGGAGTCGTCGGCCTGACGAAGTCCCTCGCCGTGATGTACCGCAAGCAGGGCATCCGCGCCAACGCCATCGCCCCGGGCGGTACGGCGACCAACATCTCCGTGGACGCCGACCGCGAGGCACTGGGCCCGGCGGCACTCGCCCCGCACTTCGTCAACGTCGGCCGCGTGGCGCAGCCGGAGGAGCAGGCCGCCGCGATCGTGTTCCTCGCCTCGGACGCGGCGAGCAACATCAACGGCGTGATCCTGCCGGTCGACGACGGCTGGTCGGCGGTCTGACGCCCCCCGGAGGACTCGGCGAGCGGCGCCCTACGACTCCGGGCGCTCGACCGCTCCTCCCCCTGCTCCCCCTACGAACAGCCGGGCCAGCCGCTGCCCCTTCTCCACGGCGGCGGCGTGGTCCTCGATGGGCTTCACCCGTGAGTCCTTGAAGACGATGTAGGTGACCCCGGTGTCCGTCCCGCCGCCGCGCGGGTCGGCGCGGATGCCGAGGGCCTTGGCCGTGGCGTACGAGGCCTCGCCGATGATGTCGTGCGGGCCGATGTCTCCTACGACGGCGTACTGCACCCGGTCCCGGTAGACGACGGCGGCGACCGAACCGCCGCCGATCCGGTGGTCCCGGTGGTTCCAGAGGGCGCTGGCGGCCGGGACCACGATGTACGGAAGCCGCTCGGCGTCCAGATAGCGGCCGTCGGACTGCTGGTACGCCGTCATGGCCGAGAAGAGCGGGTCGGTACGCGAATTGCAGCGGGTGCCGGCCTGTCCGTCGCAGTCGATGTCCATGTCGGCCTTCCAGTAGACGGCCTCCTTGGTGCCGCATACCGGGATAGACGCGGGTTCCCCGTCGTCGGTGCGGTACCGGCCGCGCGAGACGGGGGCGCAGTCATGCACCTTGGCCAGCAGGTCGGCCGCCGCGACATCGCCCTCGCGCAGCGCCGCCGGCCCCGCTTGGGGTCGGGCGAATGCGGCGGGTGAGGCGGGCAGCGTGGTCGGGGCGAGCAGGGCGGCGCCGGCCGCGACCAGCGTCAGCGTCTGGACACGCACGATGAGGACCCTCTCCTGGGGGATCTGACGGACACTCAGCCCACCCTGGTACCGGTCCGATCATGCGGCCACCGATAGGGGGCCGGACGGTGCACGCCCCCGAATCCCGGCGAGTCCAGATCACTCCCGACGGGGGCCGGGGGCCCGAGCCATGTCGGCTCCGGCCGCCCGACCGCCCGCGCCGGCGCGGGATCAGCGACGACAGCGGTCCGCGCCACCGGCATGAACTCCCCACTCACAGGGGTGAGTTCAGCCGTGAGGAACTCAGCATACGTAACGTTCGCGACCGATCTTCAACGGCGCCCCTCTTGATGCGATTGCCCCACCCGCGCCATATTGGTCCGGACCTTTCAGCTCGTGTGATGCCCGTGCAATGCCGGGGAGGCAGAATCGTGCGACGCGTCCGGGCCACCCTCGTTCTCCTCCGTGCCGCCCTCACCTGCGCCGCTCTCCTCCTGCTCGCCTCCTGCGGCACGGGTGGCGACGGAGACGGCCACGCGCCCGGTGCCCCGGTCGGCGTCACGGCCGCCGCGGGGAGCGCGACCAGCGTGCACGTCATGTGGGACGCGGTGACGGCGAGCCCGGCCGTCGACACCTACGAGATATATCGGGGCACCACGAAAGTGAAGGAAGTACCGGGTTCCGAGCACATGGTGGACGTCACCAGGCTCAAGCCCGCGACCATGTACGCCTTCACCGTGCGGGCCCGGGACACCGACGGCCGCCTGGGACCGCGCAGCCGTGAGGTGAAGGCGCGGACACCGGTCGCCGTCGCGGCCGACCGCTCGGCACCCACCCGCCCGAGCGCACCGCAGGGCCGGACCATCGGCAGCCGGGCGGTCCAGCTGTCCTGGGGCGGCTCCACGGACGACCGGGGTGTGGTGTCGTACGACATCTACCAGGGCGGGGCGAAGATCCACAGTGTGGGCGGCGCCCAGACGGCGACCGTGGTCACGGGGCTGCGGCCCGCCACGCGCTACTCCTTCACGGTGCGGGCCCGGGACGCCGCCGACAACCTCTCTCCCGCCAGTACGGCCGTCCCGCTCACCACGGCGCCGGGCAGCGACGACGGGCGGGGCACCGCCCCCACGGACTTCGGCGCCAAGACGCACCGGGGCGACGACGGGGCGTACTACATCGACCTGTCCTGGGTGCCGCCGCGTACGGACGGGGTGGTCACGGAGTATCAGATCAGCCTCGACGGGCAGCCGGCCACCTCCCTCGTCTGGGGCGGGACCGCGCCGCGCGACCGGGCGACGTACAGCTTCTATGTGGGCCGGGAGGCCGGGGACAGCCATCGGGTGCGGCTCAGGGCACGGCTGCCGGACGGTACGTGGGGAGGGTTCTCGGCGGAGCGGACGGTGACGACGGGCGAGGCCCGGCCATAAGCGAACCGTAGGATTTGGCTCATGGTCCATGGGAATTCCAATGGCTCGGCGAACTCCGCCCCGGCCGCCGCCGCACCGCTCGACCTCTCCCTTCTGCGCACGTTTCTCGCCGTGCACCGGGCCGGTTCGTTCACGGCGGCGGGGCGGCTGCTCGGGCTGTCGCAGCCGACGGTGACGACCCAAATCCGGTCGCTGGAGGAGCAGTTGGGCCGGGAGCTGTTCGAGCGGCGATCGCGCGGTGTCGTGCCGACCTCGGTGGCGGACCAGTTGGCCGCGCAGGTCGCGGCGCCCCTGGACGAGCTCGCCGTCGTGGCGGACCGCGGCGCCCTCGGCGCGGACCAGCCGCCGGAGCCCGTGCAGCTGGCGGGCCCTGCCGAGCTGCTGTGCACCCGAGTGCTGCCCGCCCTGGCACCGCTGACCGGCGAGGGCGTACGGCTGCGGGTCAGCCCGGGGCTGACGGACGAGCTCCTCGACGGGCTGCGGGGCGGCCGTTACGACCTGGTGATCGCCACCGCCCGGCCGCGCGGGCGGACGCTGACCTGGGAGCCGCTGGCCGACGAGGAGTTCGTACTGCTCGCCGCGCCCACGTGGGCCGAGCGCATCGGCGCGGGGCGGGTCGCGGCGGAGGGGCCCGCCGCGCTGCGCGGGGTGCCCCTCGTGTCGTACGCGGAGGATCTGCCGATCGCCCGGCGCTATTGGCGGCACGTGTTCGGCACCCGGCTCGGCGGGCAGGCCGCGATCACGGTGCCCGATCTGCGTGGGGTGCTGGCGGCGGTCGTGGCGGGTGCGGGGATCACCGTGCTCCCCCGGTATCTCTGCCTCGACGAGCTGGCGTCCGGCGCGCTGGTGCCGCTGCTGACGCCCGAGGACCCGCCGATCAACACCTCGTATCTCACCCGCCGCCCCGGCTCTCCGGACAACCCGCACGTCACGCTCGTACGGGAGCGACTGCTACGTGTGGCGCCCACATGGTGAGCCCGCACATGTGGTGAGCCCACACCCAGGACGCGGACCGGTCCACCCCCTGACCCGCGTGTCACCCCTGAGCCGGACGAAGGAATCCGTCACCTGCCCGGTCGCCGTCCGCATGCGGGACGGGCCCGGAGCGCGTTGGCTTCCTTGGAGGCAGCACGGCCGTTTCCCGATCCCGGCGGCGCAAGGGATGTTCCGCCAACCGTGCCGTTGGAGGGCAGTCCCATGCGCACTTGTCAGCTACTACTCCGCTCCGGCCTGACCGTGACAGCCGCCGTTCTTCCCCTCGCCCTGACCGCCGGCCCGGCCGGCGCGGCTTCGGGGATCTCCGTGAGCACGACCGGGACCACCGTCTCGGTCACGACCAGCGCGTGCTCCCAGAACCGCACCACCGGCGTCTGGGGCACCGGCTCACTGCTCACCAGCAGCCAGGCGAGCTTCGCCGAGGGGCGGAAGGCGACCCTGGCGGGCACCACCGTCAGCCAGTCCACCGCCTGGACGAACGTCACTCCGGGCACCTACACCGTCATCGTCATGTGCCAGAACGCCAGTACGCCCGCGGGCACCCAGTCCGTGATCGTCTCGGCAGCGGCGACCCCCAGGGCCACCGCCACGGCCTCGCCCTCGCGCGGTGTCATGGGCGGGCTCGGCGGGGCCGCGAAGGACTACGGTCCGCTCACCCTGGGAGTCGGCGCGGGCCTGGTGGGAACCGGTGTCATCGCGACGGCCTGGTTCCTGCGCAGACGCGCGAAGCCCTACCGACTCTGATCGTCCCGGCGTCCCGACGGTTGAGGGGCCGCTCAGTCATCGGGCGGCCCCTCCCCCATGTCCTACGGCAACTCGGCGAACTCCTCGATCGCGTGCGTGAGCCACTGCGTCCAGAAGGTCTCCAGGTCGATGCCCGCGCGCAGCACGAGATGCCGGAGCCGGTCCTGCGGGCTGTCCCTGTCGGGCGGGAAGTCGTGCTCCTCGATCTCCTCGTACTCCGCCAACTGCCGCCGGTGCAGGTCGAGATGGCGGCGCAGGTCGGCCTCGATGCCGTCCGTGCCGACCACCGCAGCCGCGCGCAGCCGCAGCAGCATCGTGTCGCGCAGCGGCTTGGGGTCCTGGGCGGACGCGGTCCAGCGGGCCAGTTCGGCGCGGCCCGCGGGCAGGACCTCGTAGCTCTTCTTCTGGCCGCGGGCCGGCTGTTCGGGCGCGAGTGCCCGGATCTGGCCCTCGGCCTCGAGTTTTCCCAGCTCGCGATAGATCTGCTGGTGCGTCGCCGACCAGAAGTAGCCGATCGACTTGTCGAAGCGCCGGGTCAGCTCAAGCCCCGAGGACGGCTTCTCCAGAAGAGCGGTGAGGATCGCGTGCGGGAGTGACATGGGGTCATCCTAGGGACGGCTCTCAGAGGGCGGCGGCGACCTCGGTGCCCTGCTTGATGGCCCGCTTGGCGTCCAGTTCGGCGGCCACGTCGGCACCGCCGATCAGGTGCACGCTGCGTCCGGCGGCGGCCAGTTGGTCGTACAGGCCGCGGCGCGGGTCCTGTCCGGTGCACAGCACGATCGTGTCGACGGCGAGGACCGTGCTCTCCTCGCCCACGGTGACATGCAGTCCGGCGTCGTCGATCAGGTCGTACCGGACGCCCGGGACCATGGTGACTCCCCGGTGCTTGAGTTCGGCGCGGTGGATCCAGCCGGTGGTCTTGCCGAGTCCGGCGCCGACCTTGGTCTCCTTGCGCTGGAGGAGGTGGACGGTGCGCGGCGGGGCGGGCCGCTGGGGTGCGGCGAGGCCGCCGGGTGCCGCGTAGTCCATGTCGACGCCCCAGGCGCGGAAGTACGTCTCCGGGTCCTCGCTCGCCTTGTCGCCGCCGTCCGTGAGGAACTCGGCGACGTCGAAGCCGATGCCGCCCGCGCCGAGGATCGCGACGCGCTCGCCGACGGGGACGCGGTCGCGCAGGACGTCGAGGTAACCGACGACGCTGGGGTGGTCGACGCCGGGGATGTCGGGGGTGCGCGGGGTGACGCCGGTGGCGACGACCACCTCGTCGTACTCCCCCAAGTCGCCTGCCGTCACAGGGGTGTTGAGGCGTACGTCCACCTCGTGCTCGTCGAGCCGCGTGCGGAAGTAGCGCAGCGTCTCGTCGAACTCCTGCTTGCCGGGGACCTGTCGGGCGACGTTGAGCTGGCCACCGATCTCGTTCGCGGCGTCGTACAGCGTGACCTGGTGGCCGCGTTCGGCGGCGGAGACCGCGCACGCGAGTCCCGCAGGGCCCGCGCCCACCACCGCGACGCGTTTGCGCAACCGGGTTGGGGCGAGGACGAGTTCGGTCTCGTGGCAGGCGCGCGGGTTGACCAGGCAGGAGGTGATCTTCCCGCTGAAAGTGTGGTCGAGGCAGGCCTGGTTGCAGCCGATGCAGGTGTTGATGGCGTCGGAGCGGCCGGCGGCGGCCTTGGCGACGAAATCCGGGTCGGCGAGCATCGGGCGGGCCATCGACACCATGTCGGCGTACCCGTCGGCGAGCAACTGCTCCGCCAGCTCAGGGGTGTTGATGCGGTTGGTCGTCACGAGGGGGATGGACACCGCGCCCATCAGCTTCTTGGTCACCCAGGTGTACGCGCCGCGCGGCACCGAGGTCGCGATGGTCGGGATGCGTGCCTCGTGCCAGCCGATGCCGGTGTTGATGATGGTCGCCCCGGCTGCCTCAACCGCCTTGGCCAGCCTGATGACTTCGTCGAGTGTGGAGCCGCCGGGGACGAGGTCCAGCATCGACAACCGGTAGACGATGACGAAGTCCTCGCCGACCGCCTCGCGCACCCGGCGCACGATCTCGACGGGGAAGCGCATGCGGTTCTCGTAGGAGCCGCCCCAGCGGTCGTCGCGGTGGTTGGTCTGCGCTGCGATGAACTCGTTGATGAGGTAGCCCTCGGAGCCCATGATCTCGACACCGTCGTAGCCGGCCTGCCGGGCGAGGCGGGCGGTGCGGACGTAGTCCTCGATGGTCTGCTCGACCTCGTCGTCGGTGAGCGCACGGGGCTGGAAGGGGCTGATCGGCGCCTGGAGGGGGCTCGGCGCGACGAGGTCCTGGTGGTAGGCGTAGCGCCCGAAGTGCAGGATCTGCATGGCGATCCGGCCGCCCTCGCGGTGCACGGCGGCGGTGATCCCGGCGTGCTGCACGGCCTCGGCGTCGGTGGTCAGCTTGGCGCCGCCCTCGTAGGGCCGGCCGGCCTCGTTGGGTGCGATGCCGCCGGTGACGATCAGGCCGACTCCGCCCCGTGCGCGGGCCGCGTAGAACTCCGCCATGCGTTCGAAACCGCGCTCGGCCTCTTCCAGGCCTATGTGCATGGAGCCCATGAGGACACGGTTGGGCAGTGTGGTGAAGCCCAGGTCGAGGGGGTTCAGCAGGTGCGGGTAACGGCTCATCGGGCCCTCCGTGCGCGGTGTCGTGCCTCTTTTGTAGAGGACGGGACGAGGTTTGTGCAACTAGTTGCATAAAGAGCTGGCGGGCCGGTCGCCCCGGATTCACAGGGATCCGTTACCTGTTCCTTATCGGGGGGAGTCGAGAATCACAGGGAGGCGTGCCGTGGGATGCCGGACGCCCGGGCCGAGGGAGCGAGCCGTGACGCACGACCCTGAACACGACGACCACAGCGCCGGGGCGATACCGCCGATGCCGGACCACGCACCCGAGTGGGAGGTGCTCACCGGGCCCGGCGGCGCCGAGCGGGACCACGGTCTCGACCGGCTGTGGCGGCAGCGTTCGAAGCGGGCCCGAGCGGTGATCGCCGCGGTCACCGTGGGTGTGCTCGCGCTGGGCGGAAGCGTCGCCTACGCGGCGACCTCCGGGAGTTCGGGCAGCGACGCGATACCCGCCGCCGGGTCCCCCGCGCCGTCCGGTTCGCCGTCGCCCGGCGGGCCCGGTTTCCGGCACGGGGGCGGCATGTGGTTCGGCTTCGGGGTCGGCGGCAAGGCCGTACACGGCGAGGCGACGGTCAAGGACGACTCCACCGGCAAGTGGGTCGTACGGATCTGGCAGCGCGGAACGGTCACGAAGGTGGACGGCGACCAGGTCACCGTCAAGAGCGACGACGGGACCTCGTGGACCTGGACCGTGGGTTCCGATGCCACGGCCCAGAACTCCGCCGCTCTCAAGAAGGGCGACACCGCCTCCCTGATCGGCACCCGCTCCGACAGCGGCACCAGGACCGCCGACCGGGCCTTCACGGGCACCCTCGACCGCAAGGGCCAGGGCGGACCGGGCGGGTTCCAGGGCGGCCACGGCCCATGGGGACGCGGCGGCCCGAGCGGTTCACCTTCACCCAGCCCGTCCGGCAGTGGCGCTACGACCTGACGGAGCCGGCCGGCGCGACACCGATCACGACGTTGGCGTACAGCTCCTCGGAGTAGACCGACCGCGTGTCGAGACCGGCGCTCTCGAACGCCTCGACCGCTGACGGGAGTTGACGCTCACTGGTCTCGACGAGCAGACAGCCGCGGGGGGCGAGCCAGCCGAGTGCGCCGGCCGTGACTTCGCGGAGTATGTCGAGGCCGTCCGCGCCGCCGTCGAGAGCGACCAGCGGCTCGTACTCGCGGGCCTCCGCGGGCAGCAGACCGACCTCGCCGCTGGGGACGTAGGGCACATTGGCCGCGAGGATGTCGACGCGTCCCCGCAACTCGCCCGGCAGCGCGGCGAACAGGTCGCCCGTGTGGACGTGCCCGCCGAAGGCGGCGACATTGCGGCGGGCGCAGCGTGTGGCGGCGGGGTCGATGTCGGCGGCGTGCAGTTCGACCCCGCCGAGGGCCGCTGCGAGGGCCGCGCCGACCGCGCCGGAACCGCAGCACAGGTCCACGACGACGGACGCGTCCGGGGCGTGCGCGAGGGCCTGCTCGACGAGGAACTCGGTACGGCGGCGGGGCACGAACACACCGGGTTCCACGGCGATGCGCAGGCCCCTGAACTCGGCGTGGCCGACGACGAGTTCGAGGGGCAGGCCCTCGACGCGGCGGTCCACCATGGCGGCGGCCTCGTCCGGGGTGCGGGCGGCGGAGAGGATCAGCCGCGCCTCGTCCTCGGCGAAGACACAGCCCGCGGCACGGAGCGCGGCGACGACGGAGGCGGGGGAAACGGGGGAAAGAGGAGGCATGGAAGCCGAGAGCCTTTCGGAAGGTGGCCGAAGGGCGCTCTCGCGGTCACCTGCTAGCGGCGATCCGAGCTGTCCTGAGGTGAGAGCACCCGGCATGACACAGCGGAAATGGGTCTCACCTCCCGGGAGTTCAGGGCCGCGGACGTCCGCGACGGAGAGCAACAGTACCCGAAGCACAGGACCGACGAGGAGCCGGGCTCCCCGCTGAGTTGTACTGTGCAACCAGGAGAACGAGGGAGACGCAGTGCGAGCGGACCGGGCCGTGGAGACCATCCAGCGCGAGATGACGACCTTCGCGCGGCGCGCCCGGGCCTCGGCGGGCCGACTGCACCCCGAACTGTCCCTGGTGTCGTACACCCTCCTCAGTCACCTGGAGGAGCGCGACGGCCGCCGGGCCACCGACCTGGCCGCGCACTACGCCCTGGACAAGTCCACGGTCAGCCGTCAGGTCGCCGCCCTGGAGCGCGCCGGCCTCATCGAACGGCGTCCCGATCCCGAGGACCACCGCGTCCAGGTCCTGCATCTGACCGACGCCGGCCGCCGGATCCTCGCCCAGGTCACGGAGAACCGCCAGGCCGCCTTCCGTGAGCGGCTGGCGGACTGGCCGGAGGAGGATCTGCAGCGGTTCGCCGGCTATCTGGAGCGCTACAACTCGTGGTCGGGCGAGGCTCCCGCCTAGGAGAACCGAGGAGTCGGTCCTACGACACCCCGACGGCCCGGTTCTCGGTCAGGTGCTCCGGCGCCCGTGCCGCGAGGAACGCGGTGGTCCTGCGCAGCCGGAAGCCCAGGGACTCGTAGAGCCGTATCGCGGTGGTGTTGCCCGCGCCGGTGTGCAGGAACGGGGTCTCGCCGCGTTCGCGGATGCCGTGGGCGACGGCGAGGACCAGGCGGCCGGCGAGGCCCTCGCCGCGGGCGGCGGGGTCGGTGCAGACGGCGCTGATCTCGGTCCAGCCGGGCAGGTGGAGCCGTTCGCCGGCCATGGCGACGAGGGCGCCGCCCCGGCGGATGCCCAGGTAGGTGCCGAGTTCGACGGTGCGGGGCAGGAAGGGGCCCGGCCTGGTCCGCTCCACCAGATCGAGCATCTCGGGCACGTCGGCCGGGCCGAGGAGGACCGCCTCCGGGTCCGGTGCGGCGGCCAGCCCGTCGTCGACCATCTGTACGCCGTCGATGTCGAAGGTGATCTCCCAGTCGTCGGGCACCTGTCCCCTGCAGCCGAAGAGCGCGATCTCTGTGCCGGGACCGGCGAGCGCGGCTACGTCCGCCCAGTCGTCGGCGTCGGGCTCGTCGGGCAGGGCCAGCCACGGGGATACGTCGACCGGGTAGCGCAGGATCCGGCCGCGCCGCTCGGCGAAGTGGGCGTGCGGGCCGGTGAGGGCGGCGCGGGCGGGGTTGTCGAGGAGGCGTTCGTCGGACGTGGTCATGCGGAGACCTCGATCACGATCTTGCCGCGCGCGTGCCCGTCCTCGACGGTGCGCAGGGCCTCGCCCGCCTGGTCGAGCGGGAAGGTCCGGGTCACGTGCGGATCCAGTTGCCCATTCACCACGAGCTGCGCGACCTCGTCCAGTACGGCCGCGTTGCGGGCGCGTTCGACGCGGGCGCCGCCGACCTTCTCGACCTCGGCGGCGGGGGCCCCGGCGGTGACCAGCTTCGTGCGGTCGGTGAGCAGGGTCGCCGCCTCGGCGAGCACTTCGCCGCCGACGAGGTCGTAGACGCCGTCGACACCGTCCGGGGCGACCGCCCGGACCCGTGCGGCCAGGTCGGGGCCGGACGGGACGTGGACCGCGCCCAGCGACTCCACGAAGTCCTTCTTGCCCTCGCTCGCCACGCCCACGGCACGCAGTCCGAAGGCCCGGGCGATCTGCAGGGCCGCGGAGCCGACGCCGCCGCCCGCGCCGGTGACCAGCACGGTCGCTCCGGCGGGCAGGTCGAGCTGGCGGAGGCCGTCGTAGGCGGTGGCCGCGGCGACGGGGAGGGTGGCGGCGTCCCGGAAGGACAGCTGGGCGGGCTTGTGCGCGGTGATGGCCGCGGGGAGCAGGACGTACTCGGCGTAGCCGCCGGCCATCGCGTTGCCGAAGACCTCGTCGCCGACGGCGAACCCGTCCACGCCGGCGCCGATCTCCTCCACGGTCCCGGAGACCTCACTCCCGAAGACCGCGGGGAACGTGCGGGTATCCGTCTCGCCGGGCCTCCGGTAGCCCTTGCGCACCTTCCAGTCGATCGGGTTCACCCCAGCCGCGCGCACCGCGACAAGGACTTCACCGGGACCGGGACTCGGCCGGTCGACCTCGGCGAGCGCCTCCGTCTCGGGTCCCCCGTATCGCGTGAAGACGTATGCCTTCGGCATCTGCTCCCTCACTCTCCTTCGCAGTCACCACATCGCCCGGCACTCAGCACCAAGGTCGACCACCGGGCGGCTATTCCCCGGAGCCCGGAGAGTTCATACGGCCGCAATGATCGGCGGTACCCCTCGGACCTGGGCATACCCGGTGGACGCGTACCGTTGAAACGAGAAACCACTGATCACGCTCGCCCGGCGGACCCGCGCCGCAGCGACCTGGAGGCTCCACCCGTATGCACGTCACCCGAGGCTTCACCGGACGCCCCCGCGTCCCCGACGCCGGCCTGCCGCCCGGTCAGTACGACGCGGGCGACGACTGGCCCGTCCTGTCCGCCGAGGTCACCCCCGACCTGGCGCCCGCCGACTGGACGTTCCGTGTCGACGGACTGGTCGAGGAGCCGCGCACCTGGAACTGGACGCAGGCCCATGAACTGCCCGCGTCGGCCTACGAGGGCGACATCCACTGTGTGACGAGCTGGTCGAAGTTCGGGGTGCGGTTCGGGGGTGTCTCACTGGACGCGTTCCTCGATGTGGTGCGGCCCCATGTGTCCGCCACACATGTGGTCGCCTATTCGCACACCGGGTACACCACGAACCTCCCGCTCTCCGACGTCACCGGCGGACGTGCCTGGATCGCGTGGGAGTACGACGGCAATCCGCTGCCCGCCGAGCACGGCGGCCCCGCCCGGCTGCTGGTGCCGCACCTGTACTTCTGGAAGAGCGCCAAGTGGATCGCGGGTCTGCGTCTCCTCGACCACGACGAGCCGGGCTTCTGGGAGCAGAACGGCTATCACGCCCGGGGCAACCCCTGGGAGGAACAGCGGTACACCGGTGACTGACACCTCCGCGCCCACCACCAGGTTCGCGGTGCCGGGACGGATCGCGGTGAGCAACCGGGCCGCCGCCGTGTGGCAGACCGCCACGCTCACCGAGATCCGCCGGGAGACCCCGCACGCCTCCACGTTCCGGTTCGCGGTGCCCGGCTGGACGGGCCATCTGGCGGGCCAGCACCTGATGCTGCGGCTGCGCGCCGAGGACGGCTATGTGGCGCAGCGCCACTACTCCATCGCCTCCCACCCGGACGACACCGGGCATGTGGAACTGACCCTGGACCATGTCGAGGGCGGCGAGGTGTCCGGCTGGTTCCACACGGTGGCCGAGCCCGGTGACACGGTGGAGGTGCGCGGCCCGCTGAGCGGCTTCTTCGCCTGGCCGGGCGACCGACCCGCGCTGCTGCTGGGGGCCGGTTCCGGGGTCGTACCGCTGATGTCGATGCTCCGGCAGCACCGGTCGCGGCGGCTGTCCGTGCCGCTGCGGCTGGTGGTGTCGGCGCGCGGTCCCGAGGAGTTGATCTACGCGCGGGAGTACGGCGCCGAGACCACCACCGTGTTCACCCGCACCGCTCCAGAGGGTGTGCCGGTGGGGCGTATGGCCGCGGCACATGTGGCGCCGCTCCTGGCCGAGCAGCCTCCCGGTGGGTGGGAGGCCTATGTGTGCGGGTCCAACGGCTTCGCCGAGCATGCGTCCCGGCTGCTGGTCGAGGCGGGACAGCCGGTGGACCGCATCCGCATCGAACGCTTCGGCTGAGGCCCGCGCCTGGCGATCTCTCCGGCTCCGGTTGAGGGAAGTGCCCCGGAGGGGGTACCACTGCAGTGTGGACGCTCGCATGCGTGCGCGGTGTCGGGACAGCGCGATCTTCGCGCTTCTCGGCTCCGGTGACGGCGAGGAGGTCGACGTGCGGAACCGGGTACGGAGTCGGCGCAGGCGGCACAATCCGTTGCGGCGCCGGTCGGACGTCGTGGAGACGTGGACGGCGATTGCCGTCGCCGTCCTCCTGTTCGTCTGCGCGCCACTGGCCGGGGCCGCCGCGGGCCTGTGGGCCCACGACCAGGCCCGCACCGTCGCCGCCGCCCAGCGCGCCGACCGCCATCGGGTCCGCGCGGAAGTGATCGGCAGGCCGCCCGCCGAACTCCCCTCCGTGGAGGGCAGCCGCCCGCGCAGCTTCCTGGTGGAGGTGCGCTGGACGGAACCGGGCAGAGGACCGCGTACGGCCACGGCCGCGGTCCCGGCAGGGACGGGGCGCGGTGACGTGGTGGCCGTCTGGTTCGATGCCCAGGGCCGCAACGTCGCACAGCCCGCGGGTGAAGTGGCCGTCTGGCAGCACACGTTGACGGTCGGCATATGGGCCGCGGGCGGTGTGGTCGTCCTGGTGCTGCTCACGTCCACGGTGACCCGACGGGTCGCGCTGCGCCACCGGTTGGCCGAGTGGGAACGGGACTGGGCACTCACCGAACCGCAGTGGACCCGACGGCGAGCGTGACGCGAGGGCCACGAAACGAGGGCCGTGCGACCGCCGCACATGGACCGCCGCTAGACCCCCTGCTGCATACGCCGTGCGATCCGCCCATGGTCCCGAAGCACATCCCCCAGCGCGGGCAGCACCGGTTCACCCCGGTCGACGAGGACCCGCCCGCCCACGACCGTGGTCCACGCCCGCGCCGGTCCACAGCGCAGCCATGCCTCGACGGGGTCGCTCAGCGCGCCGGCCAGGGCGACTTCGTGCAGGTCCCAGACGACCAGGTCGGCACACGCGCCAGGACGCAGGTGCCCCAGTTCGTCGGCACGGCCCAGGCAGCGCGCCGAGCCGCGGGTCGCGATGTCGAGGGCGTCGCGCGCGGTCATCGCGCCCGGTCCGCCCCGGTACCGGCCGAGCAGCAGGGCGCCCCGGGTCTCCATCCACAACGAGGCATGGTCGGTGGAGGCGGAGCCGTCGCAGCCGATGCCGACCGGCAGACCGAGTTCGCGCATCTCCTTGACCCGGGCCGTGCCGCCGCCGATCAGCATGTTGGAGCTGGGGCAGTGCGCCACACCGACGCCGGCGGCGGCGAGGCGGCGCAGTTCGTCGTCGTTCGGGTAGATGCAGTGCGCGACCCAGGTGCGGTCACTCATCCAGCCGGTGTCCTCGAAGTACTCGACGGGCCGACAGCCGTAGGTCTCCAGGCAGTAGGTGTCCTCGTCCCGGTCCTCGGCGAGGTGGGTGTGCAGCCGTACGTCGTACCGCTCGGCGAGTTCCGCGGTCGCCGTCATCACCTCCTTGGTGACCGAGAACGGCGAGCAGGGTGCGAGCGCCACCCGGATCAGCGCGCCGGGTTCCGGATCGTGGTGGGCCTTGATCAGCCGCTCGCTGTCGGTGAGCACCTCGTCGGTGCTCTGGGTGACGCTCCTCGGCGGCAGTCCCCCGTCCTCGACGGACCGGGTCATCGAACCGCGGGTCGCGTGGAAGCGGAAGCCGATGTCGCGGGCGGCGCGGATCTCGGCGTCGACCAGACAGGGGCGTGGATGCACATAGAGGTGATCGGAGGATGTGGTGCAGCCGCCCATGAGGAGTTCCGCCATACCGACGTACGCCGACACGTATGCGGCCTCCTCGTCGAGCCTCGCCCACAGCGGATAGAGCGTGGTCAGCCAGTCGAAGAGGGTGCCGTTGACGGCGGGCGCGTAGGAGCGGGTGAGGTTCTGGTAGATGTGGTGATGGGTGTTGATCAGGCCCGGGGTGACGAGCCGCCCGGTCGCCGAGACGGTCGTGGCGGCTTCGGGCTCGGACCCTCCCGTACCGACGGCGGTGACCCGACCACCCGTGACGGCGACCCAGCCGCCCGGGATCTCGCGCCCGTCGTCCACGACGAGCAGTCCGGCGTCCTTGACCAGCAGATCCACGGCTGACGACATGCCGACATGGTAGGCGCGGGGCGCCGCACGGGTCTGGCGAGTCCTCCGATGTCACACGTACGGTGCGATCATCCGCGCTCACCCTTCACAAAGGTGGTCATCGATGGCCCTGTTCGACCTTCCGCTCGGCGAACTCCGTGAGTACCGCAGCGCGTCTGCCGAGCCCGAGGACTTCGACGCCTTCTGGTCCAAGACCCTCCGGGAGGCCCGCGAGCACGATCTCGACGTCCGCTTCGAGCCGGTCGACACGGGGCTGTCCACGGTGCGGGTGTACGACGTGACGTTCGCCGGGTTCGGCGGTCACCCGGTGAAGGGCTGGCTGCGGCTGCCGGCCGACGCGGCCCAACCCCTGCCGCTGGTCGTGGAGTTCGTCGGTTACGGCGGCGGGCGGGGGCTCCCGCACGAGAACCTGCTGTGGGCGTCGACCGGCCGCGCGCACTTCATCATGGACACGCGCGGCCAGGGCAGCGCGTGGGGCGGCGGTGGTGGCACCCCGGACCCGGTGGGCGGCGCGCCCGCGTACCCCGGTTTCATGACCCGGGGCATCGACGCCCCCGAGAACTACTACTACCGCCGGGTGTTCACGGACGGGGTGCGAGCCGTCGAGGCAGCCCGCTCGCACCCGTCGGTCGACCCCGCGCGCACGGTGGCGCTCGGCGCCAGCCAGGGCGGCGGCATCACCCTCGCCGTGGGCGGGCTGGTCGGCGACCTGGCCGGGATCGCGCCGGACGTGCCGTTCCTGTGCGACTACCCGCGCGCGGTGACGCTCACGAACCGCGACCCGTACCGGGAGATCGGCAACTACCTCAAGACCCATCGTGGCCGCACCGAGGACGTGCTGCGCACGCTCTCGTACTTCGACGGCGTCCACTTCGCGGCCCGTGGTCGCGCCCCCGTCCTCTTCTCGACCGGCCTGGAGGACGAGACCTGCCCGCCCTCTACCGTGTTCGCCGCGTTCAACGCCTGGGCGCACGAGGACAAGCGGATCGAGGTGTACGACTTCAACGACCATGAGGGCGGCGGCCCTTACCAGGAGGCGGCCAAGCTGGACTGGCTGCGGTCGTACGTCTGACCGCAGCCGGACGTAGGACACCTTCCGCCCAGTCCGACCAGTCGGTATGTTCAGGTGGTCCGGGCCGCAGCGTCGCGGCCCGGACCCACGGCGGACCACGGAGGCACCATGTCCGAGCACCAGCCAGCCATCGACGGCCACTGCGACCCCCGCTTCACCGCGGTGCGCACGGCGTTCGAGGAGAACTTCCGGGAACGGGACGAACTGGGCGCCGCCGTGACCGTCACGCTGGACGGCGAGACCGTGGTCGACCTGTGGGGCGGCTGGGCCGACGCGGCACGGACCCGCCCCTGGGAGCGCGACACGGTGGTCAACGTGTGGTCCACGACCAAGGGCCCGGTGGCCCTGTGCGCCCACATCCTCGCGGACCGGGGCCTGCTCGACCTCGACGCCCAAGTGGCCACGTACTGGCCGGAGTTCGCCGCCGCCGGCAAGGAGAACGTTCTCGTACGGCACCTGCTGTCGCACCGCGCGGGACTCGCCGGCCTGCGCGAGCCGCACTCCCTCGCGCAGCTCTACGACTGGGAGTTGACGACTCGGCGGCTCGCGGCCATGGAGCCCTGGTGGGAACCGGGGACCCGGTCCGGGTACCACGCGCTCACCTACGGCTTCCTCGTCGGCGAAGTGGTGCGCCGCGTCTCGGGGTTGCTCCCGGGGGCCTTCCTGGAGCGGGAGGTCACCGGCCCGCTCGGGATCGACTTCACCATCGGCCTGCCGGAGAAGGAAGCAGGGCGGACAGCCGAGCTGGTGCATCCGCCCGCCGCGTCGAGCAGTGAACAGGCCGCGATCTTCAGCCAGTTGGCGCCCGCCGCCATCGCCGCGCTGACCAACCCGATCGCGGGCGCGGCCGAGGCCAACACCCCGGAGTGGCGTGCCGCGGAGATCCCGGCGGCGAACGGCCACGGCACGGCCCGGGCCGTAGCCGCGCTCTACGGCGTGTTCGCCGGACGCGGCTCCTACGGCGGCCACCGCATCCTCTCCCCCGAGGCGGCCGAGCGGGTGCGCGAGGGCCAGGGCAGCTGCCGCGACCTGGTGCTGGGCGCGGGCTTCGCGCACGAGACGGAGATCGGGCTCGGCCTGTGGCTCAGCGGCCCGAACGGCTCGTACGGTCCCGACCCGAGAGCTTTCGGACACGACGGCTTCGGCGGCTCCTGCGGTCTGGCCGACCCGGACGCCGGGGTGTCGCTGGGCTACGTGATGAACCGGATGGGGCCCCATATCGCCGACGACCCGAGGAAGTCGGCCCTGATCGACGCCCTGTACGGCGCGCTGTGAGGAGTGATCGGCGCGGGTCGGTTTCGGCCTAACTGCCCTGCCGCTCTTCCCTGGTGGTTTAGACCAATGCTAGATCTGGTCGCGCAACGAGCCCGCACGGCTACGTCTTGTCACCAGTTCTGCCCTCAGTCTTGTCACCCTCAGGAGGCGCGGCATGGCCCGCACCACCCCCCACCACCCGACCGCCGACGACCAGCCCCTCTACGGGAAGGTCGCCACCCAACTGCTCGCCGAACTCCACGACGGCACCATCCCACCCGGTGAACGCCTGCCCGCCGAACGGCAGTTGGCCGAACACTTCCACGTCAGCCGGGAGACCGTACGGCAGGCGCTGGAGCTGCTGCGCAGGGACGGTCTGGTCGCCACCGACCGGCGCGGCAGCCACGCCACGCTGCCCGGCCTGCCGGTCGAGACCCCGTCCTCCCTCACCTTCCCGGTCGGCGCCCGGAGCGCGGACCCGACCGGCTTCGACCGGACCTCCGTGACCTGGGAGACTCCCCCGCCCGAGCACGCCGAGGCCCTGAGGATCGCCCCGGACCGGCCGACCCTGGTGCACCGGTACGCGTCCGCGGCGGCCGACGGCAGCGGGCTGCGTACGGCCGTCACGTCCTTCTCGGCGGTGGCGCTGGCCGAGGTGGAGGAGCTGGCCCGCTACCGCGACCGGGCCGACGGCTCCGCGTCCGCCCAACTCCGGCGTGCCTACGACTGGATGCGCCGGGCCGGTCTGACCCTGCACCACCGGGACGCCATCACCCAGGTCGCGAACGCGCCCTCGGTGCGGGTGACCCGGCGCGTGCACGACCAGTACGCGCGCCCGTTGGAGATCACCGACCTGGTCGTGGAGGCCCAACAGGACGCCCTGATCTACGAGTTCACGGTTCCGTCGGCGGGCTGAACCCCGGCCGGACCATGGGCGCGCGGCGGGCCCGATGCCGAACTCGCCGCGCGCCGACCGGCGTTACGCGCTCGTCAGCACGACGAGCTGCTGGGTCGCCCGGGTCATCGCCACATAGTGGTCGACCGCTCCTTCGATGCCTTCACCGAACGTCTCCGGGTCGACGAGCACGACCAGGTCGAACTCAAGTCCCTTGGACAGCTCGGGAGTCAGGGACCGGACGCGGGGTGTTGCCCGGAAGGCCGCGTCGCCGATGACGCAGGCGATCCCCTCGGTGTGTGCGGCGAGCCAGGTGTCGAGGACCGACTCGAGGTCCGAGACGGGTCCGTGGACGACGGGGATGCCGCTGCTGCGGATGGAGGTCGGCACATTGGCGTCCGGGAGCACGGCGCGGATGACCGGCTCGGCCTCCGTCATGATCTCTTCCGGGGTGCGGTAGTTGATGGTCAGGGAGGCCAGGTCGATCCGGTCCAGGCCGATCCGCTTCAGCCGTTCCTGCCACGACTCGGTGAAGCCGTGCCGGGCCTGGGCGCGGTCGCCGACGATGGTGAAGCTGCGGGACGGGCAGCGCAGGAGCAGCATCTGCCATTCCGCGTCGGTGAGTTCCTGGGCCTCGTCCACGACGATGTGCGCGAACGGCCCCGCGAGCAGGTCGGGTTCGATGCCGGGCTGGGCGGCCTCGTCGATCAGGGCGTCACGCAGGTCCTGTCCGTGCAGCATGCCCATCGCGCCCTCGCTCTCGTCGATCTCGACGTTCTGCAGCAGGCTGTCGATGACGTCGGTCCTGCGGGCGTGTTCGGCGGCGACGGCGGCTTCCTGCCGGCGCTTGCGGCGCGCCGACTCCGGGTCGCCGAGGCGTTGCCGTGCCGCGTCGAGCAGCGGCAGGTCGGACACCGTCCAGGCCTGGGCGTCCGCGCGCTGCAACCGCTGGACTTCCTCGCGGCTCAGCGAGGGGGCGCACTTGCGCAGGTAGGCGGGCACCGTCCACAGGTCCCCGACGAGGTCGGCCGCCTCGAGCAGCGGCCAGGCGTGGTTGAAGGCGGTGAGCAGTTCGCGGTTCTGCCGCAGCGACTTGCGGAGCAGGGCGGGTGTGACCGCGCCGTCCTGGGCGTTGGCGGTGTCCTCGTGCTTGTCGACGAGGATGGTGAGCAGTTCCTGCCAGACCTGCTCGCGTCCCTCGTTGTGCGGGGTACCGGGTTCCGCCGCCTCGAAGGCGACGGCCCAGTCCTCGGCGCTCAGCCAGATGTCGGACCAGTGCGTGGTGACGTTCATGCCCTTGGTGGGCGGCTCCTCGTAGAACCGGGCGGCGGGCTCGATCGCCCGCACCAGCTCCACGGACGATTTCAGCCGGGCCACCTCCGGGTCGGCCTCGGTGCCCGCCGCGGCTCCCTCGTCGACGAGGTCCCGCAGGATGCAGGTCTGCACGCCCTCCTCGCCGAGGCTGGGGAGGACATCGGCGACGTAGTCCAGGTAGGGCCGGTGCGGACCGACGAACAGGACACCGCCCCTGCGGTGGCCGAGGCGCGGGTCGGAGTAAAGGAGATACGCGGAGCGGTGCAGGGCGACGACGGTCTTGCCGGTGCCGGGACCGCCGTCGACCACGAGCGCGCCGCGTGATCCCGCGCGGATGATGGCGTCCTGGTCGGCCTGGATGGTGCCGAGTACATCGCGCATCCGGCCCGAGCGGTTGCCGCCGAGGCTGGCGATGAAAGCGGACTGGTCGTCGAGCGCGGCATGCCCGGCGAAGCCGTCGGCGGTGAACACCTCGTCCCAGTAGTCGCTGATCCGGCCGCGGGTCCAGCGGTACCGGCGGCGGCTCGCCAGGCCCATCGGGTTGGCATGGGTGGCGCCGAAGAACGGCTCGGCCGCCGGGGACCGCCAGTCGAGCAGCAGCCGTCGGCCCGTGCTGTCGGTGAGGCCGAGCCGTCCGATGTAGACGGGCTCGGATGTGGTGGCGTCGACCATGTGGCCCAGGCACAGGTCCAGGCCGAAGCGACGCAGGGTCCGCAACCGTGTGGTGAGCCGGTGGATCTCCGTGTCCCGGTCCATCGCCGCCCGGCCGATGCCTCCGGGCGCCCTGCGCTCGGCGTCGAGGCGCTCGGTCAGTTCCGCGATCGACTGTTCCAGCGATTCCGCGATGGCCGCGAAGTGCTGCTCGTCACCGGCGATCAGCGCCGGGTCGGCCTTGGCGGAGAGACGGTCGGGAAGGTCGAAGGCGCTGGTGGTCAGGGGGTTCACGGCATCAATTCCGATCTGCGGTCGTTCACGGCCGTGCGGGCGGCAGGCCGTGTGGACCGGTGCGTACGGGTTCTCGTGTGCGGGGTTCGGCCGGTTCACGCGCGTGTGGGCTGCCTTTCCCCGCCGACCGGGTCGAGGAGCATCTTCGCGGCCACTGTCGTCCCGTCGGTACGGATGGTGCCGGCCACGGCCCGCGCCCGTGCCCGGGTCTCGGGGGCCAGGACGGTGGTGAGCGCGGCCGACAGGGAGTCGTAGGCCGGTGTCGGACCGTCGTGGGCCACGCCGATGCCCAGCTCGGCCACCCCTGCGGCCCAGTATGGCTGGTCCACGATCTGCGCCACGACCACCTGCGGCGCCCCGGCCAGTGCGGCCGTCGTCGTGGTGCCCGCGCCGCCGTGGTGCACGACGGCGGCGACCCGCCCGAAGAGTGCCTGATGGTTGACCTCTCCTACGACGAAGCAGTCGTCCCCGTCGTCGATCGGCGCCAGGTCCGCCCAGCCCCGGGCGAGGAGGACGCGGCGACCCTGCGCGCGGATCGCCTCGATCGCGGTCCGGGCAAGGTCGGGTGAGGTGTGCAGGGCCATGCTGCCGAAGCCGACGTACACCGGCGGTTCGCCGGCCTTCAGGAACGTCTCCAGCTCGTCCGGCAGGATCCACGGTCCGGTCGTGACGACGTCGAGATCCGTCAGGTTCTGCCAGGGGACGAGGGTCGGGTCCGCCGCCAGCCACGGCCGCTCGGTGAAGACGTAGTCCCGGACGTTCTCCACCGGCGGCAGGCCGATCGCCGCGCGATGCCGGTTCTCGGCCTCTCCGTACAGGGCGTTCACGCGTTGGGCGTCCTGCTCCCACAGCACCTTGTTGTCGGTCTCCTCCTCCGGGGACGGTGTGCCCGGCCGTGCAGGCGGACGGCGGTGCTTCGACGGCAGGCCGACCGTGTGGAAGCACGCGAACACGTAGCGGATGCTCAGTTTCTCGGCCACCGAGCGGGCCCCGGCCGGCATCAGGCCGGTCGCCAGCAGCACGTCACACCCCTCGGCCGCCGCCGTCAGCGTCTCGTACCGGGCGGCGACCAGCTCGGGCGCGAGCCGGAACGCGGCCCCGGGCGACGGCGGCCTCGCCCCCATGACCACCGAGTGCACCGTCGGGCCGAGCGGCACCAGCGGCACGCCGACCCGGGCCAGCAGCTCGACGAACTCCTCGTCCGCCGGCGCGCACACCCGGACTTCCGCGCCGAGTTCCAGCAACCGCTCCGCGAGTCCCGCCAGCGGTTCGACATCCCCGCGCGACCCCCACGTCGTCAACAGCACACGCATTCCGCGACTCCCATTTCCGCAGGTCATGCCCTCAGGCCGGACATTCTGCGGCACGACGGGGGCCTT
>Ga0307511_10001433_pt1 | contig 25155 bp, 29 predicted proteins | sample 13_EM_MG_FD_200266 | JGI IMG/M metagenome (GOLD analysis project Ga0307511, IMG submission 200266) | Populus trichocarpa ectomycorrhiza microbial communities from riparian zone in the Pacific Northwest, United States - 13_EM | ecosystem: Host-associated > Plants > Roots > Unclassified | place... | reverse complement strand
TGTGCATGCTCATGTATTATCCATCATACCGTGAGGTGTGCACTTGATTTCATGGTTTTTACACTAAGCGGGAGGGGCAGGAAATGTACCCAGACACTGCTCAATCACATTATTCCAAATTGATACCTGGCCATATATCCTCATCACGCAATTCATGTACTAGCCATATATCAATGTACCCCCCTTGACCCCGTGATCTAGGGCTCTTAGGCACTTTATAAATTATCCTCCGAACTCGTGCGCAGCTTTTGAGCCCCTTACCGTCCAATTCTACTGAAAACCCATTGAGTTCTACCCTAACAGCTGTTTTGTTGCATATCCCGGTCGTGTTGCATTACCCCGTCGTATGCTGTAGTTACATAAAGGTTACTACTGCGGATTATTTCAGGGGGGTGGGTCCCATAGTTGAAGGTAGGAAAGTCGGCACAAAAATGTACGCGTCACATTGGCGGCTCTATGATTGGTGCGTACGCTAGCAAAGCCGCTACAAAGTGGCCCAGATACTCGACAAGTCGCCCCCTCAGGTAGGCTAGTCTGGTTGCCACAAGACGCTCGCAGCAGAGGAGGCCAGCAACCAGCCAACCCCGCAAGGCACACGTCACGTCTTAGGCAATCGTAATGGAAGGTTTTCGAAAATGGACACAATATCCGAGAGTCTAGAAGTTAGCCGGATCAACCATTCAGCAAATGACACCATTGCAACTATATTCCGAAGCAAGAAAGCTACGAAGTTTCTCTCCCACCATATCCATCGTTCTTTTATTTTAACATAAATACCCCCTTCCTCTCCCCTTTGCAAGAATAGAAATCTACAGCCTATTTCCCATTTCCCACTACGTTACCAACATACACACTCCTTCTACCGAAGGCTTCTGCATCCCAGACAACTACCAACATACACACCCCTTCTGCGAAGGCTTCTACATCTCACACATCTATCATCCGTTGCCCATTCCAATCCTTGTCCAATCAAATCACGGTAGGTCTCATTACATTCATTTTTCACAAGTTTGATACTGATCTAAGTACTACAGGCACGAGTAGTAGAGGCGCGAAGGATTAGGCCCCATAACCTACATCTGTCTACCAATAGTACGCAGGATACACTCAAGCAATCAGTACTGACCCAAGTACTTCTCCTACAAAACTACGCTCGGCCTTGCTTGCAAACTCTAAGCTTGCAAGCCCTAAGGCACCGGTCCCCGAACCCACCAGGCACGAGCCAGGGTATATCTGACGTCGGCGCCAGTGGTGGTTCAGAGAGTGAACATGATGCAGGAGAAGAGAACCACAGTTTACGCAACGAATGGACCCTTTGCCTGATGGACCCCCACTTCTTGCCCGCTAGGAGAGAGTGGCGGCATGCTTTTACGTTTGGTTCTTGACTCAAGAAATGGAAATTTAACCTCGCTGAGTCCCACGTTTTCCCAGGAAATGGGAAAGTGGGCAGCATATACCAGAAGCCTGTTCCGGTGTCCCAAACGCACCTCTACCAACCCCGCCATAGTCGCCACCAACCTCCGGAACGTACACCTTAACGTCTCCCTCCTGCGGAAACTCCTTACCCTCACAGTCCTAAAGGTTGAATGTGAGGACAGGCTTTCTTTTAAAAACGAACGGAATAGCAGAAGCAAAGGACTTGGCCGCCATAACAATCCAATCCTTTTGCAAGTGGAACTGAATCCACCTCACACCTAGACCAGAAAGAATCCCTTCTGTCGATTGATCTTGATTGAAATCCCCTTTTCACTGGTTTGGCCATGCCAAGCAGCTCAACGAAACCTACCTTTTGCTTTATAGCCAACCTCATCTCTGAATGAAGATACCCACATGCCAAAACCGTGAAGGGGTTATCGGTTGCGGGCTGAAGACTGCCTTGTCATCGTGGTGGATGAGAGGACAAAGGTATATGTGACCAATGGTGGAGTGGCAGGGTGTTGGTATGCAGGGCATGGCGGAATGACGATTGCTTTGTTATTGTGTTGATGAGACGCTGACAGGAGATATGACTAGCGGAGGAGTGGTAGGTCTTAAAACGTGGAGGGTATGGAGAAACCGTTATAGAACAGAACGGGAGGAATAACTACCCCTGAGCATTCTTTCACAATACAGGGCGACGAATTGCTGTCTCGTGGAGATATTCAAACTTTGACATCGTAGTGAGATTGAGTCCGCGTTTCCTGTAGATTGATCTCGACAGAAATATCCTGTTCATTGTTGCTCAGTGTAACCTATCCATGAAATAGCCATCCAGGACACAAGCTCTATCAGGAGCCAGTTTTCGAGCGAAAAGGGTGACGGAGCGGGTTCTACGAATATTTCTACGCGAGAATTATAAAATGTCCGAATTTTAGCTCTACGCAGAAATATGGGTGTGAAGCTCTCTAGATGGGTAGAGAAAGTCTTTGTAGATTATAGTGCTGCTCAAATACTTTTCACGACTGGCTACCGTAAACCTTACGTTTATGGGCTGGCGGAGCCACTCTTTACGCTACATTGAGTCTCCCAGCCATTGAACCTGTTACTCTGTGACCGTATCCTCCTCGAGGCTATCAATAAATATCTCCCATTCCTCACCTCCAGTAATAACCTTTCCAGGCAGCCTTAGCATGCTACTTAAAGAAGAAAGCTTGTATAGGACAACACAGAAGATCCAGAGCTGGCCTGCGTGACACCCCTATCATATATCGTTCTTGCGACTTGGAATCGGATGATGTTGATTGTTTAGGCTTGCTATTTGGCATTCGTAAGACCATTCTGACTGAGCAGAGGGATGTAAGAAGCAACGAGCTGGGTCTTGGCTCGGCATGTACGATAGCTGCGATATAAAGAGTAATGAGAAAGAATATTCCTGCATTGGAACAATCACAGGTTTATACCAGGACTAGATGAAACTTAGCGGGATGCAAGAATTCAATTCTGAGGTTGAACTCCGCATTGTTCTGTACAGCAACTATAATAGAAGTCTGCTATGGGGGGGGGTATTTTGCGAAAGATAGATCGACTTATCTCTAAATCTTGAGTTGATACATATAATATAACTGCCCATGAAGTGCCCTAACCCTGAGTACCACCGGGAAACGGATCAATTTGTTCGTAGACACACCTCGAGCCAGATCTAGTTACACGAGTGCGCAGCGTAGAAGGAAAATGAATTGAAGACCTCCAAGAGGGCTCACGTACTGCTATATGCGGGTAACAGGGTTTTATTTTTTTCCCTTCACATACTCATTCCTCATAATAGGCGCCAATGGGGCGCGAAGAGCTCCCCGGAAACCCGGGTGGATTCAACGGTGGTCAGGCTATTCAGGCCTCCCTCGCTGTAAATACAAGCACCGTAAGAAAAAAGGAGTACTAATGAACAAGGATTCAACATTGGAGGGGCTGGCCCTAGAGAAGTTTAATATATAAAAAGGAGAAGAAGATCTCTATCGCTTCGGACGGGTCATCTCCCTTTTTCCTCTAGACTGAGGCATCGAGTCCTTCCCACCTCTGGTTGGTCTCTAGAGGCATCCTGCGCCAGATATGAAATCTCCGGCATTCAAAAGTAATGTGTAAGCCATCCTCTCTGTGGAGTCCGTATTTGCACGCCTCCGGTATCTGAATACAGGTAACACTCGGACACAACTAAACTCCCCCCCTCCGCTCACTTCCCATCCCTCGTGAGGAGCCTCACCACTTCCGCACAAAATGCCCTATCCGTCCAAATGTCCACCCATCTCCCCCCTTCCCCTCCTACGCAACCCGAGTCCAAGAGATGTGCCGCGTTCTGCATCTCTCCGTACCCACAAAAAGGGACCTCCACCTCTCCAATCTTGTGTAGTGACCGGTGTATCGGTCCCCGATCTGGGTAGAGGCATGTTCAGCCTCTCAGTTCGTCCCGATCCCACTTGAGTTGTGGGGCTCGATCGTATAGGGGGTAAAGATGTCTGATACCAGTCGGTGTCGCTAGGCTCGGTTGTGACATCCATTGCCCCCTCATCACTGTGTCCTTCGCCCTCTTGTCTGCCCGCTCATTCCCTACCACCCCGCTATGCCCCTTCACCCGCATCAGCACCCACCCGACGCCCTCCTTCACCACTTTGATCACCTTCTCATGAATCCACTACCCCCCAGTTGTACTTCAGAGGCCTGGTTCAGGCAGTGCTTTATCGCCAACTGGCTGTCCGACACCACTCGGTAACCCTCCACCCATGCCCATGCCCTCACTATCCCCACCAGCTCCGCATGTGCCACCGTGGGTAGTTATCCCAGGTAAATCCCACCCTCTGCCCAGGCCCCTGCTGCGCTTCCATCCATTCGTGAACCATCTGTGTAACCCACCACCTCCCGGTCTGCCCCCCGCCGTTTTGTTGCCATTCTCTCAGGCTGGCCTCCGTTCCAAGGTGCCATGCCTCCCACGTTGGCCACATCAGGTGCACCTCCTCTCCTAGTTCCCCCCGCAAATTCTCTCCGCTCGGCGGCGTAGCTCCGGTTCGTGTCTGCCATATACGCTCGCTGCCCATCTCAGACGTTTCCTGCTGGTGAGCATTTCTAGACTCCCTATTCCAGATATGTCGCCGATGTTCCCGCGATCCCTTCCCTGATACACCATGACCACCCATCTGGCGCGCTGCGAGTCTGGTCCTTTGCTCCGTTGGCTGGTGATGTAGCTCCGAACAATAGGTTAGGATCGGGATGAGCTGTCCTATCGCCACTTTTCTCTTCGCCTCCAGGGGTAGCCTCGTCAGCCTCCTTATACCGTTGAATGTTACCTCCGCTTTTTTGGAACTGTACTTCTTTCATCGACCACCGTTAAGGTTGACCCACAATTGTACGTCGTTGGTCCAATCTTACGTCCTGTTCCAATACAATCGATAACGAGTCGCCGGCTCCTCCAGAACCTCATCCATCGGTTTCTCCTTGCCCACCCTTACCGAGTTGATTTCGTCTATGTACGACAGGGGAATGAACCCCGTGTCGCCCCTCTGGGATCCTCCTTCTCCCCTAGTACTCCTCCCCCGCTTCTTGTCCTTTTCCCTCATTGCTTCCTCTGCCCGCCACACCATCGCCGAGATATATATGTCAAAAGGGTTGCGGATTTGGGGGATGCCTGGGGTGTCCCTCCGGCCATCGTGGTCCTCCCGATCACTCTCCCGTCTACCTTGCCAGTAAATGTCGTGGGACTCAAAACATAGTCTATTCACTCCCTCAGTACCTCGTGATCCCGTAACACCTCGAATATGAAGTCCGTATCCAAGCTTTGGAGGGAAGAGTTAATATCCCCCCGTATTCATCCCCTCCAGTTTTTCCCCTGAACTCGTCCATCAGCATCACCGAATCGATCGCCCCCCTCGCTTTCCTCCCCGCAAAGGTTCTCGTAGATTAGTTACATCTTTTCCATCAGGCGTTCCGCAACTGCCTTGTCAGCTAGTGTTGTCAGCTAGTGTTCCCACCGTATTGAGGAGGGCAAGCGCCCTGTACTCCTTAACCCCTCCCGGGTTTCGGAATTATGACCATCTCCACCTGACTCCACTCCCCCTCCCCATAATATGTATTCCCAACCTCTGCTATTTGGCCTACATCCTCTGGCACCGCCGCTTCCAGGTCCGTATCCTTCAGTGCCTTCAGTACCCTCCAAGAGATGCCGTCGGAGCCAGGGGCGGAGCTGTAAAGATTACGAGGTTATAAGTAGAGGAATCTTGAGAGAGAGATAGAAATATAGATGTATTCGTCGAGACTATGTAGAGATCGCTATAGTATGAATTCTGTGGTTCTACTGCCTTATCCTTCTTATTTCGCCCACGGATTTCAGCTCTTTTATCCTTCTCGAGTTATCCCAATATGCCATTTCGGGCTACCCTGTTCATGTCCGCATATCCCAATTGTCCATTGTTGGATTCCTGCGTTTCCCGTGATATCGCACGTGAGAGTAATTCCTACAGGAGCAGCCCTGGGCTTTTCAGTGCCTATCGTACCCCGTTGATCGTGCACGGCGACTGGATCGACCTCTTTGTCTTCGTCGGGGTGGCCGTGTATGGGGGTCGGCCGCTGACAATCTTGTGTGCAATGAAGCCTGCTCATTTCCTACATGGTCCTCCTCTCGTATTAACACCCCCTCCTCTGTCTCGAGGGACCGCATCCTTCCCTCAAATTGAATGGGATCCTCACCACTCGAATCTGCTCCAAAGGTCTTTCCCCTCCTCTACCCACTGTCTCCAGTATCTAGCATTCCCTCTCCTAATCTGTTTCCTAAACCTCTTTCCCACTCTTCTTTTGAGGTCCTTCCACTCCTTCTTTCACCATCCCTTCGATCTTGAGCAGACCTTTATCGTCCTTGTCCATTCGTTTTTCACAAGCTCCACCAGGATTCTGTAAGCATCCCCTGGATATTGGAATTCCAGGTTCTCGTTCCTCAGACCCCTCTACGCCCTTTCCTCCTCCCAATCTACCTCTTTTTTTGGGTCAGGGTCCTCCGATAGCTCTCCCCCAACAGCACACTTACCCCTATTGGCTTGTGATCACTTAGGCATCGCCGCCCCACCTCCACTGCCCATGGTCTGGCCTCCACTCTGGTGAGTACCCTTACTGTCCTCCATTTGTGTTTGTCCCGATTGGTGTGTGTATTGCGGGGCGCCTACGCCGTCCAAATCGTGTTGCTCTACGAACTCCTCCAGTCACCTCTGCTTGCAACCTCCGCAGCAGTTCACATCCCCAATTATCGTCCCCGCCTCGTTCATGCATCCCAGATTCTCTGCCACCTTGTTGTGGTCGAAATGTTGTGGGAGATAGGCCACTGCCAAAGTCCCCCCTACCAATGCCCACTCCCCTCTCCTTCTCTTGCATAATATGTATCTGTCCTTCCTAACTTATACCGCCAGACATGCTGTGTTCAGCACTAGATTGTAGGCAGCAAAGGGAGTTCAAGGTGGTTAAATTTATCGCGTGCCACATTGGCCGAGGAAAAAGTCGACTATACTAGTTGTTGGGAGCCAAAAGATTGCTAGTTGAGGCGAAGCTCAGGGCGAGTAGAACTCAACCCGTGGCGCACACTATCTATAATAGTCTATTACTACTTGCAACATACCAAATGTCGGAACCTCACCCTCAAACGAAAGCAACAATCGCAAAATGGGAACTGGCTTGGAGTGCAGTATGAGCTTTCATAGGTCCGCATCGGTTATAATTCATCTGGCCCAATACCACCTATTTTTGACATCCTGTCATACCACATCACGTTATGAAGAGGCCTGGTTCGGCTTTACTCTTTTCATCCCGCTCCCATCTAGCATAAAATTACACCTTGTATGGATAACGTATTTGACGGGGATCGGGTGTACTTCCGGGATGCATGTATTTAATTGTTAAAAAATCGAATTATAATGCAAATAGGCTCAAATTAAAACCAGAGCTTTAGAATATACATAGAAGCCATCTGCAAGTGCTGCCCTATGGTGAGAATTGCTATATGAGGTAGTGAAAAATGGAAAGTAGGAATTGGAGTATATATGGACTAGCAATTGATGTGATGGAATTGTGGCCACAAAGGACTTGTGGGGCTCAATATACATTGTGCGTGATGTATCATACATGTGGAATCAGTATCAGGACAAACTGCCCACCATGTGGAGAGATGTAGTGAACTACATAGCAGGTTATTGTAAGAAAAACATATCCTACAGGATATCGGGATAAAGGAGCCTTTCTATGGGGTATACATATAGTCATATGTTCTGGTAAAACTTACTACATGTAAGTAAACTAGTTAGAGACATGGAGGGGCAATGGGGAACTTGTGTAAGGTTAAGTAATATTATTTTTTTTTTTTTTGAAAGCTATATGCCTAATCAGCCTTAGGCTATATAGCAGCCTGGAACCTTTAATGGAACCTTTATTTGGGGCGGTCAACCCTTGAGAAAAACAGCTACCTGAATCAAGTAACTATAACTATGAAAGACCTACATATGTATGAACTGTATGGAAATGCAAAACCTCATAATAGGTAACATTTCTTGACAAAGCCCTCAATAGAAAACACCACTAGTCCTGCCTGTCCCCATTCTCTTCCTTCCTTTGATGAAGTCGTAGGCTACTATGGGAAGCCATCTTGCCCTTATATTCAAATGCCTCCCAATTACAAACACTCTGTTAAAAAAAACACTATGGAGGAGGTGGCTTTACCTGCCCTCCGCTTACCCTCCAAGAGCCAACGTGCTTCCATAATACCTCTAACTTCGACATCCTGTATTACTTCTACCATAGGTCTCTTGTATGGAACACCATGTATGACAATTACTCTGGCTGAGCCGTTGTCACCTACTGGTGGAGTGTTTTTGGCTGGGTGGGATACCTTCCTAGCCTTTGTCGATTGACATTATTCGACCTGTTTTTTGGTAACTAGAGTACCGTTACCAGAGCATTGTCCTTAACTTCTAGCTTGAATGAGGAAGAGCCTTCGCCTATTATTACATCCAAGTCATACACTTGTATTGCACTCTCCATCTTGTTCCATTCTGTCTGGGTCACCATCTCTACCCCTTCCACCTTTTATAACCTCTTCTAAACAGTACATTTGAAAAAGCTGATTTACCTTCTCAACTAGTAGTGCTTTCCCCTTGGCCTGCCACTTCTTCCACTCAGCTGCAACTGCCTTCTTCACATTCACCTATGACTCTTTCTCTGCCCATAACATCCACTTCACCTCCACTGCCTCCTCTGCCTCCTCAACTGCCTTCTCCAAGTCCATCTCCTGCTGTGTCTTTAGAGCTTTCAGCTCCTGTTTTAACCTTCCACTCTTCTCCAGGTGTAGATTCCACATGATTACCACATACTCAAGTACCTTCTGGACAATAATTAACTTGAGTTCTAGCCTACCCTTTGCTAATATTCGATTCATCTGGTACTTTAGATGTACTGTGCGATGCCAATACTAGCACCGCGGGCCGTTTAACAGAGTCTATACTATCATCGAAATGATAGTGTATGTTTGTTATTGGTTCCACTAAGTCTAGGACTCAGAGGATCTTTGAGAGCATACAGATTTCCAAAGCGGAAAGAGAATTAATAGCAGTAATCTCTCTATATTAAAGCTATCTAAGGCTTGTCTGAACTCTGTCTGAAGTGATCTGATTTGAGAATCCTTCTCTAGAAGTGCGGAACGGCTCAGTACTTATACTAGGCGCCAAGCCTTCTAAAGTCTGAAAAACCTATTTTCTGGCCTTTCCAGAAAACCTACTTTCTGGCCATTCCAGAAAGCACTCCTCCATGACCATAAATACAAGTGTGGGAGGTCAGGCCTCCGCTACTCAGAAATATAGGTGTGGATGCGTAATGCATCGCAATAAAGGAAAAGTACATAAGGACCGGATACACTCAAGGCAATAGTAGATAAGGTACTATGCTCAAGCTATCAAATATACATGAGGGGGGCTAGGAAATGCATACTAAGACAATTATAAGAAACAGTATTCCGTTACATTAGAATAGTGATGTCCCTTTCCAAAGTAGTCTCTCTATCTTGTGCGTCGTCCTCCACAGTAAGGTATTAATCCCTATCTACCATGATACTATCGATATAGGAATATAGAGTCTCCCTCTCTTCCAAATCCAATAATCCATCCTCTCCCAAAATTGCTTAAATGTTTTCATAGTCAGTTCCTCCTGTAGCTCTGTCCCCATTTACCACCCTTGTGAAATGCTTCCGCAAAAACAAGTCCGCCATTTTCCACTTCTCACGCCTCATTGACTTGTACCTCTCCCTCTCCTGTTCAACTGCCCACTGATCATATAACTCTTCATACTCTGAGTTTAGAAAACCAACCAGATTCCCTCTTTTTATACAGATTCCCCAAGTTCCTTCTTCACAGCTATTTTGAGCACTCTCTTCCTCCACCAACTTCTCTATCAGCAACTCCAACTCCTTCAATATGGAATTCTTCTTCCTTGTCCCTTAATTCACTCTAACCAACGGAGGTCTAACATCACGTAAATGTAATAGTAACTTGACCTGTTGGGCTGCTATAGGTGTCAGAAGTTGTACTGGGTCTGGGGTTTCACATCTGGGTTTGTTGTATAGGTATGGGATAGATGGAGGTCTGCCCCTGCCTTTCTGTTTTCATTTTTGTGGCATCGTTTATAGAAATCATTGTTCTCTCCCGAAGTTGATTTCTCCACCCAAAAATAAAACAAGATCTATCACCACAATAGGGTTGCAATGCGCTACTTTAAAACTGTGGCCAAGTGTCCTCGTTAACCGTTGTATCCATACCAATCAAATTCAAACATTGTTGCACTATTAGAAAAATCGTCCCAGAATCAGATCAAGAGTTGTATAAGTGTGGGCCAAGTTAGTAGAGGAGTTCTATAAGGAACTCAGCTCTACCAACGTGGTTATGGGGTCTTGATTATTGCCACTTTGTCCTATATAGGATTATAGTAGGTAGCTAAGAGGTTGTTAAGTGTAGGGTTGGTTGGGGATCAAGAGGTGTAAGTGGACAAGAATATTACCAGTGTAGCTTGTGTATTTCTGAGGTAGCTAGACTAGACTGTGTTGAACGAGAACTGTCCTCTCTAAGGCCGCGGAATTTAGATCTTTAATAGATACTGAGTTCCCAAGCCAATAAGTCTTTTTAGACTTATACTAGTCAACAGTAAAGACTCATTATGATGCCAAATCAAAATGAATACATAATGGTTCATTATAGAAACGTTCAGTGTCATGATGATGCCTAACAAGATAATAGAAACAAGGCTCCCAACGAGATAAACAACCATCAAGAAAACAGATTAAGTTACTGCCCAATTAGGCAGGTATAACAGGAGGTGGTGGTCAGCAAGCTGACATACATGGAAATAACCCAGAATGATACAGGAATATGACAGATAATAATACAGAAATATGACAAGAAAACTACAAGGAAAAAACAACAAGACTAATCCCAATATAATCCTTCCTAATCCAATATGCCATCCAAAAAGTATAGCTGCTAAAACAGGCCAAAAACATGCCTTGATATAACCCAATAAAATCCACCAAAACTGCCATAGATAAAACACGTGTAGAGAAAACCTATACTAGAAAACCAGTTCCTTACAAGTTGCTAAACTTGATCCTAATGGGGATTGTGTAGCTTGTATCAAATGAATAAGAAAATCAGATATTCTTGCTCCGATCGTTTCGTTGTGTAAAATTCTGTTGTCACCGATATCGAGAACATCCCGGTTGTTGAGATCGTCCAGGCTACTCAGTTCTGCACTATGTTGTTGGTGAAGGTTACGTAATAGAGGGTAACCAATCCATTTCTCTTCACATGCAGTAGGTCAGCTTCCAAGTTAATCCAAGGCATAGGGCTACCATGTTGTTAGAATAACACATAGTATGTAATAAAGCCTTATACAAAGCCTTGGTACTAATGACATGCTGTAACATACATTGGGTTAAAATACCCCCTAAAATATATAATGATCCTCACATATTTTGATTTAGCTCCGGCTAGAACATAGGTAAGATGACTAGGCTCTTGAGTAATGTACTTTACAATGCGTAAAAGCGTTTTTAATAAGAGTACGGCCTTTTTCTTTATATTACACAAGTTTACCCTATGTGATATTAGAACAAGCGCACCAATTATCCTCAGCTACACTGCATCGCACAGGGACTACCTAACCTTCATAACACATAAGACTTACTTACATTCGTATTGGAACCAAAGCTCACATATAAACCTGATATCAAGATTGCTTGATCCCTTTATCCCTCAGAATATGCAGTTTTTAAGATAATCCACTATGTAGTGCATTACATCTCTTCACATAGTAGGCGGTTTGTCCTGATACTGATTCCACATGTATGATACATCACGCACAACGCATATTGAGCCCCACAAGTCCTTTAAGGCCACAATTCCGTCACACCAATTGCTAGTCCATACATACTCCAATTCCTACTTTCTATTTTTCACCACCTCATATAGCAATGCTCACCCTAGGGCAACACTTAAAGATGGCGTCTATGTATATACTATAACTCTGATTTTAATTTGAGCCTATTTGCATTATAATTAGATTTTTTTAACAATTAAATACTTGCATCCCGGAAGTGCGCCGGATCCCGGTAGTGCGCCGGATCCCCGTCAAATACGTTATCCTCTGATGTTGCAAAATAATCCTCAAAAACAATATTTATGGTAATGGTCGGGACTCGGCATACTGTTACAAATGCCTGGCAAATTGATAACCCTGTCAAATCACACCATATAAGCCGAATCCTGGAAGACGTTTTAGGCGGTCTAGCTGAATAGCGTCTCGGGCCATTGTTACCTGTGACTGCCAAAAATGCTTTTCATCCGATGACTCCTGAAACAGATATTCCCTATACCAGCCGGGTGGGTTCAGGGAATACTTTTACATATGCTTGAAAAATCACACTTACTCCCCTGGCTCCGTCCCAACTGAAGTTAACTCTATTCCAGAATCCGGTCCCGCAGTACTTTTACCATTTATTGTCATATCACCCACCATGTTCTGACCCATACGTCAATACGGGCCCATTCATCAATGGGCCCAGCCTACCCATTAATGGGCCCAGCCCACTCATCAATCTGACGGCTACAATAATATTTTAATATAATATAAGTAACTATTGAGAAATACCGTATGGAGCACTACTGATAAATAGAAAAATTGGCTCCTGATTTGAATAATACATTGAATACTCGAGTACTACGGAAGAGGCCTTGATCTAGTATATTTTATTTATATCTCTGGAGGACTTGATTTACTCGTATTTTCATTTATTTCTACATTATAATTTTCTACCTCTGGAGGCCTAGATTTTGTAGTATTTTATGTATTTATATCTTATATTTTTCCATTTATCCGTAGTGCTCCATAGTCCGGTGATTCTCAACAGTTCCGAATATATGAGATAATTATATTAAAATATTGTTGTAGCCGTTAAATTGATGAATGGGCCGTATTGACGTATGGGTCAGAACACACCACCCGCTAAGCCCAAGAACAGATGTTAGCTTTACCGCTCGCGTGGGGTTTCAAAGTACATGTCCCTATACCTCCCAATATCATACTATATCCGCTATGCCCTGTAACAAATGTATGGCTTGCTAGCAGAATAGGGACCCAGGCTACTTTTACCAATCGCCCCAACATCATACCCTATACGCTGACTAGTGAAACAGATATTGCGTATGCTGGTAGAATAAGGTATTGGGTATTAAACATACCTCATTCAGTGAGTCCAGGAAGAAGTATTTCCTAGGCAATTGAGGTGGGGTCTCGGGGTGCTTTTACCTATGCCTGCAAAAGGTACATTTTATCCGCGGGTCCTGGAAATAATATTAGCTATTGGGGAAGTGCAAGATAGTTATGTTTTGAACGAAAACCAACCAATAGTGATATGCGGCTTGTCTGCGTAAACCGGTTCTTTGTTGGAATTTCGCTCTTGATGTCGCTGCTTTCTCGGGGTAGTGGCGTGAATGATCAAGGGATTGGGTTGGATATATCATGTAATGTATCGTTTATCTGTGAGTATACATCTTTGGGTCATGATACTAAGCTGCTTTGGCTATTTCACCAATATAGGCTAATATAGTCTGGTTGGCACAAGCTCTCGTAGAGAAGGCTAATACCATAATGTGCCAACGGGTGGGGCGATAAGATGAAGACAGTCCCAGAAATACGGGAGCAACGTAAGAAAGCTGCCGGGTTTCTTGAAGATATGTGGCTTGAATCAAATTTGTCTTCGCACCGAGCTAACGTTCCCAGATTGCAAGCGAGGCCCAAGGTTTCTCACCGATCAGGTCCTGCATTTCCCTGTCAATGTGGCACAACATTAGATACCTCGCCTCCCACTGCGAAGACCCCTCCTTCTATATTACGTAACCTTTGTATATTATACAACACTTCTACATTATTCAACCTTCTACATAACTCCCAACCTCGACACACCCGTCCATGCCTAAGTGCTTGTGGGGGTTGATATGCAGGCCTGCCATGTGGAATCAAGTGATACTTCTTCATACACACAGGGTGGTGATGCAGTGGAAGAGGACTGGCTTGTGGACCGCTACCATCCATCACGGGGTAATGCACCATCACCGGGTAGTGCATGAACTGGTTTTTTTTGAGTTTCTCGATGAGTTCGAAAGTAATCACCATAGTAGCGGGCTCAAAACGGATTCTGGACTTGGTAAATGGTGTGGCGAAGTGGGTACAACCCTGGGGGCGGAGGTGAGCATGTCTTGTTGGATCCCTCGTGTCATTCCTCCTACGATACCTCCTACCCCCTTCATCCCTAGCTTCTCTCCCACCACCACCCTCATATTTCCTTAGACTCTCTATTCAGCCCCTTCCTTCCCCACGTGTACCCTCCTGATCGACGGGATACTCGTTGAGGAATGAAACTGATAAAAGCAAAAGCTATAACCGAACGCGTCAGTCATTGTTCTTCTCTAGTTCGAGTGTCTATGTAACCGTTTTTTCTAGGTACATCCCCTTACTCACAATCCTGCCGTCGTTCTGGAGTGTCTAGTGTAAGAACTACTCTCACGTGTAGCGATATCATGGGGAACGCAGGGAACTTGAATAGGATAATTGGGATATCCGGAATGGAACGAGGGTCCCTAATCAGGGCAATTGGAATAAGGTCGAAAGGGATGGAAGAGCTGGAATTCGCCCGAACATAAAAAGAAGGATAAGGCAGTAGAACCATAGCATTCATATATAGCGATCTCTACATAGCTTTGACGAATACATCTATACTTTTCTCTCTCTCTCAACAATTCCTCCGCTTAATAACATCGTAATCTTTACATCTAGAGGGACTGGGCAATGATCACTGGGTAATGAGTTATCTTCTAACTGACGAGTCGGCTTTTATAGATGTTGTAACCTAGGGTGGCCGGAGAATCTGTTGCGGATCTTGCCGCGCGTTTACCTCAGGCAATGCTCAAGAAGAATAATCATCGGATTTGTAAATTATGCGTCATTACTGCCCGTGTGTTCACCCTCTTACACTCATGCTACAGTTACTAACTTCTATTTGTAGTGGTAAAAAGAAATGAACACGCAGGCCTTGTGACTACTTCCTCTATCTATATCAACTGTGTGCATTGCATGACGGGGGCACAGAAAGACCTCTGTCTATATATTTTAGAGAGATTGGTCGATGATGTATTCAACTAGGAGGATTCCACCACTAAAACGAGAGATGCACCCCTGACAAAGGCTGGCATTTATATATTCACGCCAGCCGCTATATTGCAACACAATTTCACACGTACAGGGTCCACATATACACCAAGGTGGGGAAAAGACAGATGGCTGGTGAGGTTGGTAGATATGCTGGGAAACTGTCTGGTACAAGTTGTAGAGAATGCAGATGCAAAGCCCTGCACCGGTTAGATCCAGTCCACCCCGATGGTCTACATGGAGTAGTGTTTCCATAAAGGAGTCAGTAATGCTGGTATGAATAGAGACCTATGCTAATGTATGTGGCTGTTACAGAGCCGTGACGCATGCCAAAGTCATTGATGCTAAAGGCACCGACGTAGGGCTGGACAGAAGTGAAGGAGAAAGTGAAGGGGCAGGATGCAGAAACTCCGAGTCCCAAACCTGAAGTGCAATCACTCGGCGTAGGCGCTGAGGCAGGACGTAATACTACTAACTAAAGTTAATATCAGTTCATTACAGTAGCTAGTTTAAAACCAAGCTCCTACCTCTTCTCCCAAATAGTACGTACATCACTGGATCCAGAAGTCACCGCTCGCTACACTCAAACAACTGGCTTATTCTGACGTGACCTGGTTTGCTTAAGATAGTCCACGAAATTACGCACCGGCACCCCTCCTCAACTCACCCGCGGGATGCGAAAAGTTTGGTGCCGATTGGTCATCCCCAGTTTATGCAGACCTCAACTATCAAGCGGAAGTTATAATTCCTGCCAATGGAAACCCACTCATCCCCTTTCTATTGACAAATCCTACGGCCAACCCTACTCTTTGAAATCACGAAGTTTCCCCATAGGTTATAGACCTACAGAGTCCTCTCGATACAAGCATGTCGTTCGGACAAGAGGAAATATGCTTGTAATCAATATATTCTTAAGTCAAGAGATAATAGGAAAATATGGAATAAAGCTAGCCAGCGGTAGGAAAGGTTGCGGAAGAAAATAATAAATACAAAGAGAGTATACAAGCAACAAATTGACAGATGAGAGTGGAGGTGGGGACCAGAATCTCAAGGAGCGGAGGAGGAGGAGGAGGAGGAGGAGGAGGCGGTTTCGGTAGGCCCCAGAAAGTCAGTGATCCTGCGCTGAATTTCGGGAGTCTCAATACGCTTTTTCTCACGCTTCAGCACCTCTTGTAGCTCATTGATATTGGCTGTTTAGAATCAGGATTTTGCTGATTTGTGACTGGGTGAGGTTTTTCTTAGGATTCGCCGATTCAAACCTACGTTTGATCTGTCGCCAGGTAGCCTTAGGGTTTGTCTCCGCTTAAGTCTTGATCGCTTGACTTTCAAGCTCTGACCATGCCTGACGTTGGTGAATAGGAGGTATGGAAGAAGATGCCATTGCGCTGCAGTTGATGTCGTATATTATTCTACCTCTGCTGGGGGTGGATATTATGTTTTTTTTTGTTTTTTTTTTGGAGTCTCTACGCCTACTCAGCCTAAGGCTATGCGGCGCAGACGAATATTATGTACGTTGCGGGGTAATTCGTTATCGATAAACACCTATTTGTGGATTAGCGCTTCTCTAGGTACAAGCATATGTATGGTGACTAAGCATAAAAATAAGAATATTCTAGTATCTAAAATAGGCTTATTTACTATGTGGGACCGGTGAAGGTATGATTGTATCGAGAGTACTCTGTACTGGTCATAATTCTATAGTCTTTAATTTTTGTTTGATGGAATTAAAGACAGTAGTATAAGTTTGATACCATTATTCTCTATAGTTTTTATGGCCTTCAATATTGAGGTTAAATCTTTGGATATCCCAATTGTAGGATTGCTATCTTGGAACAATGAAGCCTTTTATTGCATTAATGGTCCGAGCTATGTCAGACAGTATTTGTACATTTTAACTATAAGCCTTATTGGCTGCATTAGCTATATCTACGGCTGCACAAGATAACGATTCACATTTAGACCAGTAATTTTCATGCGATCAGTTTTTTTTGCAAAAAAAACTAAACTATATATATGCAAAATGTTCCTAACATTTGAACCTATTTAGTTAGATATTGCATTCAAACTACGAAATCGCCATTTGATCCGTTTGCCCATGATGATCCGCGCAGCCCGTGCAGCATAGTATTAACCAGACTAATCACCAAAACTTTGCTCACCTTATCGCACCCTGCTAGTCGTAGGTGATTCTGCAACGATGGGACGTAGAGAGGTTTTTACATATGTACATAATAGAAACCCTTCCTATGTCGAGAAGGCCCGTTGTACAGCGGAGGCTTCACCAATAGCTACAGTGACAAGGTCAACCCACAGAATATTCCCATGTAGGCTCAGCACAATTTCTCCTATCCCGCCTTCGTTTATCTCTTTAGGAATTCATTGCAACTACAATTCTATTGGCCACCTACTAGTCCGGCAGGACCCGCCCTCTCGTCCCCCGGCCCTGGCTCGATAAGGGAATATGTATGAATCAGCTGCTACTGCAATTTAGGAAATTAATACTCTCAGGGGCAGCCGGCAGCCGTCAGCCGTCAGCCGTCAACCGTCCTGCCGCCCGCCCTCCCTCCCTCCGCCCTGCTCCCTCTCCCCTCCTCCCTCCTGTGTCTAGATATGTGCAGAGCGAGCGGGAGCGAGAAGAGCGAGCGCGTGGAAGGGCAGGCAGTCTTGGGAAGGGCAGGCAGTCTTGGGAAGGGCAGGCAGTCTTGGGAAGGGCAGGCAGTCTTGGGAAGGGCAGGCAGTCTTGGGAAGGGCAACCGCTAGGTAATACTCGGCGAAGTCACAATCTGATTACAAACGCGACCCCGTATTGGCACAGTATTGTAACATGAGCCCTCAATGTCGGAGCGCAGCTAAGGTATTTACCTTCGACACTATTGCCACGTCCCAACTAGGTACATCCACAGGCAATCAGCCATGGCCCACCGAGGCTACGAGGGTCAAAGGCGATCTTTATCTCTTGAACGTCCACATTTGCGTATCATGCGAGACTCCTGATCACAAATGTGTTCATGTCTCACTACCAGTGCTTCAGATTGGCGGGCCCCCTACCTTGAGACCAACCACAGCTTCCCTCCATTACCAAATTCACCAAACCCTGTTTCATTTCCCGCCAATACCTCCTTTCGGGAATACAGACAGATTTATATGCTTGTTGGGCCTCTAACCGCATTTGCGGTGAAAATGTATCACAACCGGCAGACTAATTTTTCTCTTAGGGCAAGCATTCAATATCCCAAGGAAACTCCGCAAACCTCTGAAATGCATGCATCATTCCCGATTAGTTCCCAGGCGTGACATGAGTATGTGCTGGCCCTCCGGGTGTGTATAACTAGAGCGCACGCTGGGAATGGGCTGGGAATGCGCCAGGTCGTGGGTAGCCCTCTCAGGAATCTGTCTCCTGGAATTGGCCCTATGCAGGTATGGCGGTCACTAAATCTAGGATCGCCGATATATATAAGCCAGTTAATGAAACGTGTTTGCTATTGGTGGTATTGCTACTGTACATATGTCTTTACAGGCCAGCAGTGGTAATACTGACCAACGCCCCTATTGCGTCGTTGTGAGAAAGCCCTATACTGATTATATAGGTATGGTTTATTGGGTCCGGATTATAGTCGAACCAGTTTAAGTGTATCACATCCGTGCGAACGCCTTTAGATTCATTGCGGGAGCATGCGCAATTGGGCAGAAAATGGAAAAGAACCTACCTTCAACCAGATATATGGTCCCCCGAGCCCTGTCCTGTCCCCATGTGTCCCTTGCCCCATTGGTTGCCCTAGCCTTAGCCACTGCTCAAGTTGTGGTCCCTGCTTCCCCTTTCTATATTCCATTGTCAATGCTAACTTCTAGGTTTCCATAGACTCAATGTTTTGGCTGCGGATATATCTAACACCGGAGTATTGGTCTGATTTACCCGTATTTTTCTCTGTTCACTGCCAGGTCTAAATTCCAGCCCTGTTCACGCGCAGGGCTACATATGGCAATCCGATTCTATTATAAATTAAAAAATTCAAGAAAGCCTTCACCCAATACTGTTTACGCCCATCCCGAGTGCCGATACATACTAATTCTGGTATTGGGGAATTATCCTGGTTGGTGCATGCATTTCCACAGCTATACAACCTTCCTCCACAATAGTGAGCCTTTTCCCTTACAGCATAACTTGTCAGCAGTTTACCATGTGTTAAAGCGCCCAGAACCCAATCAGCGTGCTAGATTGGATGCCACTCCGAACCCAGGAAGGGTTGTACTAGGATCTTTTAAGAAACAGGAGTTAATGGCGATAGTAGAGGAAGTGGATGAAGATGAGGAATTTAGGGTTGTTGATACTGAGGAATGTGATAATGAGGACCCTTCGGGTGAAACAAAGGATGTCCAAGCAGAAGAGGAACTCTCTGGAGAATGTTTAGTAGCTCCATAGGTCGCAAAAGGAAACCCTCCAGGGTCTTGGACTCAGAGGACGAAGCAGAGCTGGAAGAGGCGGCTTGTTGTGAGTTTAAGAAGAAAGGCGATTATACATCCCCGGAGAAGGGGAAAGGGATTGGGGAGGTTCTCCTGACCCGGACGGGGGCAATCTTGGGAGCCATTGACCCAAGAGATGAGATATGTGCAACGGATAAGGTCCTAGGGGAGTGTGATGGGGGAGAGGGGGACAGGGGTAAAAATAGTATCACTGAATGCCTACAGCAATTCGGGGTAATGTCAATAGAGCCCACGAACTAGAGGATGAGGTTGATGAGTTGAAGGAAAGGCTGGAAATGGAGAGAGAGAGGAACAATGACCTGGCAACCAATGAAGGCTTAACAGAGGACAACAGGAACAATCACAGCAGAGGATAAGTTCGAGTGGCTAGCAAATTACCTCGCAAGTTCTATAACGTGTTCAAGAAGAAGACCAGTGGAAAGACTGATAGGAGGCATCAAAGGCCATTTGGAGAAGCTTGAATCAAGGGTCAGAGAGGACCCTGGAATTAAAAATCTCTAGTCTGAGACAAAGAAGAGGGCGTAGATGTTGTAGAAGTTGGATGTTAAGAAGAAGGAGCGGGACGAGGTTATTTTCTCTGAGGTGGGAGCTGAGGCAGATAGAGGAGGCCTCAGCCACGGGAGTACAATCAGTTGAGAAGCCGAAGGTGGTAGAAGTTGGTGTACAGGTATAGGTATCTCCGGAGATAGTAGATGCGTCAACAGAACAACCTGAGGAGACATTGGTCGAGAGGAAGGAACAGAGGAACCAGAAGGAGAAAGGAAACGACAGGGCCAAGGATGGCGTTAAGAATATGTTCGATGTTGGAAGGTTCTCCCCCTATGACGAATTGGCCCCGGTTACCCCCTATCACCAAAAAACAGACCACCAGACATCAGGTGGAACAACCGGCAGGTAGACCCCAACCTACCATATACAAGTGCTTAAAGGTAGCCGCCTCGGAGTATGTCGACAAGAGAGCCTTTGTGGTGAACTGAATTCCCGGACAAAGACCCATGCCAAACACAAAACAGGATGTGAAGAGAAAAGGTGTGAAGGGCATTATGGGAGTACGCTGGCTCGTCGGGCAACAGAGAAGAGCAGGGAAGACCACCAGCTCAGTGGGCATCTTCCTCAACAGGATCATGTCATTTCATGTACAGCAAGGCCAGATACAGGCAAAGGTCCGAGAACGCTGGCTCTCAGTATCAGTATATGACGTTGAGAGAGGACGGAGGCGACTAGAGGAGTCGGAAGGGTAATTGGGTCTCTGATAGCTTTTCTTTATACTTTGGCGGGTCTATAGATGTAAGTAGTTTTTTTTTTGCCTGCTGTTCCATAGCTGCCGAACCGTAAAAGGGGAGGCAACGGGACCGCCGCATAATATAACGTTGTATCGGCCTATAGAATTTAAAAATTAAAAAAAAAATGTATACAAGCTGACTATGGCCTTGGACCAGATGCACTAATATGAGTCCGACTGCATCCAACTCGTGGACTGTGACGTATTACAAACTCACAGATAGCCAAATTCAAATTCCAAACTGATTTAATATTTCCACTTGTAAGTTTGTATGGCCTGATACTCTATTTTACCCTCCGAGAAACTGCTCGCCCTACTAATGTGAGTTTATTCTTCCGTATTCCGTATCAAGTTTTGCACTCGACTTACTATACCCTCCACAGCTTATGGCCACCGAGAGCACAAAAAAATTGGTGGGCAAACGTTCGAAGAACAGCCCCTAATCCAATTGCAGAAGGTGTGCCGCGCCCCCATGCAGAATACAAGAAGGAGTCGACAGTCTTCAAGAAGTTGATAAAACACAAGAAAAAAGAGTACTGGCAGAAGTTTCCCATGTGGTCGGGCAGCCGGGACCATTGGGAGGTGGTCAAGTTCACCAGCGGCCCCTTCGACATCAGAGTATCCGAGGCTCAGTTCACAAATCTAGAGCACATACTAGAGGCCATCCAGAAGCAATACCAGCGACCTCCCCCCGGCCACTCCCGTGGTAGCGAGCCCAGCCAGGTTCCACAGGGCCGAACTGGAAATCTTCCACCAAGTGTTCAGGACACTGGCAAGAACCCAAAATAACAGCTCATCAGGTCCAGATCGCATCTCGTACCGCCCTCTCCATCTCATCAAGGACACACCTAGGCCAGGTGATATTACATCACATCACCAGGGGACCCAGAGGCGACATACAAACAGCCCCTTCCTACAGGGACTTCACGATGATAATGATCCCAAAACCAGGGAAAGGCAGATCAAAGGTCAAGCTCTAGGGACCCACAGTGCTAGCCAACACCATAGCCAATCTAGGAGAAAAGGTTATAGCAAATCTGCTACAAGGAGCCATAAGATTATCCATGACCTACAGTACGGTTGGAGAAAAGGCAGGTCGGCGAAAGGCACAATGATGCTGACAGTCTCTAAGGCACAATGGGGGGTCCAGAAGGGAAACCAGGTCATTCTACTGGAGGATGGTATCGTATCCGCCTTCAACAGTCTTGGGGGCCAAAAGGTACTAGAGATCTTAGGGTCCAACCGTCTGCAGCAGGCAGCCGAGTTGTGCAAAGGATTCCTCAGGCCAGGAAGGTAAAGAATAGTGTGTGACTCCGTTGACAAGGGAGAAGGGAGGATGGGGGACGCAGCCCCCCAAGGGAGTTCCCTATCACCAGGTATTTGGCTGATCCCCAGAGCAAACACCCTCAAATGCGCGGAAGAGAGAATAGGCACCATCACACTTACCCCCACTCGCTCCTCTAACCGAACCAGGAGGGTTCCGAGCAGGAGCCTACCGAAAAGACTTGTGAGCCTTATCCGCTTTGTAGATGACGTCAACCCCCTCATCATTACGAATGACCGCATATGAGAGCATTCAGAAGGATGGTTTAGGAGGTGGATAGAATCCTGGAAGAAGCGGCGGCCGAAGACCACTTGAAGCGGGACCCCTGCAACTAGAACCACATTGAGCTGTCTACGAATAAGGCTAAGGAGGAGACAGTCACCCTACGCAGCCACATCAATTCGAGGCTGAACGTCCAACCCCACATTGATGCGACAACCAAGAAGGCGGAGCAATTCCTACAGGAGATGATGAGGCTGGAGAAGTCAAATGTCGGGATACCACCAGCGGCGTTACTCTACATCTCGGCGATAAGGCCCATTTTCACCTCGGGAGCCGAATTCTGGAACGGCTAGCATACTAAGTCTAAGATATTGGGCATGGAGTGGGTCGAACACTAATCGCTGACAGCAATGACCGGGGGAGTCCACAGCAGCAGTAAATAGAAGCTCAGGTGTACCGCAGCGGTCAAACCATTGCAAATCAAACCCGATGGCCTCTCGATCACTTGGGCAGCTAGATCACTCAGAGGAGGAGGTCCTCAAATCAGGGAATTCTTGGGGGCCGGGGCGGCGTCGGGCACTCCCAAATGGCACGATGGCAGTGCACAGAATGGCTTTAGAACCGACAATCCCATGATCTACGCCTTCTACGTATGTCCCATTGAATGCCCTTAAGCAAGGTCCAACGGAGACAGGGATGAAAAGCCCGGTACCGATAGCCAACATCCACCTACTCAATCCACAGGACGAAAGATCCCAGAGCAAAAGCTAGTGGGGTAGGTACCCTAGAGGAATCCAGGACAAAATTTGGAGGCTGGGTTACCCGGATGGCACTCGCGGCAGGGGTTTTGTCCCAACACAGGAAACAGGGACAGAGCGAGGAGTGCACCTGAAAAACATAGGAGCATCTAGCCTCAGCCAATTGGAAAGGGATGGCAGCCCCTTGGATACGATAGAAGCTTTTTCTATTTGTTATGCAGGGACCTTTCCTAAGAGTTATCTCAGCTCTCTCGTTTTCCAGTCAGCGCGTTGTGAGACAAGCGGTTTAGGATCTCGTATGTTCGCCCCATAACCTTAGGTCGATCAGGCGTAAACACCAAAAAAAAAAAACTATCTAGTGAGTTTCTTTGTATGTACCCGCGAGGGCGGCAAGATTAACTTGTCACCCTTGAATACTGCCGGGTATCCGGGTGGGCCCTCTAACAGGCCCGTATATGGGTACTGAATATGTAGAAAAGCGAATAAAAAAAGAAAACGGGATATCTCACCGCGGTCCTCTATGTTAGAATAGGCGTCGTACGATGGTGCAGGACAATTAGGAATGAGATTACATACGTGATTGAGAACGGGGAATGAATTGGACCGCAATTGATAAGGAGTATAGCATGGTTTGTGATTCTCCCTGTTATTGGGGAGCTGGATGCGGGGAACTTTGTTCTGTTATATGGACAGGCGAGTGTCATAGAAGGGAAGGTGATTTCCTTCCTTTAGGTTGTATCATATAGCGAACGGCTATTCTTAGTTTAACGAATATATATAAGGTTTAACGAATATATATAAGCTTCCTTTTTTTTTTGGTAACTCAGTACTCGTATTTGTAAATGGTGACCTAAAGTATTTAGGCAGGAATATTACCCTCAAGTAATATTCCTAAATTTCTAAGTACTTTAAAGGCTTTAAGTTGTCTTGGGTTCTGGTTGTGGAACTTTTACTCCACACTTAGTTCTGGTGTAGTTTAGGTTCTTACTAGATTTCTGAAGGTTCTGGTATCTAAGTCTTTTGAGTCCTAGTCCAATAGTTCTTCCAGATCTCTTGGTCATGTAAGGGGATGACTAAGTCATGACAATTAACCAGTGGAACTCTTATTTTAAGTGTATCTAACAATTCTGTGTCTGTCTTCACCAGGTCTGCCCCCTCTCTCTAGGTGCAGACCAAAAGCCCTTATATGTGTCACGCCAAGACTAACAGTGACTCACTATTGTGGCTATGCCAAAGTAGTGAGTCATAGCCTTAGAGTCATAGGTGACTCATACTTGACATGTAATAATAAGAAATTACATGTGACAGCCTCTACACCACAGTATGTTTTGAGGTGCTTATTGACCACAGAAATTAGTCATAACTTATTAAAAAGATTCAATAGGAGGTGTTAGTTCAGGGTAAGTTGTGAGGTGGTGATAGGTCAGCATACTGAACATATCACTTCCTTATAGTTTTGATTCTATGGTATATGATGAGGGCAGGCATACCCGTGTGGAAACGCAGCAGTATTATCACGTCCCATTCTCTCAATACACGTTTTGAGTATATAACCCCCCCTCGGTCCCCCCCTTTCAGCACTTCCCCGTCCTAGCCTCTGTACTCGACACCTGCTTCAGCCTGTTCAGATGGAAACCCACACAGAAGGGGAAAGAAGTAGCCGCTCTGTGCTTAGTTGTGGCGGTGAACATTGTCCCGGTCTCGCTGTCTCGATGTGCTTGTTTTATGTGACTTGTATTTATCTCTCCGTTGATGTAGATGAGATGATGATGGCCCTTTCAGGTTGCCACTAGTCTCCTTCCCGTGTTTCACCAACCGTCAATGCCTGGGCACGAGCCTGCCTTGAAAAATGACGAGCCGGCTCGTGCCCAGGCATAGTTCCGCCTCACGTATCAATTTCA
>Ga0307511_10001432_pt1 | contig 25168 bp, 29 predicted proteins | sample 13_EM_MG_FD_200266 | JGI IMG/M metagenome (GOLD analysis project Ga0307511, IMG submission 200266) | Populus trichocarpa ectomycorrhiza microbial communities from riparian zone in the Pacific Northwest, United States - 13_EM | ecosystem: Host-associated > Plants > Roots > Unclassified | place... | reverse complement strand
GACCCCGCTGACGGAGCTATACCCCAGCATATTACTTACTCGAGCTCTGCGCGGTGCTTATCGATCAATTTTTTCTTCTCGCACTTATCAGTCTTATTTCCGTACTTTTTTCACCACTTACTTCGGCCAAATGGACCTAGCTTATTGATTATCCACTTATCATCCACTTTCCGTACTTATTCCTGCTTTTCGGCGCTTTTTCTTACTTTTTCCGATCAAATAAGTAACATGGACATTCACTGATGGTTGCTCACACGAACGGGGCAGCACTTTCCGCGAAGGCCTTTACGATACGCTGCGGTGTTTGATAACCTCCGGGCGCCGTAGTGGTTTTGCCGAACCGTCTCCTGGCAAGACTGGTACTCGCGTTCCCTGAACGAGAGACGACTGGGTGGATGCAGTCCACGGACACCTGGCCAAGGGGTACCCCTGTGGCTGCAGCCTTCCCAGGTAAACACAAGCGGTAGAGACGAAGAAAAACGGGCTCCGTACTCGATCTCTACTAAGTCACGCCCCCGGCCTCAGGGACCAAGGAAGTTCCTTAGGAACTGGAACTGGGAGGGGTTGGCACCCACGTAACATACTTCTAGAACAAGAAGCTTGTGTCCGGCATAACGTTACCCTCTGGCAGCTGAGACCTGATTGTCAGTACGAAAGGTTCAGCGGTGCGGACGACGAACGCTTTGTACTGCAGTGATTTGAGCGCTCAAGTGGGTCAGTGCCGAAGGCACTGAAGGCGACTAATAGCTTAGACTCGTGATGGATCAGCAGTGATTTTTGCGGGAGGGTGGGATGGGAGGGAAGTCCGTTGAACGCTGGATTTAGTCTCACACGTGCCGAACTGGAATCTCATCTTTTGATTCCTCCGGTCATGAGCGGCGACAGGTTCACGGTTCTAGGGTCCGGACGTGAGCATACGCTCCCCACACCGTGATTCCGCCAATGGAGCTCCGCATCGCGACCCTGGCGACCCTGGCAAGGGGCCGGGAATAGCACAGAATGAACTGTGTGATCAATTGATGGATCGGATTCTAGGGAATGATGTCGATGAGTGGCACAGACCTCAGCTCAAATTGTACTGATCGCCGGACTCACTTGCAGGCGGGTTCCGGCAAAGGTCATCAGTAGGTTCATAAGAGAGCGCAGCCTCAGGTATGTTGTGCATCATGCATCAAAGGTTGCGGGTTGGATGCGGGGTGGATGAATCCACGGATGACCACCATCCCATGCGGACTACTCGCCTTTGTCAAGTAGGCAGGGTGTGTGTCTTCCACCTTTTGGTGGGGTTGAGACCCGAATAAGTACCTGACAACAGGGGATAACCATTTCGAACGAAGGATCTAACATCGAGGGACCATGAATCCTCCCACGTTGCCCATTTGTTCCGACGATTCCGGACCCTCAAACGAGACCCAACTTTCCGATGCGAGCCATTGCCTCACATCACCTCAGTGACTCAGTATTCAGCGCCCAGTACCAAGCCTGTGGCGATACAGGCACGAAGCGGAGGAAGGAAGACGAGATGAGCCCCTCTCTCCGAGTTTTGATCTAAAACCGTCGAAGGCGCTACGCCCGACCAAACTGATCTTCACGGTAGGTGCGGGATTGCCGATTCATTTCCTTCGTTTTGGACAGCCTACGGCCGACCGCTTTATATGGTCCTCATGTCTCTGCCTCTCCCTTCCCGTAAACGTCTCGGATTCACCTACCGGCCACCATGCCTGTAGCCATAGTACGTCCTATGGCTCCCGCACCAACTTCCCACTCAACCCACCCCCTTCCCAAAGGTCGGGCTAGCCGCCCAGTTACCCTCTGGGCCAAATTCAGCCAGAAACCTGGACTACCGCACATTCTGGGATTTCTTGTCACGCAAGCAACAGGCATTCGAGGATATTCCCCAAGAACGGCTGGAGGGTTTATCGTGAGTCGATACTTCACTCCGCGAGTTTGTATCCTTCCTGACCGTTGCACATTGTCCAGCGGTGCAATCCCTAACCCTACTGGTGCCTTCCTCAAAGATGCACAACATTTCGATAATGTCGAGTTCGGGGTCACTGCAAAGGATGCCATTGCCATGACCGCCAGTTCTCGTCGGATGATTGAACTGTCCTTCCTCGCACTCCTCGACTCTGGCATCGATTACCGAGGGCGTAAAGTCGGGTCCTTCGCTGCTGGGACCATCGCAGAAGCCCCTTCTCACGTGAGACCCTCCGGATCTTTGTTCTTCCTTCCTACTCTAGGCGGGCCTAACACCATTGTTTCGCTAGGACCGCACCGACCATCGTAATGTCGGGGCGAGGACTCACGCCCTTGCGAACCGAGTGGCATTCACTTTTGATATCACGGGACCCTCCCTCTACCTTGACACCGCCTGCAGTTCCACTCTAACTGCAACACATTTGGCAATCCGCGCAATCGAGAGCGGGGACTGTGAGGCCGCCGTCATCGGCGGTTGTCAATACAATATGGAGTAAGTGACGGATCAGATCCGCTTGTTTGTTACTCGTTCACCCTAACAAACGTAGCTTGTGGGATTGGTTCGGCTATTCCAACAACGGAATCCTTACCCCAGGCCGATGCAAGCCGTTCGATTCAGCTGCGGACGGGTGCGTCGTTAACCTTACTCTTCCCTGCGTTCTGTTCCTAACCCGATCATGGTCAGCTTCGTGCGGGGTGAAGGGGCGGTGGCCATCGTGATCAAACCCCTCGAGGCAGCGTTGGCCGACAATGACCACATATATGCCGTCGTAAGACTAAGCCAACTTCATTGCCAACCTCTCCAATCTCACACCATGGCAGATACTGGGCACCGCTATCAATAACAACGGGTCCGACGCTACGCTTTCCAAACCCTCTGGGAAGCTACAACAACAGTGCATCCGCGATGCCTTTCTGAATGCTGGCAGGGACCCTCGTGAAGTCGATTATGTGGAACTCCACGCAACTGGTGCGTTGCTCCTGACGAATCTCATTATATTGCTCTCAACCAAGCGCCTGGAACCGTAGGCACGACGGTTGGTGATCCTATCGAGGCGAACGCTGCCGGAGAGGTTTTCCGTCGGAGCGAAGACGTCATTATCGGGAGTGTTAAGGGAAACCTTGGGTGCGTCTATCTCATCCACAGGAACAGCCACCGAGTCAATTCCCTAATTGCTTGCCGACGACTCTATAGGCACCTCGAAGCCGCGGCGTTTTTCGCATCTCTCCTGAAGGTCTGCCTGAGCTTCGAGAAGAGGATGATCCTACCGAACGCGAATCTGCGTGTCCCCAACCCCAAGATTGCCTGGGATCGGTACAACCTGAAGGTGCCGACAGACTTGGTCCCGCTAGGCGCTCGCTCCGACACGGGAAGGTCGCTGATATCCCTGGCTAGCTCAGGGATAGGTGGTTCAAATGGGCATGCCGTCTTGGAACAACCCCCTAAGCCGACCTATTCAGAGATCAGAATTAACCCCAACCAGCCGGTGGTGTTCATCGTTGGGGGCCTATCCCCGAGAGCCACATCGGAAATCGCAACGTCACTCGTCGATCTCCTCAAGGATGATTCGTCATTGGAGGCCCTCTCCCAATCCGTCATGCATGCTCGCCGGGCGAGGCAGATGCCCTTCAGGACGCACTTCCTTTACGCTCCAGGCACCGCCATTACCGTTCCAAATCCCGTCCTCGCCCCAAAGGCACAACCTCCCGTCACCTTTGTCTTTACCGGCCAGGGTCCCCAACACTTACGGATGGGCCAGTCTTTATTCGCCACCTCCGATGTGTTCAGGAACACCATTCTCGAACTCGATCAAGTCCACGAACATGTCACCGGTCATTCGTTGATCAAAACTACTGGTCTTTTTGACAGCTCCCTGCCGTCATCACTTCCCGCAGTCTGGTCAGTCGAGCACACCATTCCTGCACTCTGTATGGTGCAAATCGCACTATTCGACTTGTTGGCTAGCGTTGGTGTTAAACCGGATGTCCTCGTCGGTCACTCTGCGGGAGAAACCACAATGTTATACGCTTCCGGGGCAGGACCAAAGGCTATGGCCCTCGAAGTCGCCATCGCCCGTTCGAAAGCTATGAAGATGACGGAACCGCTCGGCGTTGGTATGGCCGCCCTTGGGTGTGGATACGAGGAAGCCGCCAGGATCGTGGCTCGTGTGTCCGAGCAATCCGATGGGGTGCTGGAGATTGGATGCCATAACTCCCCAGAGGCAGTCGTCATTTCTGGCTCCGCACACCTCGTGCAGAGGGCCATCGATGTTGCTCAAGGAGAGGGTTTCTTCGCCAGACAGGTCCAGACCCTCACCCCATCTCACAGTTCCCTCATGGAGCACTGTTATGAGGTTTACCGTGATGGCGTTCAAATGGTCTTTGACCGTTATCCGGGACCACACGCACCTATAATCCCTTGTTACTCAACTGTCGCAGAACATGGGAGGTTCATCTATGAATTCACCCCAGAGTACATGTGGAACAATGTTCGACTACCCGTCCACTTCCATCAGGCCATCTCCGCGGTGTTGCGAAATACCCCTGATGCTGCATTTGTCGAGATATCTCCGCACCCCGCGTTGTCCTCTTATGTTTCAAGCGTCGCCGTCTCACCGAACGCAACGATTTGCCCCATGCGTCGGCCAGCCAAGAATTCTTCCACCCTGGTCGAGCTCGCCACGTTCTACTCTTCCCTCGGAACCCTTGCCACACTGGGCATCAATTCAATCGATTTGACCTCGCTTTACGGCCGGGCGAGCCGCGACCCTGCTTACGATATCCCTTATCCTTTCACCCGTCGGACATTCCCCCTGCGCGTTGATGGCCCTCGCGAAGAACCCCTCATCAAGGGCGGGTACTCGTTGTTGTTGAAGATGAATGCAAAAACCTTTCCGGATCTTGCAGAACATGTCATCAACGGAGAACCTATCGTTCCGGCCGCTGCCTTTATCGATATGGTGCGCAACGTTTATCTCACCCTCTTCCCTCAGGGTCGACATTCCGTTGTGGAACTTTTCGTTTACTCTTGTGGTCCTTCTCCCTTCCTTCCTGTGATTTCTAGGTGTTACAAACTGGTGCGCGGTTGATTTGGGACATAGAATTCGGGAAGATCCTGTCTCTGGCGCCAGAGGTTCCCTCAGACGTCCGTCTGGAGTACCAGGGCTGCAAGTGGGCCATCAAGACGACTCAGGTGAAGGCGGTATCTAGGACTTGTGATGACCAAATTCATTCGTCCGGGGCATCAAGCCAGAACACTGCGGCGCCCTTGCCATCGTTAGATGTTCGACAGGCATTAGCAAAATTCCCGCCGATTGACACTGACGGTGATTCGACCGCAATGTTATGTGCGTGAACACGGCTAACACCCCCTGTAGGCTTTTACGACTTGATCGGGTCCTTTGCCACATTTGGTCCTCAATTCCAGAGGTTGAAGAAACTCCGTGGGACTGCTCGCGAGGGAATGGCCGTCATTTCGATTCCGCCTGTTTCAGATCGGTGAGTGGAGGTGATCTATCTTTATCTTTGACTCAACCATTTCCAAAATTTATTTCGCAGCACCCCCGACTACGTCTTCAACCCGGTTATTTTGGATGCTTGTTTTCATTATGTCTTGCACCCCGCTATCCTGCAAGTTACAGACAGTAGGTCTATCTTCTTGCCTTCGAAGCTCCGCAAGGTTGCGTTCTACGCAGCCCCAAAGCCGGGGAGCCTCGTCTATTCGCACTATGTGTTACGGGAGTGGACTCCTGGTGGGTGTAGGTCTGTTCCGTGTGTGGCATGAGCTCACTAGGTTCGTAGATACTCGGGTCTGTGATCTTACTGTCTACGATGACACCGGGTCGGTGCTGGTCGCGATGACCGGATTTGAGTTGAAAAGGAGCTCGACTTCACCTTTCCCTAGCGTCGAACGTAGATACGAGGTTGCCTTACAACCTGTCGTGACTTCCACCGCTGCTCCCCGATGCCCAACCCACTGGTCAAGGCAGAACAAGGAGACAGCGGATTTGATTGTGACCATCGCCGATCATGAAGCTCAACTTCTACTCCGCAGGTCGCTTGATCACGGGGTAATGGTTGGTGATGACCTCAATCGACAAAGATATTACCAATTCGCGAAGGACGCTATCGCAAGGCGTCTCCCACCTCTGCCCTCTCCTGCCGTGGTAGAAGATATCAAAACGAAATGGCCCATCCACTTCCAGGTCGTTGATCGGTTAAGCCATGTTCACCATGACGTGTTCGAGAGCTCCACGGTCAGCCAATACTTATTGAGAGATTACGAAGTCTTTCTCATTTGCAGCATCCCAGGCAACTGTTCGAGCACTGTTCTCTGACGATATCTTGAACAAGTTCTACAGCGGGGACGGACTCTTCGGACCAGTCTGTGAGGCTGCCGCGAATGCTTTCGATCGGACCATCACCGCATTTGCTGAATCAGGCAAGAAGGTCCTTCGTGTTCTTGAGATCGGAGCCGGTAAGATATTTCTTTGAACTCACAGGAGAACCGGGCGAATGCGAATTGATGTTTTTATAGGTACCGGTCTTCTCACCCGTTCCCTCTGCGGTGTATTGGAGAACCGTGATGACGTGATCGTCGAGTATGTTGTGAGCGATGTGTCTTTTGCCCTCGCAAACGCCACAGTCAAGTCGCTGCAATATCCCCGTGCCTCTCCGAAGGTCTATGACTTGTGCCGTCCCCCAGAAGAACAAGGTTTATCCCCGTGCTCATTCGATATCCTCGTGGGACTTCACGTTATTCACGCTGTCCCGGAAGTCGAGGGTGTTCTCGAGTCGCTTCGACGGGTTCTCGTACCTGGTGGTTCCCTCCTCGTGGTGGAATTAGACGGGAGCGATTGGAAACATACGGTTGGCACTCTTTGGACCGACGTGGTCTTCGGTGGATTCTCGGAATGGTTCGGTTACACGGACGGAAGGGACCACCCATCAATTTCTCCGGACGGTTGGGAGCGTCTCACCAGATCAGTTGGTTTTGTCGACTTCCAACATTCGACTGAGCTTGGAGGTGGCTGGGAATTTTTGTTCACTGCGCAGAAGTCCCTTGCTCAGGAGTCATCCTTTGGCGTTACCACCCCCAACCACCGCTTCCTCACCTACACATTCGGCAAGGAGATCGAGCTACAAGAGCTGATCAGGAGCTTCGATGTTGACCAAGACATTTCGCTCTGGATTCTCGCTACCGACGGAATCGACGGGGACGCTGCACAGGGTCTCGTTAAGAGTCTGTCCCGCGAATACGCCAACTGGGCTATTCACCTCGGAATCTTCGACAGCGAGTCCGACGAATCATCTCGGGTGGACCGGATTCTGACCTACCGAGACTGCTTAGCCGACGACATCATCGTCCATTTCGGGGAGGGCAATACAGCCCGTGTCCCGAGGGTCGTCCCATCCGTTCCACCTTCCCCTCCTAACAAGTTCGATCTGGTTAAGAATGATTGGAGATCGACCTCATTCAGCTTAGTCCGGGGTCCTCTCCCGCCTCTCGAAGATCAACAGATCTCGGTCAGCATCCGTTACTGGTCGGAATCTATCTCCTGCTACCGCGGTTTCTCTGGAACCATCGTTGAGACTAAATACTTCGCGTTCAAGCCGGGTCAGAGGGTTGTCGGGATCACCCATCATCAGGAAGTGTCCAACATACTCGTCTGCTCTGCTGGTTCTGTGATGGTTTTGGATGCTGACGACGAGGCCGACGTTTTCACGGAGTACGCCATCACAAGCGCCATTGCCACCCTGGTCTTGGGGCCTGCGCGAACTACGGGTGGAGCCCCAGACAAGCCACCCCTCAAGGTCTTGCTCGCAGATGAGGCTGTCTCGAACAAACTGACCAAGTTTTGCTCAACGATTCCCTCCCTCGTCCAAACTAGGACGAGTGTCGTTGGTGACGATGAGAGGTTCGATATTATCCTCACCAGTTCCAAAGAACTCGCAGAGCGCCCAGAAATCGAGCTGTGGCGTGGGTCCATCTTCGTTTGGGATGACGCGTTACGCCAGATGATTTCCAGGGACTCCTGGGCGCTTGGGCATCTGCTCAAGACATCCCTCCGTCTTGCCAAAGTTAACAGCTCGATTTCCGACTCCTCAGTCATCAGCCCGAGAGCTCTCTCCCGGTTCGCGGTTCCGGTGCTACCGGGTCCGAAGAAGACGTCCTTGTTCAACTCCTCGAAGGTATACCTATTGATCGGTGGTATGAGCGACCTCGGGGTTCATTTTGCGCTGTGGATGTACCAAGTAAGCGATTTACTTGCACTCCCGGCCGCGAAGTCTCACTTCAAACACTTCCCAGCGTGGCGCGAAGAAGATCATTTTGACCTCTCGCCGTGGCCGCGGGTTCCTCGACACCGACGCACTTGAAGTCACGAAGCTCAAGGTTGCATACATGGAACGATGTAACGACCTCTCCATCCAACTCGAAGCCTGCGATGCCACTTCCGTACTTGGAATGCGGCGACTCATCGACAGTGTCAAGGAACCATTAGGGGGATGCTTTCTGATGACCCTCGTTCTCTCCGACGGCCTCTTCACCAGCCAAACCGAAGAGAGCATTCGCCGAGTGGTCAAGGCCAAGTGGGACTCGCTGACGACATTGGATACTGTTGCCCCGATCCAAACTCTCGACTTCTGTGTCTCCTTCTCCTCAGTCAGCGCCCTGGTTGGATACTATGGCCAGTCGAATTACGCCATGGCAAACACGATTGTCGACGGATATTTGGCACGCCACAAGAATGCCTTCTCGGTGTCCGTCCCCTCAATTTCTGACCTAGGCTACTTCGCTCGTTACCCAGGGGCGCGTGGGAGTGCCATCGAGTCGGCCGTGATTAGTCCGGATGGTAAGTCGTACGCTGCTGTTCGAAGAAGTAAAAAAGCTCAACGCTCAACAGAGCTGTGTGCTTACGTCGAGGACGGCTTGCTCAAGCTCTATTCTGGTGTCCGTGCACGGTGTTACATCCCCAACACGACCTGGAACCAGCTGCATAAGGACCTTGGCCTCGCCTCCGACACTGTCCATCTGGTCACCAGGGAAGAGATTACTACCGTCACTCGTGAGGGCGACGAATCGAGCGTTTTCGACAAGGTCTTGAATCTGTTGGACCTGTCGACATCCGATTTCTCTCCTGAAGTCCCCTTCGTTTCCTACGGGATGGATTCGTTGGCCGCCACGCGTATCTCTGTGGCTCTCCGCCCGCACGTCAAGGTCTCTCAGATGCAGCTCTTGGGTGGGATGACCTGGAACCACCTGGAGGCGAAGATACGAGAGGTTGGGATCACTACGGAAGGCGTCTCTACCGTCGACCTGACGGACCCTCTGGTCAAAATGGTTGAAAAGTATTCCAAGAGCTTTGGAGCCCACACCCCATCGTTGGAATCGCCAACGGGAGACGTCATCGTAATCACTGGGACCAGTGGTTCGGTTGGATCGAGCATTCTCGTTGGTTGCCTGAGGTGTCCAAGTGTCAAGCACATCTACGCATTGAACCGGCCGTCTAAGGACACGGTAGGGGCACAGAAGGCGGCCCTCGAGAAGCGTGGATTCGATCCATCTCTTGTGGACACGCCCAAGCTGACGCTCTTGAACGCTGATCTGACCGCCAGTGACCTTGGGGTCGGGGGATCACTGCTGGAAGAGCTTCGTACCACAGTAACGCATATAGTTCATGCCGGTTGGCTTGTCAACTGGTCGTTCGACTTGTCGCGGTTCGAGCCATTAATCAGGGGCACAAGAAACCTGATCGACTTGGCATTGTCATCTCCCCTCCCTACTCCGCCCCGCATCATTTTCGTCAGTTCGGCCGGTGTCCTCCGTAGCTGTGAGTACCTCTCCCTCGATATCGATTTCCACTTTCATCTCACTAACTTGGCTTAGTCACCCAGAGCGGCGAACTTTGTCCTGAGGAATTCTTTGGGCCGGAACTTGCTCTAGGCAACGGTTACAGCGAGTCCAAATGGGTCGCCGAACGTCTCCTCCAGCTCGCTGCTGCGCAGACAAGTCTCCGGCCCATCATCGCCCGAGTCGATCAGGCATCTGGTTCGAGTAATGGTTACTGGAATGCGACGGAGTGGTTCCCATCTCTCGTTCAATCCACAGCCATCGTCAATTGCCTTCCAGATTCCCCATCTGTATGTGACTCCCGCCGCTTTGGCTTGCTGGCAATCCACTGATGTTTATCGTTCAGGATGTCAGTTGGGTCCCTCTGGAGGTTGTCGGTTCGGTCGTTGCTGAGATCCGCAACACATCATCGAACATCATCCACATCGCACATCCAAAACCGGTTTCGTGGCGATACATCTTCGGCAAGGTCTCTCATACCCTCAACATACCTGTCGTCCCGTTCTCCGATTGGCTGGCACGACTAGAAGTTCTTACCACTTCCTCCAAGGGTAACGGTACCAAAGCCATCGCCCTTTTGGAGACCTGCCGCACGGTAGACCCTTCTGCCCCGAGATTCGTGCCTCGTATGTCGAGCGAAAATACCCTGCGTGAATCCCCCACACTCGCTGCTGTTCAACCTCTGACAGACCGAGACATCGACTCTTGGCTTTCCTACTTGAAGAGCGTCTCGCTTATTTCGTTCTAACCTCCCGCCTTTTTTGTGGGGGCGATCTCATTCCTCTCTGTAAGATCCTGTACATTTATGCCCGGTTGTGTGTACCTTATGGGCTGTATCTCGGCAATCGATACCATAATCCTCTCCTCTCTCTCTACCTTATTGATATTTTTTATCATAACTTATCTCGCGGTCTCGTGCGTATACCAGTTCTTCTCCTAGATAGTCGCCTGGCTCCTCCATAAACATGAACCACAGGGATAAACACGAGTTACTGTCCCACGTGCGAATGAGACGAAATGTCTGCACCATTCGTATCCCGCCAAGGACGTGGAATGTGTAATGGTTTCAACACCGGCCAAGTCCAATGCTTGTGATGATTCTGACTATGAGCTGAATTGGGGGAGGGGGTCACACACGGTGGGCTGTAGAGGGAGATTAGAACTTGGAGTCGTGGTGGTCCGACTTGTCGGGCGACGCATCAGGAAACATGTTTTTGGTCCGTAGTCGTGACAGTGGATGGTATGGAATTGAGTGTCGGATCCAAGGAGTCTTGCATTGGATCTACCACCCCCTTGAACCGTGAATGTACCGACTCGCTGGCAACCTATCAGTCTATGTTACTTGCGGTTCCGAACGGCCAGGGCGCCGGGCCGAGGCCACCGTGATACCACGCACGTGATATCAGTCGCGTAAATTCGAGCCCCGATTCACCTTCCGGTGTGGACGTTGAACATTCGGTCCGCATTTGTCGTCGTCTGACCACTCAGCAACTCTTCCCGACACATACGGTCATGCGCGCAAAGGCCGTCGAACTGACTGTGAGCCCCTTCCACTCCCATCCATCTACCACACACGCTGATCAAAGGTGCTCCAGTGTAACTCAGTACAAGACTTGAACTACCACTTCGCCACCATCGAGGAACATCTTGCTCTGCCAGAGTCTGAAGAAACATGGGACAAACTTACATCGGCAATCACGAGTCTCAAGTCTCTCACTGACAATGGGGCTGCTGAATTTCCCTCCGAACTCACCCCACTACTGCGGGGCGTCGCCCGGCCTCTCATCAACTGTGTTAACTCCGAGCGTTCAAAACTCTCCGGGGTCTCACTAGAGCTATTTGCTTCCCTTGCCCAGTCGTTACAATCGGCGTTTGCGCCCCTCATCCCTGTCTTCCTTCCCACTCTCCTGTCGCAATGTATGCGCTCGAACAAGGTTTTCTCTGCTCGAGGAAAGGCGTGTGTTGTCGAGATCATCGGATCCACCAGGCTACCCGGCATCCTCACGTACCTTCTCAGCTCCGTCAAGGACAAGTCTGTCCCCATGCGGTTAGCGGCGGCAGAGGCAGCTCTGGCTTGCTTGAACGTCTGTGATCCGGAAGAGTTGGTGAAAGGTGTTCGCCAGGGAGAAATCGAGAGCATCATCAAGGCCACGATTCAAGATCCCAACGGCGATATCCGCAAGACGAGCAGGAAGATGTTTGAAGCATACACCATCCTGAATCCGGACCGCATTGATACGTATGTGTCTCCATCAGAATCCTCTCGGTCGCGTTGACCAAGATCCAACAGGTTTGTTCAGCCCCTGAGCCCCACAGCGAGGAAATATCTGAATATCAAACCAAAGGAGCAATCCCACTCAAACACCAACTCCCAACCACATGTCGGTATGGCACCGTCGCGGTCAGCGCGACAGGCACTATCTTCTCAGTCGTCTGCCAAACCGATTCCAAAACCCACTCTCCCATCGTTACCCTCGCACCTTATTCGGCCTGCTTCCTCCCTTTCCCAGCACTCTACCCATAGTATCACCAGTAATGCGCACTCAACGACATCCACAAGGATCAACACAATGTCCCAAACCCGGGTACAGGTGGCTGCGCGGTCAGGCCCAAGCCGCATTATAAATCAACCCCCACCACGGGGCGGTGGCATCACCCGTGTCCAACCGGTGGTCATGCCTGTGCAAGGGAGTGTCCATAAGATGCACACCGGACCTAGGAGGATAACGATAGTCCCTGATCCCCTCCCCAAAGAGGTTCCCCCTCCGAAACCCAAGGTCCCTACCAAAATGAGTTCCGTGCCCGAGAGACCGAAGAGCCGCGCGGCAGCGAAAATTCCGCCCGTGATCCCTTCCCACTCGAGTTCGCAGATTCCCTCTAGACCTCCACCGGTGGCTGAGAGTTCGAGAAAGGGATCGGAGGCCCAAAAACCAGAATCGACGCGATCCCAACCCCAAACGAGGACGACCAAGTCCAGTCTGACGGAGAAGACAAAGGGGGCATCCTTGGCACCCCCACAGAGTCGAGCTCGGACCATGTCTAACGCCAGGCCCCCTTCGAGGATGGACTTGCCCAAATCAACACGACCGTCATCAAGGGCCGATTTCACTAAGCCAACACGAACGGGAGCCGCTACTGCAACTAAGGTTGCTGATAAGCGCAAACGACCTGAACCCCAATTGGCGACTCAGGGCTACAAGGAGGCCGCCGTTCCTATCCCTTCAACCCCTTCACCAACCCTCCCGCCAGTTTCAACCACCGACTCAATACCCTCGCTCAATCTCGAGACGGAGGTGAAATTTGTACCTCCTGCGACTATGTCTCCAAAGAAGGTCACCGCCGAAACGGCGGTTGTTCATGCGTTGAAGATGGGACTTCCTCTGTTAGAAACTCCCAAAAACTCTCCACCACCGTCACCCAATGTTGAGGATGTCCTGCCACGCGTCGTCACTCCAGAACTGGTGGAGGAGCCAGAAGAACGAGCGGTTGAGCCAGCACATGAACCTGCTCAAGTACAGGAACCAATGGTACAAGCAGCTGAGCAACATGACCCCAACCCCGACCCCGTTCCTGCGGCAGAACAACCAACAAATACCTTGCCTGTATTCGTCCTTCCTGCCGCCGAGCCGCCTATGCCGCTCAAAGTGAAAGGGAAGGAAAGGTCGAATAAGGTGGGGGATTTGGTCGCCCACTTTGAAGACGCCCGCCGCAAGCCAGCGCGTCCACCGAGGATGGTCGAGCAGACGCCGATTTCTGCTCTAGTGTCGACCATCCGGAGGGGTTTCGAGGATATGAAGCCTCTGCCTGCTCTGGAAATGGTCGAGGAGGGTGATTCGGTCGACATGACACCACCTCCGAGACCCGCTGGTGGGCTGAAGGTTGGTGGTGTGAAGGGATTGAATGTTCATTCGAAACTGGGACTTGGAGAGAGGACAGCGTTGACGGCGATGCAATTGAATAGCTGACATTATGACATTTGGAGAACATATTTTATCGTCATCTACCTATGCCCTGTACTGAGCGTAGTCACCAGTGCTTATGAGTTTTACGATAGTGGATTGTTTTTAATGGGATCACACCTGGACCAATCAATGCGAGAGGAACTTCCGACCCTTCGCCTGGCGACGGACAAGTATCTTCTGACCAGACACACTCCTCTTCCGTGCCAAAAATCCATGCCTTCGTTTTCGAACGCGTTGTGATGGTTGGTATTCCGTCCCTCGTGATTTCCAACGGACTTGTTGGGAGGCCATCTGGAATGGCGTGAGGAAGGGTTGGACGCGGTATGCGCCGAAGAAAGAGGAAACGAATGGGATGGTCGAAGCGGAGGTCGTGGGGGCCGTCCTAGCCACGGCTGTGGGCAGCCTGGCGATGACGGACAGCGAAGGGCCGAGGGCGGGGGGCGCGGCGGTGAGCAGCCTGGCGAATGACTGAAGAATACGAGGCATGGAGTGATCGGCAACTTCCGACCGTTGGACAACTTGCTAGCTCAGTCACTGACATGTCGATGTATGCGTCAACAAACCAGAAACCCCGGTCGTCTGGGATTCCAACTCCAGGTCGGCCCAGCACTGGGATTCCGACACCGGGAAGACTGCGTTCTGTCTCATCCGCAGGCTCAAACATCCAGAGCCCATCGGCATCCTTGACCCCCGTCGATGACACTACATACATGTCCCGCACCCTCGCTGACGCTATCAAGGCCAACGATCCCGCACAGCATCGTACCACCACCCCTGGTCACAACCTTACCACCCTCTCACCATCCTCATCCTCGCACGGCTATTATAACGGAAAGTCCACCTCAAATAGGCCCTCATCCGTCGCGTCCTCTGTCTCGGCAGTCAGTTCCGTGAACAGCAGAGTGTCCACCTCTCAGACCCATCCCATACCTGCGCGTTCTGCGAGTAGGCAATCCAATGTTCACGGCCGGAGCGTCAGTCGGACCGGGGGGCGGTTTGAGATTGGTGACGACGTGAGGATCGAGTCTCTGGGATTCGAAGGCGTTCTGCGCTTCATTGGACCGATTGAAGGCAAGCCAGGCGAATGGTCAGGCGTAGAACTTGGTGGGGGTTTCGTGGGCAAGGGCAAGAACGACGGAAGTGTAAACGGGTAAGCTGTGTCTCCGTCAAACCGATCAAACGCTCCTGATTTGCGACTGTGATTAGAATTAAGTATTTCGTTTGCCCTCCGAAGTGTGGCGTGTTTGTCGCGGTTGATAAGCTCTCCCCACCGGCGGTTCGCACCAGCATTAGCTCTCGACCATCCTCTGTCGCTTCAATACGCAGCACCAGCGGACGCGTCACTCCGTCTCATTCAGGGAGAATAACACCCTCGACGTCCAACGGTCGCGTCACGCCTTCCTTCCTAAGTGGAAGGATTACTCCTTCACTATCCACTTCACGCGTTGGCCTTCCTACTCCCACCGGTCGCACGACTCCTGCAAACCGTCGAACCACCACCGGCCCCTTTACGACACCCAAGACCGTAACGAAACCCCCTATTCCTACTGGTCATATTACCCCCGGATCTCGGGCATCTAAGTATGTCGGAGTGACAGCCACCCAACTCCGAAAATCCCCTGCTATCCCACGAAAACTCCCTACAGGTAGAGAGAGCCCCACACGAAGCGTCACGCGCTCAATAGCGTCGCCTGTGCGAAGTATAGGAACCGGTTCCCCCTTCAATACCCCCAAAGTCCTCGGGTCGCGCTACGATGACCCGACGATCACAGGCTCTCCCACATCAAAAGGGAAGCTAGCATTGAAAACCCCTAGACCTAGGTTACCCAGCTCCGTGGCAATGCCTCCACCCTCATCCCCATCATCGAGAATGGGCCCTGGAGACGACGAAGGTGGTCTACCCCCTTCTGCATCACTTCAGAGCCTACACTCTGCCCGTATGCAGCGGACGATCAGCGCCAGCTCTGTGGGACCTGGCTCTCCTCGACCAGATTCTGCAGCAAGCTCTACCACAAACGACTGGGTACGCCAACAAGAACTGTTGACGGAGGATATTGCGAGGCTTCAGTCCCGTTTAGACGCATTGGAGTACGAGAACGAGGAGCTAAGACAGAAAGCCGATGCCGCAGAGGCTCTCGCCGCTACATCCTCACAGTCCAGGGCCACATCTTCCGTCGATTCGTACACGACAGCAAATTCCCCGGCGATCGACACTACACCCGCCGCAGATACTTCCGCATTGAACGAAAAGATTGAACATCTCTCCGGAGAACGCGATTCGTTGACGAAGGAACGAGACGAGCTTTCGACACGGGTTTCAACCCTAGAAACGGCCGCCAAGACCCAAGAACGCGCTTTGGCCGAACGAGAGTCGAAAATCGAGTCCCTGGAACGCGCGGTCAAAGAATCTACCTTGGACCTCACCCAGCTCAAGACAGATTCTGAGAACCGGCAGAAGGAGCTTCAGTCGAAGCTCGAGGATAACGAAGAGATGCTGAAGAACCTGAAGGAGGTGTTAACCGTGAAGGAGGGCCAGGAAACCGAGAGTGGTGCCGTTTTGGCGGCCAAGGATAAGGAGATCACGTTGTTGGAGAGCAGGATGGAGAAGATGTCCAAGGAATGGGAAGAGGAGAGAACCGAACTGCAGATCCAGGTGCAAGAGCTCCGTCTCGCTGGACAGGTGAGCCCATTATTCTCCGTCCTCCTCATCGCTCACGATTACCACATCAATAGGAAACCATCGGCTTGTATGAAGAAAGGTTGGGGAACAGCGAGACGAAACGCTACGAACTCGAAGACCAGGTCACCTCCCTGGAAGAACAGCTCCGTGCTGCTGCCAGACCCTCCTCTCCCACTTCCCTGGCCAAGTACGCTTCGTCTGCAGCGCAAATTGAGAATGAGACTCTTCAGGACCAAGTCACCCATCTCCAGAACAAGATTCGTACCCTTGAAGATATGCTTGAGGACGCAAGGGCTACTGCAGAGAAAGACGAACTGGTCGTGCGCGAGAGGATCAAGAGGTACAAGGATAAGGAGGAGTCTATGAAGAAGGAAGCGACAGCGGCCAAGAAGGAGATGGAGCGGTTAATCCGAGCCGAGGAACAGGCGAGGCAACGACTCGGGGAAATCGAAGAAGCGTTCAGGGAGAACCACTTGACTCTTGAGAACGCGAGAGCGGAGATCGAAACCCTCCGAGGGGAATTGGTCGTAAGTGACTCTGGATTGAGTACCCTTTTCGCTGTTGCCATAACCTTTCCGCATTCAGGACACGGAGGACGCACGGGTCGATCGAACAGCATCGCGCGAAGTGACAACCTCCAACGAAAAGAGGAAACTCGAGGAAGAGATCGCTGAACTAAAAGAAAAGCTCGCCGAAGGTTCCAAACACCAAACAGAACCGGGACAACAGCCGGGAGTATACCAGGACATCATCGCCGCACTCCGCCAGGAGTTAGAAGAACGGTCGGCAGAAATTGATGCGCTCAAGAAAAAGGCAAATCGCGAGACAACCGTTACCGTGGAATCTGCAAGACCCGCCCCTCAATCCCCTTCATCGAAATATGACTTGAGCAGCGCGCGCGACGAGATCAAAGGACTCAAGTCCGTGGCAAACAGATTGACTGTCAACTTTTCACTGACGGTGGTGGCTTTTAGACATATCATCCAGGAACTCCAGAAGGAGAACCAGGCCACCAAGCAACAAGCCAAACTAGTGGAATCAGAAAACCAGCTGCTAATGAACGAAACGGAACAACTACGACAGGTTTGTCGTACTTACCTTGCTGATAAACCAAAGCCCTGACTGTAGAATAGGAAATGAAGGTTTTGGAAGAGGACGTCGAGAAGAGCCTTCAACGAGAGGAGAGCAAACTGGACGCCGAGGAAGAGGGTTATCCTGACGATGTACAAAAAGCCGTGCAGGAACTCAAGTCCAAGCACAACGTAAGTGGATCTCCAGCAATCGTCTAACATTTCGCTGACAACGGAACACATACCAGCTCGAGGTCGAACAACTACGAAAACGCATGAACGAGATGGAAATGAAGAACGCGAGGGTGGTCCACGGTGTACGTTCCTCGGTATTTGCAATTAGCACGAAGCTCACCCGCTATCGCTTGTGCAGCTCCACAAGGAGATGAGCGAACTGGAAGCACTCGTAGAATCGAAGGTGAGGTTCCCATCGTTCCCACTCCACGAATTTCCACTCTGACGGCGGTTCACTTTCCCCACTAGATCTATCGCGAGGTATTTCGCATTCGCTCCATGGACCCGAACTGATCGCTAAATTTCCCATGCGTCTAGGATGATCTGGAGCGCGAAATCGAGCGACTGAAGGAGAAACTAACCAAATCCCAGAAGAAGTCCTCGAAGAACGCGAATGGATTACCATCAGATCCTGCTGCCGGAGCCCCTCCGTCCTCAGCAGCTGAGGTGTGCGAGATCTGCGAGCGGCCTGGCCACGATATCTTCACCTGCGACCTATTGAAGGACGACAGCAGCAGCGCTCCCCACAACTCCGACAAGGCCGGTACTCGTGGAGAACTCTACTGCGAAGACTGCGAGGAGACCGGTCACGTGGCTGCCGATTGCCCTCACTCTCTCGATGTTTTCTGACGTCACAGGACTGACGTCATCCACTCTCTCACTTGCCCCTGTGTCACAACCTGTCCCTCGTTTATAAACCAAACCCTCTACGCTCAAACTCTCCCATAACCGCCCATAACCCACCCACCAAGTCCCACCACCCCAGCCATGTCTTATGCCTCCGCCACCTCTCGTCACCTCCCCGCCGATCAACCAAACCCAGATCCCGCTCTCCTGAACACCACCAAGTCGACGGCGTCGGGGGTTGCGGACGACACCGCCAAGGTTGGAGTCGTGTCTCCGAAGTTCAAGGAGAACCCTGCCACGACGACCTCCACTTTCCAACCTCCCAGATACGACGAGGAGGAATCCGACCCCGCCCCTCACCGCCGCACAGCGAAGAACAAGGCTAAGGCCAAGAACCTAGCTCGTGATTCAGAGAAGGAAGCTATCCACTGGTCGGCCGTTGCTAAAGAGCTTGTGCTCCGACCACCCGTGGCTGGAGGACTGGTTGGCGTTGGTAAGTTTTCCTCCCAGCTTTCAGTGGGGCATTCGCTAAAGCAACCTTTTTAGTCAACCTTGGCCTCATCGGCCTCACGGGCTACAAGCTCTACAACGAACCTCACTTGCGTCAAGATCACACGTTCGTGACCTCGACTATTGCCGGCGCCGCCGTTATCCTCGGTCTGGAGGGCTATGGTGCCCAGACCTTCGCGCCTGTCCGGGCAGAAGAGGACGTGCTCATCCAGTACGTTCGCCAAAACCCGAAATCCACCCGTGCTTTGTTCGCAATCTGTAAGCGATACACCTATCTCCACACGACTCGTCTGTTTACGCGTTTTCTCCTAGTGAACGTCGGTATTTTGGGTGCTACCGGCTACGTAACCTATTCCAAGTGGAATCGTTGGGATAGCCGTACTTTCGCAACGCTAGCTGCCGGCCTTGCCAGCTTCGGCCTTGGCGAAAGTTACTTGGTTTCCCAAATCTGAGATAATTCAACTGTAATGTGTATTCGTAGACGTTTCTGTATGGAAGGATAGGATAATGGCTTTTACGACCACAATTGCACTTCATCCCAGACAAAGAGAATCAACCCCGCGAAGAGAGGCGCCCAAAGGCGGAATGTCGTAAACGTAGTGGTCACTATTCTGGCTTGGTCGTCATGCCTTCTGTGGGGGTGGGCTGATTTTGCTGCAGCTGCCGTTGTTCTGCCTCGAGCTGGCGGATTCTGCTCTTCGCCTTCAGCTCGGCGATCTCCCTGTGAGCCTCCCGCTCGAAATCATCGCTGTCCAATGGACCTCCAGGCACCTTGCTCCCACAACACCGTGACCTGGCTATAAATTGGGTCCCGAAATCTTATCAGCGGGATTCGTGAACTGGCACGATGCGTCTTGGTACGGACCAGGGTCCTCGGAAAAGTCGCATGTCGTTCCGCCTTATCAGAACAAAAGGTAAAGGACGAACGGGTTCAGTGCCAACTCTCAGCCTGAAGGAGGGTTAACGTACAAAAACACCCACAACATCCTTGCGCGAGTGTGTCCATGGTATCGGTTAGGCAGAGGCTTGACACACGATCACTCGCTTGACGACAATCAAGAAGTTGGGATTGCTGGTACAGACGGCTGTAACACAGGCCAGTTGCTCATCTCGGGCCCAAAGGGCAGATCTAGAGTCACGTCCAGACCCACGGCTTGGCGGCTTGGCTGATGGAACGTGTTCTATGAAAGTGTATGAATGTATACGCGTACATATTGTATGCACAACAAAACACTGGAAGAAATAAGAATAGCGTCCAGATATCGGAGACAAGAGTGAGATGTAGCAAGGTAGATCCGAAGTGAAAATGGACAGTTGAGCGAACGTGAACAAGATAGAACATGCATCGAATAACGAAAGAACCCGTCAAAGATCGTGGAGGTCGTCAGGTGGTGGGTGAGGCTATGAGGGATGGAGGTCAAAATCACGACCTCGATTTTGTGACCAGCCGAATACCCTTCTGTGATTCTTCGAACCCAATCTCGCTCTCCTCTTCGCTTTGGCTCCCGGTCATCTGCCAAAGTTGTTCACTCTCTTCGTCGTCGTCTGGACCGATCCCCTTTGGATACTTTTTCGCGCTCGGTGACTTGAGGTGTTGACCAGTCGATGCGGGGTTTCTCTCATGTTCTGGGGTAGGGGGATCAACAGGATCAACGGGGTCAAAGCCTTGTGGGGGGGAAATGCTCAAGGGTGAATGAGCAATCGTTGGTAACCTGTTTATCGAGGCGAAGGGATCTTCTGGTCTGAATGGAGGTGAGACATCCGACAAGGGCACGTTTGAATCCCGATACTCGTGCACCGCACTCCTGTCGTCGTCACCCCCAACCTTGGCGTAAGAATGCACCACGTCCCGGTTTCCGAACTTTATGGTCTGCTGCCGCTTCGACGGGGAATCTTCGACGTAACGAGAAGGCCCGGGTGGTTCGAGCGTTGAAGTCGACGATGGGACAGGGGCGTCGTACAACTGGTGCCGCCTCAGCCCTCCGAAGTGGGAAGCCAGTGGGTCCAAAGCCACTCGAGGAGTGGCGTCTATGGAATCGGGATTTGACCTGTGACCTCGCGATATCCTCGCTCTGAGCTCCGCGTCCGCTGAGCGATCCCTGGCGGAGCTCATGCTCATCTTCCGCACTGTCCGAGCTCGGATAATACTTCCAAGAGTACCAAACGATCCCCGAACGCTGTCGACGCCAGGGTCTTCCATGGCGGCGAGACCCTTTTCGCTGTCCTCCCCGAAATCCCCCGTTCTTGCGCGTGACGCCTGCAGCAGAATGGTGGTCTTTCGATCGAGCCCCTTGAACTCGGTAGGATCGACTTTGGATAATTGGAGAATCGTGATGCCAAGGCAGATGACCAGGAAGCCCATTACGAGGGTGATTATTTGCTTGACGGGTGCTTCCAGACCCTGGAATAGGACCTATATTAAATCCATCAGATACGCATTCCACTTAGTAGGGATCGTTCCATTACAATCGTCGATACAATCGAGAAGAATGTGACTAACGAAAGATCAGTTGCCATTCCACAATGAGGTGAGAGGCGCACGCACAGATCACGTAGTATGTCGGAGTGACTTCACGACGATTCAGTTAACTGTCCGATGAAAGGGAGGTAGGGGAAACTCACCCATTGCTATAAACCAGGTCAGTTACATGTCGCTGATTGCGCAAAATATGAAGCTTACCGGTATTAAACAACGCCAACGCAACGTTGAGGTAATAGATTTCCGTGACTGGGAAGCGTTCGTGACGAGTTCGTACCGGGTGGTTTCGCGAAACGACTTACGCAAGGTGATTACAACAAATCCGAGTAAAAAATAAGTGAACCAATACTTAAACTGTGGGAAGCAGAGTGAGATTTTGAATCGGTCTCAGGGAGCCCGGTGCACAGACCTGGTTATCGCCTTTAACGGACGTCACGATAGCGGAACCAAGACCAGTGGTAACGCTGACACTGAGTCCTCCAATCATACTACAAATGAGGATATACCAGATCATGTTCTTCTTCCCCCATCTTTGCGTTTCGAAGTGAGCCAGGCGATACACGGAGGGGGGTTAAAATTTTCATGCTCTTACCTAGGGGCAGCGAAGAACACAATGACGACCGAGGCGATAATCATGACACTCCCCCACACCACAAACCCTACGGCGAGGAATAATTTTTGAAACTCTCGTATCTGACCGACAGATGCTTCGGTGGGCCCATTGAGAGCGATAATGATCGAACCGAGCTTTAAACAGGGGTGGGGTCAATGTCGTGTGCTCGGCCAGAAGCTCATCAGGTGCATGACATACGACACATAGCGCGCATCCCAACCAGCCGAAAAATGTGAGCTTCTCGTTGAGGAAAATGGAGGAGAGGACGGCGGATATGACGACGGATAGAGCGCCAAGTGGAGTCTAGGATATGATAGGATTAGCGGCTAGCGAACGAACCGGGACCTCCTTGGGTAAGGGGGTGGAAGTTGCACTGACGACGACGATTGCTTCGACAAAGGCATAAGCTATGGCGATGGTGAGATAGAATTCCGGGTCGAAGCTGGCAAGGGAGGCGGAACGAACCAGCAAAGTTGCAGATCTCGCCAAGTATCATCACTGTTTCCCGATCGGGGTGTGTTACAAGAAATGTTTGGTCAACACAACTGAGGAAGACGAACGTATCATGCCGAACCACCATAACACCTGTGGTAAACGTGAAAGAGGGTAAGAGAGAGAACGAAGCTCTGAGGTTCTCCAACGCACCGATTTGAGGTATGCGACACCTTCACCAGCGGGTCCACCCGCCTGTGAGCGCAGCAAACCCTTCTTTTTGAACACGAACGAGGATCCAATGAGCACACCGCTGACGATGGCGAGGACGATTCCGACGATTTTGAGGCTAGAATTTGACTGGGTGCTACTACTACTCGAGCTACTCGAGCGGGCTGATAATGTTGAAGACATTGGCGCGAGACTGAGTGTTGTTTGGCTCAGCGCCTGAGGATGTTGGAAATGACCGGTGCCGTCACTGTCGTCGGTAATTTACTTAATACAAAGCGTGTCGTCGTCGTTGGCGGCCTCGGACCTGGTGGCGGGGGGGTGGTGGAAGCGGTCGGAGATGATGGAACGACGGTGGGTCTGACGGGCGGGTCGCGATGGCCGGTGAAGCGATCTGATTCGTAATGGACTGGTCTCTGCACTGCAACGTTTACAATAGGGGTCCCAAGGCAAACTAGACAAAGGTTACAAAAAAAGTAGGCTATGGATCCATGCCAAGCTACAGTCACGGCCATCCCCTCATACGAATCGTGAAACCGTACCGCCGAACGGCCCAAACTCGGGCATGGACCTCATCCCGGTTCAACCTTCCCACCTGGGAAGCCTACCCGGTTTGGCGAGAAAATCGAAGACGACGGCAACTTCTCTTGTCGCTTATTGTGTCAGGCGGCACGGTTGAACACCGGCTGGTCCCCACCCGACTGAACCGGGAGGGTAACGCGGATAATCTGTGAGGTCAGAGCAGGCGATGCGCGCCGACCACTCGGTCCACCGTCTGGAACGGAAAGGAAGGGAGGAAAACACACCGTTGACTTCCAAAAGTCATCGAGCAGATGGTCACAGATTTGTGGGACCCCTCAACTGAAGGGTATCAGAGAAGTGCGATGTGCGAAACCCGGATTACCTGGACCGGAAGCATAAGGGGGAGTGGCACACACACAACTTGAAGCTTGAACTCTAATACCAAACAGAGACAATCCTCCCTGTTTGTAGGTGGGTCCTCACAGGGAAGCACGTCGTGGAGCGGAAGTCGCCAAACTTCCGCTTATTTAAACAGCAGGAGATAGCCGTCAAGTCCCGATTGAGGATTAAGTTTTGACGGCAGTGAAGGACCCGAGGCCGTGAAAACCCGCGTGCCACTAGGGAGGGATTTGGAATACCAAAGCGCGGCAATGTAAGCCAACACCTACCAGGGTACGCGTGCAGATTACGACAATCGAGGAAGAGTTCGAGATGCGTTCACCGCCCTTGTCCGTGATACCCGGAATCCATTTTTGCTTCCGACTATTTGATCGGTGGGGTGAGAATAGAGATTACTCACCACTTGTCCCATGGCCGCCACCACTGCGCCACTACGCCTATCCGAAGAGTTCGTTCAAGATTGTTTCCACTCATATCTCAAGTCCTCCCTCACCCAGGCCAAGGTCGAGCGGTTGGTCGATACAGAGCTGCTCAGCAGCGCAGAAGGGGATCTTATGATAACTGGTAGGTCCACCCCCGAATCCCAATACGCAGTCCGGACTTGCGATACTCAACGAGTTTTTCATCCTTTACCAGGTCCCGCTCTCTGCTTATACTTTGCAGCTCTGAGATGTACGACACACCCACCATCCGTTCCGCTTCCGAGGCGAAGGAGCAAAGCGGGCGTCGCCGGTATGACTACAGAGTTATCCGAGACCAATTGCCCCATCCCCTTCCTATCTTTCCTTCGAGTCTGGGCCGATACAGTTCCCCAGATCCAGGGACTAGTGCCCGAGCATCAACATGATCTTGCCCGCATAATCTGCGGCCTTAGTCCTCTCTCGTCCCAAAATCTGGCCCTCAACGGCATTGCTGCGGATCTACGTGCGGTAGCAATAGAGATCAGTCAGCGTCGAACTTTTCAGGATCGATACGCTGAAGACCTCCAGACTGCCATAGACGCCGGAGGAGGGAGTGGCGGTCTGCGCGTTACCGCTTCCTTCGTTCCACCACCCGTCTATGGTGGTGCGCCACCCGAATACGACGGCCCGCCACCGTTGTCTCCTTCCTCTACAGCCAACTCTTCACTTAGACCCCCGACTCCTCCACCCCCGTTTCCCGATCGGTCGCGTTCACTTCGACACTCCTGGTCCCGCCGACGAAAAGATGAGAAAGGCCCACCTCCTGTACCCCCCAAGGATCCTCCAAGGGTACGCGGATCCAGCCCGCTCCCACAGTCCCCAACCAATCTGTCCCCAACCCATCTGTCTCCAACCTATCCCCCGCGGTCTCCAAGCAACCCCCCACGGTCCCCAACCTACCTATCAGACCCAACAACTACCGCCACTTCAATCATCCGGGAGACGCTATATGCGGCCCTCGCCGATGTCATCGAACGGTCCCCCTCCATCCGACGGCTGATGAAATTCGATCCACCAAGAGCTTACTTCGCCGCCGTCGCGTTCGCAATCTTGGATGTCGCAACGACGAGAATGACCCCCGACGGAGCCGTCCGTGGTGTGATGGGTCAACGGCTGACGCTA
>Ga0307511_10001431_pt1 | contig 25186 bp, 18 predicted proteins | sample 13_EM_MG_FD_200266 | JGI IMG/M metagenome (GOLD analysis project Ga0307511, IMG submission 200266) | Populus trichocarpa ectomycorrhiza microbial communities from riparian zone in the Pacific Northwest, United States - 13_EM | ecosystem: Host-associated > Plants > Roots > Unclassified | place... | reverse complement strand
TATTACCTTTTTTTACTACAAAAAAAAAAAAAAAAAAAAAAAAAAAAAAAAAAAAAAAAAAAAAATATGGTTATGTAAAATCTACAGACATATAAGCTATAAAAGTGTCTGGAAATGATGATTGTAAGTACGCTAACTTTAGATTAAATGATCTCTAACTTGATAGCAGACTCAGTTTTACTCTTCATATATGGGATTAAGTTATGTAAAAGTTGCAGACAGGACTATAGTGCAGCTCCATCACATGGTTATCGAAATAAATCTATACGCCTATACTCTAGGAGGAAAAGTTGAGATGCCTTGTGGCAAGTGTTTCTGCCGGGTTCTTGGCAAAATGTCACTTTGTAACCCTCGGGACCTTTACCGATATCGGTACCGTGTTAAACCCTGGAGTGGTGATAGCTTGGGCCGCAGCTCCTGGTGTGTATTTCCGTTGGAGGCTAAAATTTATAGCAGTCATCGTCAATAAACTTGATACAGGTTTTGAATATGCTGACTTGGCATATCCCATAACCGTCGCAAAATGTGAGCCGTAGGGTTAAAGGAGCGTGTGTTATCCCTTAAGCCGTCGGAAAATGTAAAAGTTCTGCAATGCAGTAGGTAGCGCTGCGAGCGATACCATTTTTTGCATGGAGCACGCTAGCGCAATATCAAAGTGTCCAGCGGGGGAAAAGTACAGATGTCTACGGAGGTGATATTTTCTCAACTTTCAAGATGGTTATGCATATACAATACGGTGTGCAGCAGGTGATAGAATGGGGATAGGCAGAGCAAAGGGGGTGTAGAATGAATCGCTCTACATCTACCAAGATGGTAGAAGCAAAAGCAAGTAAGACAGAGGTACACAAGGCAAGCGGAGCAACACCAGTAGGTCCGAGGGATTGTGGTGGGAGGGTCAATTGGATGGCATAACTCTTCATGCGCTTCTTGTGAATGTTGAAAAGGTGTATAGGGCACCTGAACGTACTCCTCTGCCATGGCCGACAAGATGGATGAAGTGAGATGTCGTAGAAAAACTCCTCACTCAGTGTAGATATCACATTTTTTAGTGGTTACACCTTTCCTATTTTTGTCGCGCTACTGCATGGCAGAACTTTTATATTTTCCGACGGCTTAAGGGATAGTTCACTATCATTGTTACAGCCTTTTGGAGCAAGAATTCTACTGAAAATTAGATGGGGGTTGAAGTATTATCCCTAGTGGCTGTGTCTTCAGTTACTTGATGAGGCTCAATATGTTTCCTAACCATACCGGGCATCCACTCTAGTGCAGACTAATAGTGTCACATTCGACGAGTTATAGGATATAGACTAGACTGAGCTAGTCAATAGCGTGCTGCAGCGCCAGTTCCCGATGAGGCAGCCTTTTATTTGGCACATCCAAATACAATATAAAGTGATAAACCAAGGTTTTTGGGGACAAAAGCATTCAATTTGGATTACTGGCACCCTTAGTAGGGGTAGCTACTCCCTATCAGGATGTCACCAAGCTAACTACTACTCTTTCCTCCGAATAAAGACCGGTCATAACAGAAAAGATCGTGTGGTTACATGAAGAGCAAATCAACTATCCCTTTCCCATGTTCCATTTTTTCTTATTTTTTGATATTTTTTCCCCTTCTCTGCAAATGCTGCCCAAAATAAATACCCGTATATATCCCCTCGCAATCCCTTAATCCTTTTACCTAACCATTTTCACTCCAACCATCAGGGCTGCAACCCAAAAGTCTTTGTTATGCATCGCCGGACTGCAAATTAACGCGGAAACTCTCTATCACCAACATCAGAGTCAGTTACGTCAATAGTTTACACCGGCATATTATACTAGTGAACACTGAGTCATGTATCTTACCTAACACGACCAAGACCTGTGGCATTTGCCATCCCTCCCACAGCAGTAGTACCCAGGCGGGCAGCATCCGAAGTCACAGCATCTATACTCGGGGCTACTCTGGCAACACCCGTTGATCTGAGAGCAATACCAGTAGTTTGGCTGGCATGATTGACGCTTGAACATCTTTCCCGTATCCCTTGCGTTTACAGAAACCTTGGGGTGTGGTGGAACAGAGTCGGGCTCTTTGCTGTCGGTGCCTGGTGGGCCGGAACCCTTGTTCCCTTCGAAAACGGCCCGAGCTTCAACCATGGCTAATTCACCAGGGAAGGGCTTAGGGCCGGGAGCAGCGAGAACGGCCAATGCGCCGAGAAGGGCGAGGATGAGGATTGAGAGGACCTTCATTGTATTGAGAGTAGGAGGGTGCTTCTGGAGAGGAGAGTATTGAGTGGAATACCTATTTGGAGAGATTGGAAGACAGTTGCTTAAGTATCGGTCTCAGTGAGGGGGCTCGAGCTACTGATCGATGCTAGTGAGTGATGGGATCCGTTTGATGGTGGGAATCCACAGGCCTTTTATATTTCACAGCTCCAGGCCCTTCCCATACTATTCAGCCTCTTCGCACACTCTCATAAATCAAGATATTGGTCAACTCCGCTTGATAAGCCCATCAATGGGCCCCAATCTGACCAACAAACATCGACCAGTTCCTATCAGCCCGGGCCTAGCTGGCATTCAGCGGGGCCTGGAGCTGGGCCGTGTTGCATATTGGGTAGAGTGATAATCAGACACCCTCAGGTTGTTCGTAAGAATGTAATGTCAACCCAGGCAAACAGGGTGAGAGGCCGGGCATGAAGCCCAGTAACAGAAGCGATCATCTCAGTATGTGTTCATACATAAGGCGCATTTTGCTCGAAGAGCTAACCTCCAAGGCTGCGTGCTATGCTTACCATAAGATCCGTAGACCTAGTGACTCGGGAAAGCTAGCAATGAGCAGGGTCAATAGGTAGGTGCATCAAACATGATCCATTTGCCATGCCCCATTATGAACTGGGATCTCATGACAATAACAAGGGCGGCATTCTGTTAACGTTATATGAGGTAATACTCTGGATACATCGAATTTGCTTCATGTATGCCCACCACACATACATACATATGAATCTCGAGCTAAATAGACCTATATTGTGATTATATAAGCCTACAATCCTACTTGTTGTTGTAGGGAACCCACTCTTCAAAATAGAATAAAGCAGATGGCTATGATCTAATATTTTGGCATGGCATCATACAGTACACATATGTACATGCATATAGGCATATGAATGACCCAGAGTTTCACTCACAGAAGGTACGGACTGTGGGCTTGTGTTCATATTTCTTTTGGAAACACCCTATGATGTATTCCAGTTGTTGATCGTCGAAACTGTCTAGATACATAACCTCACCGGATAGTAATGCTATATATATTGAGCCGTGCTACCCGTAAGCGGGATCTGCCCAGAGCGAGTTTCCTCAGAGAGTACCGCTTCCGAGGCAGCAAGTCTCATGCATGCTGTTAGGTTGGTCGTCTGGCTAACCCAGGGTCGGCTACACTTGACTCCTAAATAGAAAAAACGGGCGAGGCCAGGCATGACCTACATGCCTTTTCCGGATTCCATTGGGCTGCAGCTACCGGAGTGATATACACCTATATCTGGGTGGCTAGAATGCGTAGGGCTTGGTGGCTGCAGTTGCCACAAGGTGTCAGCAGTGCAGTACGAGTGGAAGATCGAGGAGGGCGCCATGTCCATTTACGACATGATATGGCAACGGTAGCTATAGCTATACTTACTAAGTAGTACTAGTATGGAGGCCATGCATATACATGTAATTCTGGAGTTTGGAAGACATACGTGGGTATCACAAGAATGCACTCATGTGAGTATACTATAGAGCCTTTAAGGTTGTAGGGTCACGGCCTCTCGCCACAGCCACAGCCATGGAGGGGGCTTGGGCGAAGGGGAGTGTGATTATGGCTACTAATTGGATGGCGACACCGCGCGGAGCAGACTAAAGAGAGTCGATTGATTGCTCTACATATGCGGATCGCTACTCTCTCCCGTGATAGAAAACAACTTCTACGATTCATGGTGAATCTAATAGAAGCTGAAGCTTATTAAGCCTTCACGATGCAACCAACCATATTCAAAACCACGCATGCATATCATGAATATCATGACTATCATACAAGCTTTCCCCTAGCTTACATAGGATACTATACGTATATGACATTGACTCTATATTTGTAGCAAAAATGTAATGGGTGCTTGTGTAGGGCTAAGATCCCGCGTCAGCATGTTTACCGGTACTCGAGCATGGTCAGCTCAGAAATTATTTACGTCAAATCTCAGGGATTTCTCGGTTTCATTTCTCGGTTTCTGGAAACCATGGCTGATGCCGATCAATATCTCCGAGAAGTGGAAGTATGGTTACTGACTGTCAGGGATTCTCCACAACCACAAGAGCCGAATGTGGCGCCCGGTACAACTGAGGCCCTGCAAGGTCACCACGAGCCTGAGCTTCGGGAGCTATGCCCGGGCACCCCATTTATATCTGTGATGAGCAGGGAACTCTTAAAGTTGCACTAACCACAAGATATTATAAAGGTGGTGGAGGGGCACTTTATATGCGCTCCTTGACGCAGCCCCACATATGTACATAGACTGCAATGAGTAATGACTTGTTTTATCCCTTGAGAAGAGCACTCAGTCCGGGTATTAATATTTTATGTACCTCTATATAGTTGCATGGAGTTAGGCACATAGCGCTATACAAGAATTGTCCCTTTCAGTATGCAGATCGTGTATTTCTCAGGTCTCTCTTATCAGAGAAATTCTCGTTATCCTATCGAATCTTCTGCTATATAATATGTACGACTAAGCCGTGAGAAATGAACTTCCTCTTCCTCCCAAGAGTGCTGTGGTTGTGTGCTCGTGAATATACATAGTATCTGTATCTGTATCTGCCCGACTCAGGCTTTGTGATGTTCCACACATAAGGCGAGAGACGTATGCATGTTCCCGCACCCGTGTAACCACACAGGGTCTTACCGTGTACTTTCATGTGTAACGCTGATAAGATGAAGTCATACTGTGTACGTCACACCGGATCTCTCCTCCTTGCCCAATAAGTACCTACCCCCAAAGTTACCGTAGCGTAATAAATCTACTATCAGAAGCCATGAGTACCAATTTGACCAATTACCAAACCATGTAAGGTATGTTGCTTGAACTTACCATCTCTAGCTTGCAAAGCGTCGGCGATAGCAGGGTGGCTATGATATAAACCTCAAGCCAATGAGCTCGAGGAAAAAAACGCTCGCTGACCTTGGGCCCGAGTAAATTTGTTCCGATTGGTACAGTGATTGTTATTTTCGAACAAGATGAAACACGATCCGGCGCCTTATTCAAGGTAAGCACTTGTTCAACGTTTCTGACAGCTGCAAGCGATTTCGATCTTGCAATTCTTGTATCCCTGTCATTTACAGCCAATGCAACGGATTTTCCCTGGCACGGGCTATTCCCCTCGAACTACTACATCCATAAAGAAAATAAATAATAAATAATAGGAATAATAGACAATTTACCATATTTAGTACTGCAAGTACATGAAGAACTCATACCGTGCGCTATAGCATGGTAGGAGATTATTTGTGATAGAATACTTCTAGATCTATCAATATGAAGGGACCGGGAATTTCAGGAACTCTGAGTGCGCGGCCTCTATTGTGGTGTACAGTGCGATATGTGACGAACTTATAATTATATTTGATGTTGGAGTTTTTGTTACACTGCATAGCTGAGTTGAGGGTGCCTTTGCTATATTTGTCTCTCCATAGCCCTAGGCTGACTGCGAGTACAGACTTTTGGAAAAAAGTTTACATTTGTGTAACTCGCCGACAGAGATATAGAGTTTGAACAAATATTTTGATATATTACTTGTTGAGATGCATAAGACCATATTTCAGAACTCCCACTCCAACTGGAGATTTAACGCACATGATCCAGTAGTTCGATACCTTGCTTAAAATCACTAAAAGCAACTGTACTTCGCGAGCTTGGTCAATGCAGCTATCGACTAAACTTATGTAGTTTTGGTTGGCACGGACCTCCTTTAGCAATTGAAAGGATCAGTGGAAGATGAGGTAGGCTCTGGATCCTAGCAAGAGATAATCATCACGTGCGTGGAGATCAGCACCATGCATTACCCTCATAGTACCCTACATACCTGGCCTTCATATTCGCATTTTAACTTGAAGAGATAAGGATATAACTCAACCTCTACCACCGGATACAGCACGGGTACGGTAGCCTCATCGTTGCCAGTGCTAGTGTTCTCAAAATAGATGACAAGCTTTAGCAACACGGAGCTCTATAGCGGATATTGAAGCTGCCAAACTGCTAAGGCGAGTTTCGGGCATCCACTTCCCAGAAGGTGATGTGCTACACGGCCATTCCTGAGTTTCCATTGAAAGCTGGTTAAAGAACCTTTGTACTTATATAGCCTGTCTTGCTAATTTCTATTCGAATGATCTGCTCTTTTTCCCCCCAAATCACCATCTGCTACCAAGCGGTACTCACGAACACAGTGGTCACGGCTTCCCTCAAGAGAATGCACTATGGGTTTGAGTACCAATGAGGCCAGAAAAGAGGTATCTATGGCATTCGGACCTCTAGTACAAAAGGCCGGAATAGCCAGTTATGGCATTAGAGCTCTTGTAGGAGTAATAGTCAATTCTGGTAGCTGTAGATTGTCTATTTTACTTATGTGAATTCCGAAAAGTTTCGAGCTCGAGGGGATGGATAGGAAAAAAGGTCTTAAGACTAAACAAGACGTTATTTAATGCATTTATAACATGTGCGCCTCACAAATCAATATATTTTCAATTCAAAAGTGCAGCTGATGAGATATATTTGGCTGGTGTAATACGTTCCTCAGGAAGGGTCAATACTAGAAATATGAGAGAGCCCGAATTTGATGATTTGTTGGTGGCTCAGGGGAGTTGGATCCAAGGGCGTAAATCCTGAGGTGATATTAATTAGCTGGTACTACAACCGCTAACGGAGTCATATTATATCATTGTTCAGGCCTATCAGCACGGTTTCGAGTTGTCAAGTATGGAGGGTAACCTTTCGATTTTTACTTAGGTAAGCTGATCATAGTACTTGCAGTCCGATGTGACACAAGATATGTGCCGAGCTATTGCCGAGGAGCCGTTGCTCGGGTTCTCGGTATAGGAGGAACCCGGTTACCGGTAACCAGTATTCTCACTCTCCTCTGATATTGCTGATGAAAAGTTCCTTTCCTTCCTTGTATGGTCATTTGTTAATCGACCCTCACCACGATCCCGATATTGCTCAACGCATACCTAATTACCTACTCATGCATATGGTCGAAACTACTAGTACACCAGGGGCTACTACACCCGACAATGATCCTAAAATTCCAGAGGAGGGCAAGCGCTGGCACGAAGCCCTCCCTGCACGCCCTCGATGGGCACTCGAACTAGAAGCTGGAACATGGCGGCAACTATCTAATATTGGCTTTTTCTTGCACCGTTATGCACCACCTATACCCCCGCCACCCAGCTTTACTCGCACGATACCCATCACTGTCTCTCCTCGGAAAGATGGCCAAATAGAATTGCTCTTTTGGACACCGGAAGGGTACACATCACCCTCCTTTCCTAGTGGCAATGAGTCCGGTATGAAGGACGCGCCAAGTCAAACAGAGTGCCCCGTGCTCATAAATTTTCATGGAGGTGGTTTCACAATTGGTACCTCTATGGATGACGTCCGCTGGGCACATGCATGTGTGTCGTACCTTAATTGCATCTTCGTAAGTGTGGAGTACCGTCTGGCTCCACAGCATCCATTCCCTACTGCCGTTGAAGATGGAGCGGATGCCTGCCTATGGCTTGTTGACCATGCCAAGGAACTCTCCCTCGATGCAAACAGAATGGTCACCACTGGGTTTAGCGCAGGTGGGAATATGGCATTCACAGTATGCATGAGAGTTAGGGAGGAGGTCGAAAAGCGGAGGAAAGCTAGGGGATTGGTTATAAATCCTCCCTCAGAATGCCCAAAGGCCAACATGGAAGGTATTGAGGCTGGGGATGTCGTCACCGAGCCACCAGTGGCATTACCTGAGGAGCAGAAGCAAGATAAGGAGATCCATGAAGGGAAAATCGTGGCAATAGCTTCCTTTTACCCTTCAACTGATTTTACTCTCTCTCGAGATATTCGCAGACTCTCTATCCTCCGAAAGGACAAAGGTCTCCCTGCTTTCTTCACTGACCTCTTCGATGCCTCATACCTGCATCCGCCAAAGTCAATTGCCCTGGATGACAAGTACCTCTCTCCTGGGCTAGCCCCTACAGAAACCCTACGAAATTCTCTACCAGAGGACATCATTTTATACTCTTGTGAGTGGGACGAGTTACTTGTGGAGGGTGAGCGATTTGCCACAAGGCTTGGCAGCGAGGAAGTAGGCAAGAGGGTGAGATATAGATGCATCATGAACGCAAGACATGGTTGGGATAAAAGTCCGCTGCCCTGGCAAGGCAAGGACGAAAGAAGAGACAGCGTTTACCGGGAAGTCTGCAATGAATTGGGAAAGGTGTTCTATGGAACGGATTGGCAAGACCTTGGGGAAGCGGAGCTCACAAACGATGCGAATGGGGTAAGCACGCAACCTGAAGCAATGCATCAATGAAGGCATGATATATGTTTATTTTATTGTGAAGGCTCATGATTCATTGTTTTTTTTAATACCTGGAGGAACTAGTTTACTAATATCTTTTTTCCTTATTATGAACATTCATTTTAGCAGTCCTGGGCTACATATATCTTCTAAGAAAGCGGTTTTTGTTTTTTTCTAAACTCAGTACTCGTATGCATATCCCTTCGGGGACGTATGACGAGTCACTCGGAAACCCGGGTGGGTTGAAGGGTTGGGCGGGTTAGTCTACCGCCCGGCGCGAGTTATGTGGGAAAGGGAAAGGGAAAGGGAAAGGGAAAGGAAGGAAGAAAGGAAGAAAGGAAAAAAAATTTTTTTTTTTTAAGTCTATCCTGCTAAGCAAGCGGGAGTAGAGAGAACGATACTATTATCAGGGCCACTTAACCCCCGCAAGATTCTTCTCTCTTGTGCACCTGACTTGATCTTTTTTACTGGAATAGACCCCTCTTTATGCTACGATCGGCTCTCATAACATACTCATACCACCATGCCATTCAACTTCCTAAAAAATACATCAAAATTGGAGTTTCCAAAACCATTTGTGGGGGGAACTACAGGGTCCTCCTTAATTGCAAACACAATATGCTCCCACCAACCCCCTGTGAATTCCTCCTCCATAAATACATGGAAGAATAACTCTGCAACCCTCTCCTTCGGATTATTGAACACCCCACAACCGAGCGCCCCTAGCACAATGCGACTATGGCCATGGTATGCTGCCATTCTCAATACAATTCTTATCTTTTCGCGCAGAAGCTCCGCCTGTGCAGGATCCGCATAGTAGTCCCCTGCGGGCTTGTACGGATCGCCTGCAATATTAGGCCTTTGGCAAGTTTTTGGTCTGTTTGTTGCCGCAACTGTGAGCATTGAAACGATTTGGTAGTCCACAGGGCTCTCAATCCATTGATGGTTGGTCTCATAACTTGACCTCATGATGGCTACTGCGGGGGAGTAGATTCCAGCTGCAGCGTCTATTGGGTAATATGACGTCTTGAGGGCTGCACTAAGAGAGGACCTGTGTATTTACCAACAAAGCATCAGTCATCGATGCTATGAATTACTACTCTATATGGCTTTCACTTGGAGTCTGCTTCGCGTCGCTACGCACCTGAAAAATAGAAACTCCTCCTGTGCTTTCGAACCCCCCAGCCAACCCCCTCCGGGCTGCATAGGATTTCCTAAGTTCAAGACCGCCACATATGGATCGTTCGCGTCCAGGCCCTCCATTAGTGCTATAGCCTGCTCGAATGCGTCTGCATTAACAACCTCTATCCTTGCTCCACAGACGTAGCTCTCATCCTCGTCATCGCCGTATACTTGGACTTGAAATTTTGGACAGTCTTCAGGCTTCAGTCGGGGAATGGGGTTGGTCGCATTGTCATATTTGATTGAACGATTGATGACATGAGGGCAGTTGGTTTTCCACCACTCACTGTTACGTCCGGTGAGGGTGTTGCTGGATGTGGGGTTTGGGTCAGTCGAACTCTTTACATATCTCGAAAGGACATGTACATACTGTGTTTCTGCAGCGACTTGTGCCAGAGAATTTTTTACGCTCCTAGGCCTTTTACTCATCGTTGTCTAGAGCCTCCGAGATACCTACACGAGAAAGTAAAAGCTGATATTTCGGCTCGAGCCTAGATGTATCGTTATGTTTCTGGACAGTGGGAGCACGTGCGTGGGAGATATCGAGTTGCAGACGTTTTGAAGCAATGTTACAGAGCTGCAGTTCAGCTTGTGGCAAAACCCCCTTTGATGGAGGACAAAGGGGCTTGCTCATTTGGGGCAAATGGAACAAAGGGAACTTAACTACCAACTTCACGAGAGTACATCTGTCAACTGCAATTGTTAGTACGAGCAACCAAAACAAGATGGAAAGTAAAAACTCCAGCGTATAGATAGGGTTATATTGGATATTGGTGCTCAAGCAGTTAGTTAATCGAGATTCGATTAGGCTCAGGGTAACAGAACATGCACTCTTCTCATGTTTCTTAGAGTAAAAATCGGCTTACGGTTTCAGTTTCTCCGGCACTGGTACATTCACATTTCAATATACAGTCCACAAGGGCTACGGATTCAAACATCAGTGTTCATTGCAAATATATCCTTAAACAGAAAGAACTATTTCTACTTTTGAGTTGTTAATGAGATACTTTAAAGTCCCTCTATAGCTGGTATGCATAGGTGATTGCGAAATTGGCTATGAACTCTGGGTCTCGGGACTAAAAACTTTTTACTGTCGAGACATTAATTTTCTGAAAATCGAGGGTTGAAACTACCTATTGCTAACGTACTTGAACCTAAGTACCCACAAGTATCCTGAAATGAAATTAGAATGGATAACCAGAAAAAGGAAATATATTGTATGCTCTTATGCATGATTCATCAGAACATCGCTGGTTCTCCTCAAACCATTACAAGACCTCTCGATTCGAACCTGATGAAGATTCCACAATAGATGTATACGAGTCGAACCTGCTGCGCATAGCAAACATAGTAACTGCCCACGCCATATGAAAATCAAATTAATACAACCTAAGACTTTTCAAGCTGTGAACAAACTCCCCTATCCCTTACGGTACCTAGAGTCTCCTAAAAGGATCATCTCCTAAAGAGACCCCTTCCTCACCCCCGTCACCCCCTCTATCGCCGCATCATCAGTGAACCACACCACCCTGTCTCCAGCTCCCTGATTCACCAAACTACACGGCAACCCCTCCTCCGGTTTCTCAAAAATGGTCTTCAATACCTCCTTCTTCCCAGCACCCGCAGCCACAAACCCTACTCTGATGGCATGTGTGACAACAGGCAATGTCAAAGTAATCCTCCTTGGTGGTGGCTTTGGCGAGTTCTCAATTGGTGCAACCCAAGCAACGCTCTCCCTCAATAACTCATGTCCAGGGAATAGACTACATGTGTGTCCATCCGGCCCACAACCCAGTAAGATAAGGTCGAAGATTGGGAGTTTGACTGAATCCTTAGCGGCGAAGGATTGAACTAGCGTCTTCTCGTAGGCGTCTGCGAGCTCCTGTGTATCTTCTAGGAGAGACTCGTCGATGGGGAAGACCGTTGGTGCACCGCTTGCTTGAGGGATCTTAGAAAGGAAAGCGGATTTGAGGAGCCCATAGTTGGAGTCGGGATGGGAAAGAGGCACTGCACGCTCGTCGGCGAAGAAGATCTCCCATTTCGACCACTCGAAAGATGGGTCGTTGACGACAGCAGGCGCGCCGAGGAGGCTGGGGAGAGAGCCTCCTGAAACTGCAATGCGGAACTTCGGGTGTCGGGCGAGAGCAGCGTTTTGTGCTTCAACGACATACTCCGCAAGCCCGGAGGAGAGCTTGTCTTTGGTAGGATAGGATCGGACTTGTGGAAGCTTCGTCATTGTGGTGGTGATCTGTGGAATGAAGGGAGTTTGTGACTTTTCCTAATTTCCTTCCTTTGTATAGATATTATAGCTGAGGAATGTTGATCGTGGTGTGTATGCGGAGGGGTTGGTGCCAGATGCGATGATGAAACCAAAACAAAGCCACCCGGAATTTCGAAACCCGCAAAAAAATAAAGATACGAAATCAACAGAAAGCAACTTCCTTTTTTTTATTTCCTATTTCTATTCTCTATCACAAGAAGAACAACACAAGGTCAAATAGCCACCGAGATCCCCTCATCGGAGAACCCCTCTTCCATGCATCATGCAGGGTTGAACCCTTTTTCCTTTTTCCATCCAACTGACGTAGCAGAGATGTAGGTAGGGCAACGAATGACAACACCATCATAAAGGTACACTGGCGTGACATGGGCTAATAGATGCGTAAGCTTTATATACCTTATCTAGAGAAGCTTTCTACTCTTAATAACATCTTGCGAAGACTTGAGCCTGCGAAAAGACCAATCAGCGTTTGGCACGTCTTGGCTTGATTCTGGAACGCTGGTAGCTACTCTCAAACCCTAAGTATCTTACGTCTCGCAAAATACCTAGCTTAGTCTCATCTGCTTATATTTGTGACAGAGATCAGCAAAAGCCTCCTAGCCTCGAACCTAGCCTCGCTTCGGTATATAAGTCTCCATGATAGATATGGGTTAGATTAATGAAATAGAAAGTTGAACGGTATACGCTCATGGTATTTGATCATACATGCATTTATATACATCGCCACAGAATAAACAAAAGAATTTAACCAAGTCAACTCCGAATCCTAAGATATGCCTAGGTATACCAAAAAACACCTATCTTTGGAGCAAGGTGCCCCCCACAAGAAGTTATGAATTAAACAAGAGTTTTAAGCTCCTGCATTCCCAAGGTCATCATCCGCTTAATTATACCCAAGTAATGCTCTTGAGTCAGATACTCTTCTTCTACCTTCAGTGTCTTGACATTCCTGCGCATAAGCACCACTTTGATTCTCAGATGCCTTCTGCATACACAGCCGGTAGTAAACCCTTCGTCCTGGGAATTAGATGTGATATCACAGCCCATATCCTCGTCGCCTTCGTCGTCTTCGTCGTCCACTTGATCCATATCCATAGCCCCGACGAAGGCGTCTTCAGGGGACAATTTAATGTAGAAGCTCCACAAGCAACCGTCTTCATCGATTTGCGTCCGTTCTGGTAGAATCGAAAGTATGGCCTGGCTAGTTTCGAAAATCTTCTTAAAGGGGTACTTTGTATCTAATTCATGTGCCAATTCTTCTGTAATCAGGTTCTCATCCAGCCATATGTCCTGCGAAAGACAGAATTCGGCCATAAGCCTCAATGGAATCTTGTCCACTGGTGTGGGCGAAGAAACCTCGGATTCGAGTTCTGACTGGACAAGTTCCCGAAAGTCGATGAAGCCTTTGTCGAAGCGTTCATCATTCCAATCTAGATATCTTTCGTCACAGCGTTTATCCCACATGCCCATGATCGATGGCCTCCACTGCGGGGATTGGGCCCGTAATCTATTACAAAATTGGGCAATTCTATCGCAACCTAAATTATTCAAGGGAAAGAAAGTAAGTTTGTATTCGAAAGTGGGTTAAAATTTCATGACTTGGTCATAGTGGTTTCGTGAATTTGAAAATGTACGAGGGGGCTGCCTTACCCTCAAATAGGGCTCGTGCTTCCGCCTTTGGGACGCTCAAATTTTGATGGAGCTCAACCGAAACCGACATTATTTCCACAAAAGAAGATTTGTCGAGCATATTTCGGAACAAGAAATTATTTGGGGGGATTCTTGTAAATTGCGCCGATAATTCGAGGCGGAAGAGGAGGTTTGGGTGGGTGTTGCTTCAGTTGCAAGCGGTGTGCAATGAACTATTGCAACTTTGTGAATAATCTAGATCTTGGAATGAATTTGTAGTTTATAAGAGGGTGAAAAAATGTAGAGATCGAAGATGAAAAATTGGCTGTAGGTGTGTAGGTGTAGGTATTATTTTATCATAAGTCAATAGGCAGGTATTGTAGAATCAATTGTGGAGGGAGCTTTGGGATCTCAGTGGAAGGCGAAGGCAGCTATATAAACCCCATTCCACATGCTCAATTTAGAATGCCATAGGCTCCAGACCGGAATATTATTTCAGATGTCTTCCTTCGTGATTTAATTAAGAGCAGTGAAAATCTCTCTGATTTTGGCGAACTGAAGTTACTTGATCGTAGACTTCCTGCAGCTATAGACTTCTTGATCCTGACTTCCTGAAGCTATAGACTTTTTTTGCTAATTGCTCCAGTAGCCCTGAGTTTATACGTTAGTGAAGCTGTACATAGGAGCGTCTGAGTCAGTAAAGTACTAAGTAACATATCCAGGAGATCTTGCAATAGCCCATTCTACAGCCATGTGAGAATTATCTAGAAATTAGTCGGCTTGGTGTACTAGTATGTATCGATGATACGGGTATGGAAACAACAAGCCCACGCATGTGGCCACTATGCGTTCACGCTTTCTTGCATATTGCAAAACACGGTCGGTCGGGGCTGAGACCTGCGACTGTAATTGAAATTTACCAATTGCAAAATTCGCTTTCTATAAGCAGTGAAAATCTCATACATAGTGACGTATTAGTAGCCGAGTTATGCGCATGTTATGTACATAGACCAGCAGGTGACACTGAGGGGTATGAATCCCCAAAGTCTTCACCTGGGAATAATGCATCGTGACCAAAAGGGCACCTAGTTTATTCCTGCCAGCGTAGTCTCAGTATGCCAGCCGGTGCACAATACCCCTTTTAGTATTATCTCCACCGTACCTAACTAGTAACAGTATAGCTACGGAAGTTTTGAAAATACACGTCTACCCGTTAGCGGGCCCAGCCCAGTTTGCTGCCCATATCTCAACAGCCACATATCCCCACGTAATGTAGGCTTTTGGAAGGTTTAACAAGAGTACAGTAAAGATATTTAGATACCCAGAATTAAAATCGGGACCTAATATATACTATACTATCCTATTGTCTTCAATAATTATTACAACCTGTATCCCCCAAGTCATTGTTCTCGCGATCGCCAGATTCTCAAATAGTTTGGGGATCCAGTAGCGCCCAACAATGAATAATAGCATCAGCGAGGGTAGATTTATTACTATTAGAAGCTCCAGATATGGTGGCAAGCTCAGGGTAGTACATACCGACCGTCAATTACTGAAGTCCTTAGAGTAAGTTTTAAGAACGTGATTATAAACTCTCCAAGGGCCCCTCCCCCATCTCGCCCTCCCCTCATTTCCACCATTCGTCCCTTACTCCCACACCGCAAATCATGTATGAAACCCTCCCACTCTTCCGCTTGGGGTTGATTCCTTCCTTCATTTGTCCCTGGGCTACCCCCCAGCAAGGCTCACTGACAGTACCTGATTTCATAGCCTTTGAAAACTATGGTTTGTTCTCGCAAAGGGGGAGCTATCTAGTACCAGGTTGGATACTCTGCCATATGCCTCCAGTGTGAAATCTTTTGAGTTTCTATTCACCTTCCGTCTCATCTCCTTGTGCAGGAGATCCTTCCAGATGGCACTAGCGTACCTTGTGAAACTCTAACATACATGCATGCATGACGTATTCCGGAAAAAAATAAAGAGAATAACCTCAGTAGTTGCATGAAGCTTTGTGATCTGTAGAAATGTATTCCCACCTACTTCAGGGTAACAGGTGCCCGCATAGCTCATTAGATAAGAAGCCCGTCTTACTCCCGGAATATTACTGTAAATTATGCGCGCTCTCCGTCGCAGTAGGAGTACCTTTCTCGGTTCTCTAAGTAAATCTGCCGTTAATGGTATTGTTGAAGCAATGACGGAGTGCAGCCAATGTGAGGTTGTGAGGGATAATGGTGCTGTGGTTGAAAATGTGGATAATACCGTGATATCCGTGGTGAAGTGGGAGAATGGGTATTTGAAGCACCCCTAGAGGCTCTACTACAATGCCCTATAGCCCCTCAATTTTATTATTTAAATTAAAAACTTCTGTACTCATGTCACAGCTTTTCAAAGTGTTTCTAGAATGCTTAGGTACCCATAGTATTGAAAGTGGGCCCAGGCCTGTATCCTTTCATGAAGCCTGCATACACACCCACATACACGTACATTCGATCCGATGTAGAAGTTGTGCAGAACATTCGCTAACACTTTGGCATTCCAATCCCATATTTTAAATAGCTACAGCTCGCTACATTTACATAGGCCATTCTATTCAACACACATTTCCATACTAAGTGACCCTTCTTAAGAGCGAGATAGAAACTACAGTTCTCTAGAATCCCAAGCCCAGCTTACTCCCCGCTCGGGCCCTGAAGAACCGTGCTCAGAGTCGCAGGCACTCCAAAGTTTGGCGTGTTATTGTTGTTCCAGTTGACTTTCTGCACCATTGTATACCTGTTTCCATCGCATGCGCCTGTGGACACCTGCGTAGCATGATAAACTTGCCACATCTCAGTTCCATCAGGGCTCAGGAAGAAGCCGTTGTGGGCGGGGCCCAGGTTGCGATTGGCCGAGCTGAACACTGGGCCCGACTTTGTCCAGCTACTTGCGAGAAGTGGGTCACCGGACCCCTTGTAGGTGAGCAGCCCAAGTTGGTAAGAGGTTGTCCAACAATCAGATGCCGAGTAGGCGAGGTAAGTCTTTCCTCCCCAGTACATGGCTGCCGGGCCCTCGTTTACAGGATTGCCTACACGCTCCCAGGAGTTCGTAGGCTCAGAAAGGAGGTATGGGGTTCCGAGGGTCCAAGGATTTGACATGGCCGCGATGTAGAGGGATTGTAAACCATTGGGCGAGAAACGCGACCAAACGAAGTACATTTGGTCAGGGAGGCGCAAAATAGTCCCGTCAATGCCCCACTCGTTTGACAGCTGCCCCTTATAGGCATAGGTATCCCATGGTGTTGCACCACCTAGGAGCCACCCCGAGTCAGTTACCAGTATCCCCCATATATGAATTTCTTGGGCTAGGGTGCATACCTTCGAGAACATGTACACGTTGGTTATCACAGCAGGCTGTAGTACCAGCGCTATAGTACAGGTACCACTTCGAGTTTATCCAGTGAAGCTCTGTCATTGGTTAGTAAATTGTCGCCATATTTGTTGTAAGAACTGAAACCTACCAGGTGTCCAGAAGTTACCAGCCCTAGAAGCGGTGTTGTCCGTCCAGACAACCTTTGGCGTAGCCATTTTTAGGCCAGCAATAGTCGTGGCCCTGGTGACTTGAATGTTTGTCCATGTTGTACTCGTGAGATAGAAATATCCACCGGTATAAACTATGTGTGGATCACTTCCATTGGGATTCTTGATGGGATTGGTATAAGTTCCTGCAAAGGCTACAGTGAGAACTGTACATAAAATAGTAGCAATGAACCCAAAGTACTGTGTAGTGGACAAGGGCATACTTTGTCGACAGTAGCGAGACTACTCTAGTATAAGATTGAAGGACTTTCTTGTCTATCGTGGCATTGGTATTCTCTTTCTTATATACGTCTTTGCCAGGATTTGCTATGTATAAAATCATATAATTAAGAACATGACCCAGTGGGGATTAGAGATCCGGAGCACTTCACAATCTACTGTCATAGTGGCCTCTCGTAGAGACCAACCATAGGTGAACTTCAAACGATTGACTTGTTCGCGCTGTAATACCTTGAAGCGTACGTTGTGCATCAAACCTCGTGAGTAATAACACCGCGGCCGCTACAATTCCTAGGAAAAGCATTAGTGACCGAACTAAATCTCCTTCCTTGCAGCCTCGGTGAATTTTATACATGTTTTTCTCACAATCCTCGAACTATCCGAGTCCTCACCTAGGGTGAAGCCAGAACTGCTTGAGTATATCGCGGCCCTAGTGACTAGACTAGGCCTAGATACCTAATCATGTGTGGTACATGAGTACCCCCATACTCTCATTGAAGAAATGGTGACCAGGCGAGGGTATTGAAATATATGATGCATATGGTGGCTCGGTATATCTTCTCCGAAGTCCCATACAAGCCGGCCGGATGTATCCGCGTCGATCTAGTAGATACTTAATTGTATTCTTTGCAGGGTTTTATTTTGAGGATGGGGGCTGCAAGGAGACGTTTAAGACGCAAGCATGTTGAAGATCAATCGTCCTACATTCACTCCGACAGCAGACTCCGAGACTGCCTCGACAATGGTGTTTACCACTAACAGAAGACTTTATGAAAAGTAGATGAAAGGAAGGGTATCAATTGAACTAGTCTGGTACAAAAAATCCAGTGCTACAAACACCCGGGCATATTGCTACTACGACCAAGGTGCCATATTTGGTAGTCGACATCAGACTGTGGTTGCTCAAAAGAGGTTGCAACCAGACCAACCAATCCAGCTAGGATCATGATTTGTGCCAAGCCTAAAGGCTAAACCTTCGTATAATGCATCTCTGTGAGCGTCATTCCTACTTCCCACACTCTCCGCCAACAATAAACGATGGGGAGCAAACGAAAGCGTACTTCTGGGTCGACCAGGCCCCAGGAGGGATACAAGCGGCAACACGCAGCTTACGGTAATGAAGACGACGATTTGTCCGGTTTCAAGGCCGCAAAAGGTTACATAGATGCGTCCACCGGCCAACGAGGTGCATTTCCCGGATTAGAGGAATATGGTGATGAGCTTTTCTGTGGACCGGCAAACGATGGCATGGACTATCTCCGTATGGTGAGGTATGTATAAAACGTCCTAGATTCTACATTCTGATGAGTGTTGACATCCCCTCTCACCAGAAACTGACCGTGATTCTTAGGTCCGAGGCCAGAGGTGTACCTTCCCTGCTAATCGCTAAAGCACCACCCATGCCTCCAGTCCCAGAGTATGATGCAAGTGATGAGGAGCTAGAAGATGGGGAGGTTTATACTGGTGTTGGCGGGGGTCAAGACGCGTCCCAGCATAATTTTGAAGCCGAAGATTACGGAGAAGACACTAGGGGATGGTACGAAGACGGTACATACATTGGCACTGGAACAGCCAGTTACCCACAGAGGCCGCCCTCGCCGCAGAAACTCGCACTATTTACATGGCACCGTTCCCTCATGTCCACATTCCGGCAGAAGAGAAAATTACTACACGAGTCATCGCCACCACCCAACCTATCAGGTGCAACGCAGGGAAATATTGTCTCAATCGCCCGGCCTTTGCCACACAAACAAGAAGATTGGGTCGATTTGATTTACAATACTTCACCGACCCCCAGCTTTCTATGGAAAATGGACCAGTACGCAGTTTTGAAAGCATTCAAGATCATGGTTGATCTGTTAAAAGTTGGAGCCGACACCCCTGTTGAACAGACTCTGTGGATATATGGTTTGCTTCTCCGCTGCAGTGAGGTCATGACTCCAGATGAGGTGTACATTGTCAGAGAATTAGGGAAAAAGGCAATACAGGTTCAGAAAAAGTTAGACATGTCCGATTGTTTGTCAGGAAATAAGAAAGTCACCTCAGTCTCTATAACAGCACCTGAGCAGGAGGTGCTTGACACGAACATAGAGCAGGAAGAGGTTGAAGATGGTGAGATCTCAGTGGCAAACTGTGAACTGGAAGGGGGCGCATCTAAGCAGAAAGAGAATGATGTGGGCAGTTCCAGCCAGGATATCGGCAACAATCTGTCCTCGCCAGTAGTAACCTTGCAGCCAATCGCAGAGGACAAGACTCCTTCAGAAGTGCTTGCGGCTGATCAACCCAGATCGTTCAAGCCCTCCGGTGCCTTGGAAGCGTCCCCTGACCCAAAAGCCGTCGCAAATCAACGCCTACATAAGAAGAGGAAAAATAGGAAGTCGAAGAATGGAAATTATGATTACATACCTTCGGCCAATACGCTGAGTACCCTGGATATGGTTATTTCTATCGTAGGGGACTTCTTTGGGCAGAGAGACCTACTCGATGAGCGAAGGTATCACAGCTTGGGGGCTTCATGGAATGAAGCCTAAATTCGCTTTCCTAGAGCTGTTTCGGGGACAACAGAGGAGGTACGAGCTCCATCTCCAATTAGATTTCTTATATTCAGATGCCTTTTCGCCATTGATGGCCTCTTCTTCTTCATACTGTACAGGTAGCTTGACAAAGGAAATTGTGTGCTCGAGGTTGTGGATAATATATGACAAATAAAATAGACCCGCGGTGTCCACGCATGTTTAAGAAACGAAGTGATATAGGAGAAACAATATATCCAGGGGAAAATTACCAGAGTGGAGAAGCAATAGCAGCAAGCTGCTACATTACGGCGCCGTCAATAAAATGGAACATCAGCTATCCGGGTGCCGCCCTGACCATTTCCAAACGCCAAATGAGGACCCATTCGCCTGCTTCACCCATAGACTCCCCTTACCACCCCTTGACGCAATTCACGAAATCCAAGACGAATTCCCCACCCTCTGCAAGCAACTTTTGAAAACCGTTACAAGTTTTGACCTCCGCCAATCTGAACGCAGAATATTTGGCCACAAAGTCCCTGAGTGGGGTCCCTCTGGTTAAGCCTGCAAAGTTTCCACTCTCCTCGGCATCATAGTATACACCCCGGATGAACCCAACGAGAGTATCAGCGCAAGGGGGTTGCGACTCGCACAAGGCAGAGACCTTGATGAGGACGAGCTGCGCAAGCTCAGGAATTTGATATCTCAAAGAGAGGGCGTAAAGTGCCAAGTGAGATGCAAGAATTGAACCCAGGGTAATAACTAACTTCCGAGACTTTTGTTGAGGCTTGACAGCTGCATTGTCAATATCGACTGAGGCAGTGCTTGGCTTCACGGATTTCAGGTCAGGGGACAATATAAGGACACCGTTTACGTTCGGGAGCTGGGGCTTGAGGTGCTCGATGGTTGGAGACATCGGGGGGCTCGGGAGCTGGATCGTTTTTGACACAGGCTTCTTCTCGGCTGTGGTAGCTGTGGTGAGCTTATGCCTTACTCTCTTCGCCCTTGGGCCCAACGGGAATATCACATACCTCCTACAACTGAAACCTCCCCATTCACGTCGAAGCTTACATATTTACTCTGTAGTCCCTCGCTCCGTGCTCGCTCCAAGGTGTAGCTACGTCCAATGGTAGCTGGCTTGTTATAGCCCCAGACGCCAACAGACCCTGCCATTGCTGCCATAACTACCGGATGCTGCTCTTCCTCGACCTCCTCCTCCTGCTCATCGATGGCGCTAGTGGGAACATCATAGTCGCCTCGATACAACCATTCCAGGAATAGGCCGACGGTTTCCTCATTAGTGTCTTCAAGCACAATGTATGACTCCCGTGTTCGCTTCTTCAAATATTGAGACTTGGAAGTAAGAAGGCCACGGTGAACAATGTACTGAGTATCGGAGCAAGGTTGAGAGGCTGGTGGGTTTGGGATGAGGCGGATTGTGGGAGAAGTGAGATAACTGGAGCAATAGATCTGAGTTAGCTCTCGGTTTTCCAGAAGCAAGTAGGCAAGGAATACAATGTGCATGGCGAGGAAAGACAGGGACGGACATACCTAGAGAATTGAGAAGCCATTGTGAATTTCTAGGCTCGGGCTCTTGTGGTCGGGTTTGGATGATTCTTCCAACTGTCTTCGCTCAAACCGTGATCCTAGGGTACACCAAGTTCGAATCTATAAACGCAGGTGCATTTAAAGCTCTGGAGGATGCAGAGAGAACTTGGAGCTCGGGAGAGCGAATGGGCTGCAAGATAATTAAGTAAATAAGCTGGAAAAATTCACCTGGAGTAAACCCGCTGAAATTGCTCCCCTCCAAGCATCCCACATCGGCTACTATCTCAATTGCAACTGTATTCACTTTGGTGATAGCTGGAAAAATCACGTCAACTCACGTGGCACTAACTAGTTAGCTCAATTATTGGTAGCTTGGGTCGATCCTTCATGCTTTTTTTTTTCTTACAACTGTCTAGAATGACTTGCCGTGCGAATCCAGAAAGCCCTGCGACGGACACCGCGGTTTGCTTTTTCGGCGCGCGTCGATAATGCACCAGACCAGGATATTACCCGCAATACGTCCAGACACAGACACTCTTGCAACTACAACCTTTCTTTTCAATATTAAGGCTTACCATCTCCTATGGTAGGTAGTCAAATTGGAGTGCTCTTGAGACGTCCTGAGCTAGGATTTATTTTTATTAACAAACGTTCACGCATCGGAAATAACCTCGCTTAGCGCCTGCTTGTAGGTACCAGCTAATTGCATTTTTCCGGGCCGCGTGTTGAAGCCTGGGGTTAAGGGTAATTAATATGGATGCCATCTAACAAAATTAGATATTCAATGCTATCGGGCTGAGTGCATAATTACGGTTTGGACCTCGTGTTAAGGATAAGATAGATGTACAGAGTACTCGGCGTTCTTAACATCAGATTCCATGTCCGACTGCCTGCAGCATGGATTAGAGGACAGACTAGTTCAGTTTGAGTGTCACTCACAAACAGTTTGAACACCCGTGTAGGTAGGCCTAATATATACACTGCACCATAATTTACCGTAGTATATGGCTGTTGGGTCTGGTTTCCACAGATACTAATATATCTGGCGATTTTCAGATATTAGGTTACATTCAATCATTAATTTGGGGCATATTGTATACCTACAGTATATAATGCTTACTCACACCACAAGTCTCAGATGCAACAGCTCGTCAAGCACTGGATCATGGTCCTTCTCATCATTCGCTTTGTAGCTTATAGGCCTGCTCCCCTCCATTCAGCTCTCCAGTGTTCTTGGCTCGCCCTCGCCTACACGAAGGCTAATTGATCATGTATTGTACGTACCCGTCGCTCACTCCCAGACACAGGAATATTGCCAACTGGACCGCATGCTTCTCATGACCAGGCACCCTTGTGCTGATGTTGCAGTCTGGTTAGGCACAGATGTTGCGCTTCCGGTTGGGTTCAGTACCTACAAGTTGCAGCCAATGTTGTACATGACGGAGATCAACTTCAGAATTCGCAACGCACCAGAGTGGGGTTACGGCCATCACAAGCCCTCCGAAAAGGAAAGCTCTCGAGGAAGAGCTTCAAGGGCATGCTTTCATCACGATCCTGTCTAATGGCCATTCGTTTATCCGTACAGTATCAAAGAGATGTGGCAGCTTAATGTTATGCACATGATCTCTTAACAATACCACCGTTCGGTCGACTGAGCCCCATCTCCTGACTTAATAATGACATTCCTTGAATTGAAATCACTAGAAAAATCAATGTGTATTGTGGTACATAGGGCACCTGACACGAGGAGCAAAGTGTTCCTTATACCAGCGCTCTAGTACTTGGATCTATTCCGGAAGTCCATCATGTGGGCTAACCTCTTATAGAAACAGAAACAGAAACCACTGCATTTTCAAAAACACGACGCTTTTCGCAGTATGGTTGGACCATAAGCACCAGCAGCTCTTCATCTGAATGGACGGTGTGAGCAGATATTCTCAGAGAGGGAGGCTGCTCTAGAGTGTAAAGACGGTGACATTGCAATTGACATGTAAATTTATATTTAATCTTGATATTACACATGGGCTGGAACACCCGACTCGAATTTAACCTTGATCTCTTTGCTCTTGACGTCAGCTAGTTAGAGGAGAGGTCACTATATGGGGTAGCCTAATATAAAATAATCGAAATCAATCCTGGGAATGGCTCGGGCTGCTGCACATCACTTACAGTATAGCTGACCTGCTGCAGCTCTAAGCGTCAGTCCACTATACCCCAAGGTATTTGAAAAATATCGATATTGTTTTTGGAATGGAAACTCGCAACTTTTAGCATTGCAGTCACACACCATCATGAGGTCCGATACCCTGGTTGAGATATAGTAATGGAGAGCCGAAAGGACCGTGTCTTCTCTCGATGTGAAAGCGGATACCTAGATTAGTTAACAAGATTATGGGAAATTTTACCAAGGCCGCCTCTTGGAGTAGTGCGCGAGCTCATTGCTTTATCTTGATTTTACACGAATCCTTGTGATAATACATACTCAGGGTAAGAACCGGGAAATCCTTGCTGCATGGTGAGTATTCACGGCCGTATCTAGTATAACAGTACGGATAAAATACATTGATACGTCGGGTTCATGTTTACATTCTCATGAAGGTAGTCTCGTGTCCTGTGGAGAAGGAGGCTATTATTATGCCCTTTGCTCAAAAGTTGGCTACCATAAGTAACCTTTTTTGAACCAGGCTACCCTTTTTCGTAGTCTCGTAATGTTTTTTGCAAAGGCTCGCCGCTGAAGTATGTACCTCCAATCTTCAATCACATCTGCCCCCCCTCCTCTGTTCGCATTCCAATGCGCCCGTAGACAATAAGCACTGAAACATATTCATGCAAAGCTTTTACCCCAAACTCCAAAAAACTCGTTCCCACTCAATAATGACAATATGTATACCCCTCCTCCCCTTTAAGTCCCTGTACCACAAGATCCATAAACTCAAGCCTTAATCCTCTTCTCATACGCCTCCCATCCCCTCCTTCTATACTCCTCGGCCGTACCCAGCATATCCTCACTCCCATAAATCCCCCTCCCAACAATAATCACATCACTCCCCCTCTCCCAAATGGCATACTCGGGGGTCTTATACTGCTGCCCCAACGCATCCCCCGTGCTGGCGATATTGACTCCTGGGGTCATTACAATCCAATCCTCCCCCTCCCTCTCCTCCCCAACCTTCCCCATCGCAATAAAGCCCATTACGAAGTTCTTGTTCCGCCTTGCCATTTCGAGGGTTGAGGAACGGTAACCAGCGCTGTTGAAGAGGTTTCCCGCGCTGCTCATTTCCTCGAGGAGGAGGAGCCCACGGGCGGTATCCTCTGGCTGCCCCTGGGGACTCAACGGTAGCGCATCCGCGACCTTCTGTAGCCCCTGGATGATCCCCTCTCCGGGAAGTGAGTGCGCGTTGGTTATATGCGCCCAATCCGCAATCCTATAAATCCCTCCTCCGTACTGATGCGAGACTGTGTTCCCGATATCGGCGAACTTGCGGTCCTCGAAAATGAGAAAGTTGTGCTCTTTTGCGAGCGAGGAGAGTGCAGAGGTGAATTCTGGGATGGAGAGAGGCGAGTCCGGGGGGAAGGTCAGAATGTCAATGTGTGTTTTTACGAGGCAGATTTTGGGGGCGAGCGTGCGGACGATATCGAGGACTTTGGTGGGGGAGGTCACGTCG
>Ga0307511_10001430_pt1 | contig 25192 bp, 30 predicted proteins | sample 13_EM_MG_FD_200266 | JGI IMG/M metagenome (GOLD analysis project Ga0307511, IMG submission 200266) | Populus trichocarpa ectomycorrhiza microbial communities from riparian zone in the Pacific Northwest, United States - 13_EM | ecosystem: Host-associated > Plants > Roots > Unclassified | place... | reverse complement strand
CGGACTTACACTCCCCGACCTATGGTGAAACCCCCCCGAGCTCGGCAGCTTAAACTCCACCGCACTTACCAAATAGCTCGGCCTCCCACTCGCGGAGTAATATTTACACTTCATAATTTTCCCTCCCGCCGCATCCTTAAACCTACACGTCCCCATTTTCTCCCCTCTCCCTGCATTCCCCACAGGAGCCCACGGCGCATCAAAAGCGTATCCTTTCCAGTAGTCATTTTCTTTCTTGTCCTGCTCACCCGCAGAGCCGCCTGAACCGCCGCCACTATGGCCATGCCCCATACTCACACTACTGGTAGATCTTAGGTGGTTTTTCGTTCTTGACATCCCCCTCTTCCACCACTTATCCCCCGCCCCCGGCGCCGCACAATCCCAAACCACCTCCCTCACCAGCCCCCTCTCCTCCTCGGCCATCGCAGCCGCTGCGTCCCGCCCCGCCTGCTCACCCTCAAGAGCCTGAATCTGCCTATCCCTCGCAGCAACAAGCTCCGCATAATCTCTTTTTCTCCTAAAATACGCCTCCTCCTCCTCTGCAGGGATCGCTCTCCCCTGCTGCATTCCCAGTGGAGGTTGTGGCGGGGGTGGTAACGGGGGAAGGTTATACTGCAGCTGACCTTGTCCAGGCACAGGCCTCCTCCGCACAGATGCTGGGGGCATAAACTTCTTATAACCCCTCCCCGGGAGCGACATGGTAATCGGCGGAGGTGGCGGTGGTGTTCCACCCTGTGAGAGCACCTGCACCCCTGCACCTGTAGACGAGATATGCGCTACATTCCACTGCGCCCCCGTTGCTGGGTCCCTCCGGATAACCGTCATACTAAAGCCCTTCACATCCTCTCCCCTCACTGGACGATGCAAAATCTGCGCGCTCCATCTCCTCCTCCCGCTGCCGCTCCCTATACTCCCCGTACTCGATAATGACGGCCTCCCCCCCTGACCCTGGCTCTGACCCTGGCCACCTTCCCTCTCCCCATGTACATGCACATAATACAAACACCCCTCTACATCCTGCGCCGTAACTGTACTCTTCAATGGGTGCATCGACGTCAGAAATAAATCCCTCGACCCAGGCACCCTTACGAAATAGAGTACGAGCGCTGGCTTCGGGTATTTCTCTTCTCGTGAGCTCTCCGACAAGGGTGGGACGATGAACTGCAGTGGGGGGTCGTCTGCGATGGGGGTGATTGATGAGAGGGAGCCGGCTTCGATGGGGCCGGAGGTGGGGGTGGCTTTGCGACTGGAGCTTTGGGGGGAGGAGAGGTTTACGCCGGAGAAGGTGCGGTTTGGGCGGGGGGGTGGCGGGATGTATGAGGAGGGCATCTTTAGGTGCTGGTTAGGAGGGAAGTTGTATGAAGCCTTCCGTCGAATATCAGCCGGCGAATGTTGTAGCTATTGACAGCAATACGTAGTATCCTATCCTATCCGTCGCCAAATAGCGCAATAACTGTACTGTACCAAAGACAAATATCTGTTGCAGAATACCCGCCTACTCGTATTGTAGGGCAATGTCGAGCTTTCTTATGGTACCCATAAACATTGTGCTACACCCTATTTTCAACTCGAGGGCGTACTTCGTTGGGGCTGTGGGGTGACCCAGTGTCTTGGCAGGGATGATTTCAATCGTTTGAAACCGTCAGCTGTAAGTCTGGCGCCAGACTAGGTCAGCTGTGGTATTTGTGCCAAAAAGAAGAGATTCAAAATCCGGGTTTCATTATATGTACCATAGACGCAGACTGGAGGGTGTATTCCCCCTAGTCTTCAAATCGTCAAAGAGAAATCAGTTCAGCAACCTTACACATCCCCAACTATCTAGACCACCGCTAACCCTAGCTAGATCACTGCTAATCATATCTGAGACTGACAACCATCAATGGTATATGAAATAAAAATATAGAAAGGACTATCGTGTGCCCAAAGAAATAGGACATGAAAATCATAAGCAGTCATAAACGTAATTCCCAAACAAGCGATCGTCGCCATTACGCGATTCATCCTAGCTCCAGCTCCTAACGCACGATCTTGACACAAGACTTGACCTTGACCTTCCCTAAGCCTCTGGTGGCAAAAAAGAACGATCTTGAGACCAAGACTCATGTATTGTCGTTGTTAGTAATCTCAAAGTTTTGCCTTTACCTTCAACTCATCCTCCTCGGCATGCATTGCCTTCTTGCCCGCTTTCTCCTTACTCTCCCAGCTATCAATAACCAGCTGAGCAACATTCATCCCCATCAAACTACTCGTCTCCATCGTAGAAATAAAACTCTCTATACCACTAGTATAAAACAGCGTCTGTTCCTTATCAAGAATGATTTCCTCAAACGTGACACGCGGATAAACGTATGGGTATGAATGCCACTGTACAACCTCGAAGTCAGTCACTATGTACCGCTGTACTGGATTGAGTCTCCATAACTTACCACTTTTTTATGCGACCATGTAACAACTGCATCATCTACATCCTCCACATTATCTTCCTTAACGCCCAAAAACTCCTTCATATGCTTATGCGTCATCTTTGTTGGCGAGAAGATCTTATACAAATACTCAATCTTATGCACTCCGTCAACCTCCCTCTTGATACTCCTAAGCAACGAAACAGAAAAAAACCCTGAGCTTCCGACCCCATGGATCCCCTCTCCTCGGGTAATTTTCTCGTCCTGCTGCTCGGTAGCATTCAGTGTAGTGAGAACCATATCCGGCACCTCTTGATCTGCTGGGAGGTGAAAGTACCCTGGAGAGAGCCTCAGGGGCGAGGTGAATAAGGTGACGTGGAGCTGAACATAGGGAATAGTGTCTGGAGTCTTTTCCGGCTCTGGGTGAATCTCGATGTCTGAGAATTGGAATGGGGAGGCTAACACAACCTCATCGAACACCTCAGCTTGGAATGTTGGTGCACTTTCGCTATCCTCGTGCCCCTTATCACCCGCGCATTGGGAGGAATAAACAATCCACTTTCCTCCCGAAGGCGACTTATGGAGTTTAGTCACCGCAGTATTGAGATGAACTTTCGCATTGGAAGCCGCCAACATCCCACTGAAAATCCTCCAATTCCCACCCTTGACACTCATCGCATCATCCGTAGCCATGCACACCATCGTCTCCAGCCCATGAATGATACCCAGATTTTGCGCGTAGTTCACCCTTGTACTAGCCTGAACTAAATCAGTAGCAAACTTCCCCCACACACCATTACTAATCAGAAACTGTTCGCCAGTGTGGGCAGTCGCCTGTAGAAGGTCTACTTTCTCAACTGCCTCTGTAAGGGAGCGGAAGGGGAAAAGCGGTGCTTTGTATAGCTGAAGAAATTTTCCGATAGTTTGCTTCATGAGTTGCGTAGTACGGATTGGGGCCAGGCCATATTTCCAAAGGATTGCGAGATTGTTCCACCATGTGCTGTTGTATGGTTGACGGAAAACGAAGCTTTGGCCATCATAACTACCAACTTGTAAGTAATGTACTGTTCCAGGTGTTATCAATGGAGGGATGGGACCTACACCCCTAGGGCATCTTTTGATACTCGTCTGGAGATGAAGTTATCGCTGGATTCTAACCCAAACTCCTTGGTGGCGTTGTAGAGACTCTCATTGACCTCAACAAAGATACTAGCTCCCAGCTCAACGACCTCATCGGGGTTGTTATATACATTGACGGTAGTCGATCTCCCGCCAATATACGAATTCTTCTCGTAAACAGTAATGCTGACATCGAGGTTCTTGTTCGCAGCGAATTTCCGGAGGTAATAGGCAGTCGATGAACCACCGGCACCGGCACCTAGTAGACTATGTATTAGCAAGGCCAGCTGCTTACTACGTGGATACCACATACCGATGACGGCCACCCTCCTCACTGATCTTACGAGGGCACCCGTGTTTAATATTTGTCCCTGGAGCTGTTGACTGCCGTCGTACTGCTGCGGAACTTCTTGGGAGGCTCCAATCTGAAGCGCGAGAAGTAATAGTATAAAAACAACTACGGAAAGTGTTGCAAGTAAATGCCTACGAAGTCCGGATCCGGTCACCATAGCTTCTCGTTTTGAGGCGTTTTCTAGTGTTATTGTTTTCGAGCCCAAAGACAGCTGTAGCTGTAGCTGTAGCTGTAGCTGTAGCTTCGGTACTACATACAACACTTTGCGCCTAGAAGTTTTAGGGTTAGGTAATGATGAGCGGATTTAGATTGCTCCGGCTCCAACACGCGTTAGTACTGGTTGCACTGAAGCGTTGGTTACGGAACCATGCATATCCGTACTTATTACCGCAAGTCGTCGGTGAGTCTGGTTGCCGGAAGGTACTGCGGTAGAGGGCCGGTTTATGCGGTATCCCGAGTTATCCGGGACCTTGTTGATAAGGCTGACCAAGTTGGCTTGTGCCAACCAGAAAGATAAGGCAACCTGCACTGACACACGTGATATCCAAGACCGGGAAACTCGCAACGTGACAAGGGAACCTGTGCAGAGTTTCTTATGTTCAGATATATCCAAAAATTTTATATATAAATAAGTTATATATGTGCGAGCCCCTCATACAAGAGGATTATCAATGAAGTTAGTGTTGGCTTAGAAAGGGTTACCCTGAACATACCGGTACTTGACTAGGGTAATGAGCAACTTATGTATCCTTTTCTTATTGGATGCTCACAACTACCCTGCAGTCCAGATCCTAACATCGACTGGGTACTCATTCGGCATTGATCATACCCCTCATCTCGCAACCCCCTGTCAAAACCGGGATTCTGGGTATGGGGTTCTGGTGATTCCGACTCAAAGTGGTCTCATTGTTGTTCCGGTCAAAAACTTTGATCTCGCACTTTCCCCTTCTGCCAATTCTCGTATTTTGGGAGACAGGGGGTCTGTCTCGCCAGTTTAGGCGGCAGTCGTGTGGGCCTTTGAACAGTTGAAGTTCCAGTTTAGGCGGCAGACAGAATGAAGTGCTTATCCTAGGGCGGACGTTGCGTTCGGTACCGGTACCCGGGTTTGGTGTTTGCCCCGCCATGGCCAAAAGCTTGATTTGAGCGCTGGCCTGGATTATCCCCCCCCACGGCGATGCCAAGCCGGGACGTGCCGTACCTAGCAAACTAAGTAAGTAACCGAATATGTATGTACTCCAAGTATCTACCCGCGCATGTAAATATATATATACCATGGCGTCGTGCCTAATCTACCTAAGTCTATATAGTAAATCTATCCATCTTGTTGTTAAGTCTCGCAAGATATTGAACTATTGTTTGTTGTTGCTAACTACCGATAGACTACCCACAGTACAGCTATCAATAGGATTGGCCCTTCTTTTTATATATATAAATGAGCCCAAAAACCTTGATAAACCTTTCTTGTTTGATTTTCTTTTTCTCTGGTAAGTGTTTTGCCCGTCTACTACTAGTCTGGTTGTCTACTACTTTCCACGGCGCCATGTAAAATGCACTAGTGAGAGACAAGACTAGGTCATTAATTTTTAATATCTCCAATCCTACCTGTGGTTGCACAACGAGCTTCTTTGCATAGCGGCTGAAAAAGTTCTTCTCATTACATATGCTGTATGTGCCTATATCCTCTGCCTTGGGCAGGAGTAGTTTGGGCAGAAGTAGTTTGGGCATCGGCCCCTCTATATCTGATGCGAGACTGGTACATCCTCTTTACTGCGTCGGGTCTTCCCATCGATATCCTGAGGCTATCCACTCAAAGCTCCAATTGCATGCCTGTGTTTGCAAAGTGTCAGCAATCCTTAGTTGCCTGAAGCCTGACGTCAACTGCAGGCCAGGGTATAACAAGAGGCGGTCATGTTTCTCAATTGAATTTTTCTTTGGTGATTTTGGGGCTGCCTATGCCCATACCATTGGCCCCAAGAACGCAGACTTCCCTGCAAAGCTCTGGAGAAACCGTGAACTCCGGCTTGCATATAATTGGGTTCGCGATCGGACAGGGACCCAAAAGGCGCCGGCTGCAACGGCCCATTCCTTAATTCTTCGAATTAGATCCCAGCCACCTCACCTTCAGCTTGAAATCCTAATGCACCTACAGTGTACATCAGAACCCGCATTAGGCTTTTGTCTCATAGAGCTTGCCTTGAAGTCGAATGTTACAAATCTGGAAGAGCCCGTTTGCCGCTAATGAATGATCCGAGTGCATGCATGTCCAGAGACAGAGAGGAAAGACCACTAGTAAAAATGGGATAAGAAAACCCCGCCGTACCTTTCCAATATGACCCCGCGGACCTGCAAGTAGTTTAGCGACCGCCAGCTGAGAGACCTGGCTGCTTAAAGAAGCACAGCCGTTGCTAAAGGATTTCCCGGGATAAGGGTTCGTTGTCTGCTGATTCGCTCACCTGCTGATGGAGTGCATGCCAGCTGTTGAAGCTTTACTCCCCAGCTATTGATGCTTTGAGCGAGTGCCGCGGATCATAGCAGTTCCGAACAGTACACTAAAAGGTATCCAGTCGGAGCATCATGCTGTCGGTACCAACTGGTGTGTTGTTTCTCGACTGGGGACAGGATCAAGCTTTGCAAATGCAGAGATTGCATGACTGCTCATGTCAATCCCTGACCAAACTGCTGGGAACTGGGCAGCTGCATCGCCGAAAGTCCTTAAAATACCTTCTAGCATGGACTGGATTAAGCATTCTTAAGCGTTCCCTGAACCCAGGCCACATAACGGCGGGCCCACCGGTTATCTCGTGCAACTAGACTAGGTTATGTTTCTCATAATTTCACTCAATGACTTAACTTAGCTGCGTGGTGGTAGGACGGTTGGGTAACGGCCTGGTGCGAGATTGGCTAGGCCCGGGTGTGCTTCCTGAAGTTGCACTTCATGGACAGCCTGTGTCATCCCTGAGTAGCCCATACGCGACGGCTTGCATATTCAACGCTCTCAGCGGTAAATTTACGACAGAAATACGGTTAAATACGACTAGAAATACCCGGCACTCGCTGCTTGATATATACTTTTTCATTCTTTTCGCCTTTTCAGGACTCCAGTCTGTCCCAGTCTGGTTACCTGTCGTTTCAGAGCTCCAACACCCAAACTCCCAAGCCTGCATACTAGTCCACCTGAATTCATTTGCTTGGAGAGTTTTTCTGATGTACATGCTTCACCTGTTATCTGTATATTCCTAGAGACTTATTTGGCGGCGAAGAGGGCCTGGAGGGTGGAATTTGCCTGCATTAAGAGAAGGAAATCCTACGCTAATCAAACGAAGGTCAAAACCTTTACGGAGCAAATATGGAAGGCCCTACAGTTGCACAGAAAATAGAGTTCAAGAATGTCGGGAGGGCATCCAAGGCGACATTTAATTCTTCATCCTCAACAACTTCCTCAGACTCAACTGCCTGTTCAAGTGTACCTCCCACTACTACAGACCAAGGGACTCATGCTTCAAGACCACCGGAAGCGACTGTTCAGGGGAAGAGCGGGAAAGATCGATCCAATGAAGTGTGTACGGCAGAGACTCGAGCTCGCAAATGCAGATTTATTAGATGGTTACTGCGCTGGAGGCCAGGGAGGCGAGGAAAACGCAGCATTCAAAAAAGGTTCGTTTGCAATTGACATTGCGCGAGAGCAGGATCTATAGGTTCTAACAGTCAAGTCTTAGTCCACGACAATCATTGTCTTCTCTCTTCTTTGCCCTTCCTACCGAACTACAGCTAGAGGTTATCAATAGCCTTCCCCTTAACGATATCATTCGCTTGCGGCAGACCTCTCAGGCTTTCTCACATCTTGTTCAGGATAATGAAGCTCATATTGTCAAGCAGTACATAAAACGATGGATGCCCAAATACATATCGATATTATTTCCAACCCCAACGGCAGGACCAGCAACATTGAAATTCCTTCAGGATGTGACATATCGACGTGAAGTGGCGGATCAATTGGCCGAACTTCTTGCTCGGCGAATAGTAAAGGAGATGGGACAAGGAGTCCGCATGAGAAGGCAATCAATCAACCCTAAAGTGATAGAGTATGTCGTGGAACGGTTGGAGGGTGGATTTTCACCCTTGATCTTGGCTGTGTTCCACTTTCTGGAGACATATCACGCGAGAAAGGCGCAAGAGATTTCCGGGACAGGCCCGTTTGATGCAGGTACCCTGGAGAACAGAGAGTTCCAGATACAATCGGAAATCATGTCACAGTATCCGGACTGGCTGCTGTTGAGAGTTCACCAAATGTACCACTTGTTGTTACATTTATTCACTCGAAGACTTACCAAACAGCCTTTCACCTTCTTCAGGCAGATAGTCAGGTGGAATCACGTACAGCCGGGGGGCATCCGCCCGGCGGATGAGACTTTTGCCAAGCTTTTGCTGCAGGGTGGGATACCTGAAGTGTTGAGGATATATAAGATAAAGGGACAGGGCCAACGGAGGAAAGCATTGGACAAGTACATCAAAATGCTAGATACCCAAGACCAGTCAGAACCACTCATGAAGCACCACGGAGGAATCATTAAGGCTGGTATATCGATAAATATAGACCAGCTTAGTCAAATATGGGTCCCAGCCGCAGAAAAGCAAATACTGAGTCGAGGAATTGTGCAAAATCTGGAAAGCATTAAGTGTTGTGGGGAGTTTGTTGCGGAGTTGTTAGGGGATGAATTTAACAGTGTTGATTCCGGGTCGGTGTTGAGTCAGGATGAGAATGCGGAGGATCGAGCAGGGAATGCCGAGATTCTTGCGGCTATGCAGTGGACTAGCGTAAACCTAAGGAGGTTGGCGGATGATGGGAATTGGGATCAAAATTTGATTGCGGAGGATGATGATGAGGATTATGTGGAGGGGAAAGAAAAGGAGGGTCATGGGGACAAGCGACCGCCGACACCACCACTACCGTCGAAACCTGTAGCCGGGCCGTCGAGGAGCCCGGGGACGATTGTGGGTATGACTGCACCTGTACCTATGGCCAGCGGCATTGGTTACAACGGCATGGGTGCAAACTTCATGACTATGTCTTTATAGTTGAGTTGGGTGTTTGGGGTTTTCGAATCACTCTTTGTGGATATTAGTGGGTTATTTTATGGGGTACATAATTGCAATGCATAGTCTTCGGCCTGATGCGTCCGAGTTTTCTTTTGTTTTACTGGGCGATATCGATGGGTTTCTTGGTGGGAGGATTGTTTTGGCGAATCTCACTTCTTTAGTGGGTGCTACTGAGGGATTAGTCTGGTTGTATTGAGGGATTATGGTAGTCTGGTTGGATTATGATTGCGGAATTTGGAGGACATTCGTTTGGATTTTTTCCTACCTATCGGCAGTATCTTTGGGACATGGCAAAATGTGGGGTTTATAACCGGGCTATCATATCAACCTAGGATAGGTACGTACATAAAGTACTTGATCTACCGGGAAGCATAATGGAATGTTTTCTAGGTATGCTGTGGGCTGGCTGTGCAGTATTCTTCCGTACCTATGTAACTTGGGTATGGCAAATGTACCCCTTCGATTGAAGATTTACTACGCTACGATAACTATATGTGGTGCTACAAATAGTCCTAACTGCAGCGGATTACATAACCCTTAATCCAAATCACTTTACTCTAGTCTGGTTGGCACACTTTACTCCAACAAAAGAAATACACTGTTTGGTGATTGGTCAAATTGGTATAGCGAAGGTCTTGAAATTTTATCCCATGTCTAGAGCCAGCCCATTCACTTGAGCTTGCCATAAAGGATCTCCAACCAATCCGATAGGTATTCTGCTTAAGTTAAATGAAGAGCAAGCTAGACTAAATGAAGAGCTCTCCTCGCCTGCTGCCGGTACCACCATTGTATCACGTGCCCCCAATGCAGGTTAACGTCGGCCTTCAACAATGCCGAACTCGCCATACTAATGGACCCCTTTCACATTCGTATTGGCTTTATATACCCTTCTTGACGGCGAATCCTTAAATAACGTTGTCCATCCGACTTTATCGCAAGTAGTTCCGAAATGGTGTCCAGTGGTCTGTTCCTACGGACGGCGGCTGTCTTTGGAAAGCGCGTAGGGTCAAGCCCACAGGTCAATCAGGTGGGCCCCAATTCGCCTGGCTCAAGTAAGGGGATCCCGTGGATTAACCAGTAGTTTTATTCCGTGCATTCAGCATGCGTTTCTCTTTGCACGAGCGTTCACATCTACCGCTCGGCGGAGCGAAATCAACAAAGGTGATCACTCTAACCTGATACAAGGTTCAAGGACATGGCTAACTTCCTGTAGTTCTTCCCTCGGCCGCTGAGGCGATCAAGGACCTGAAACCAAACACCACCCTTTTAGCCGGCGGCTTCGGACTTAGCGGTGTCCCAGACACCCTTATCAATGCCCTCGAAGCTAATCCCTCAATCACTGGCCTCACCGCAGTCTCAAACAATGCTGGAGTTGACGGGCAAGGGCTTGGCAAGCTTCTTGCCTCAGGGCAGGTCAAAAAAATGATTGCGTCATATGTAGGGGAGAATAAGACATTCGAGAGGAAGTATTTGTCAGGAGAGATTGAGCTAGAGTTGACTCCCCAGGGAACACTGGCGGAGAGATGCCGTGCTGGGGGAGCGGGAATACCTGCATTTTATACACCGGCTGCGTTTGGGACGTGGGTTCAGACTGGGGAGCTGCCTGTGAGGTATAAGCCAGATGGAGGAGTGGCGGTGTATTCTAAGCCCAGGGAGGTGAGGGTGTTTGATGGGCGGTCGTTTGTCATGGAGGAAGCGATCAAGGGGGATTATGCCTTTGTGAAGGCATGGAAGGCAGATAAGCTTGGTAATTGCCAGTTCAGGTTTGCAGCCAACAACTTCAATTCTGCGATGGGGAAGGCAGCAAAAATTACAATTGTGGAGGCGGAGGAGATTGTGGAGGTTGGAGAGCTAGATCCCGCGAGTGTGCATTTACCAGGCATTTATGTCACGAGGGTGATCAAATCTACCACGCTGAAGGAGATAGAGAAATATACCTTTGCGAAGGAGTTGGGAGGTGAAGCTGCTGCATCCGCGTCCTTGGGGTCGGGTGAGGGGGCAGACAAGAGAGAGAGGATCGTCCGCAGGGCTGCAAAGGAGTTCAAGAATGGGATGTATGCAAATCTGGGTATTGGGATGCCTATGCTTGCGCCGAACTTCGTGGACCCAAGTGTGGAGGTGCAATTACAATCTGAGAATGGGATACTTGGATTGGGGCCCTACCCACGAAAAGGGCAGGAAGACCCGGACCTTATCAATGCTGGGAAGGAGACGGTTACGCTGGCTCCTGGAGCGAGTGTTTTTGGATCGGAGGAGAGTTTTGGCATGATCAGGAGCGGAAGGATAGACCTTACGATTTTGGGGGCAATGCAGGTGTCACAGTATGGTGATTTGGCGAGCTGGGCATTGCCGGGGAAGATTAAAGGGATGGGAGGGGCTATGGATTTGGTCAGTAATCCAACGAATACGAAGGTGGTAGTTACAATGGAGCATACGGATAAGAAGGGGAATCCGAAGATTTTGCCAAGTAAGGAGTTCTATCCATCCATCCAGTTTTTATGATTGAGAGTGCTAACGGAGTCTTGTCTACACTGTAGAGTGTGCATTTCCTCTTACCGGGAAGTCTTGTGTTTCTAGAATCATCACGGAATTGTGTGTCTTCGATGTGGACTACTCTGAGGGGCTTACGCTAGTAGAGCTGGCAGATGGGGTCACCGTGGATGAAGTCAGGAACAAGACAGGAGCTGAGTTCAAGGTTGCGGAAGATATCAAGCCTATGTTGTAAACGATTATGGGCGTATCACATGCTTTTCCCGGTTTTCTGGTTCATCATATCAACGAGCCTGCGTAGTTTAGTAAGCACCTAATTGTTTTCTTGTTTTATATATGAGCATAGGTATTGAAATGACAGTTGAAATGTTCTATGGTAGCAATTTATACCAAAGGGCTTGCCCTAGCCCTATGCTTATGCTTTCGCTTAGTCATCTATAGAACGTTCTGAAATTGTTAAAAATCGCTAGTTCGTTAGAATACCCCACCAATCTCAAACCGAAAGATACCCTTACTACGCCTTCGGCCTACTCGAACCTAATATTCTCTGAGAAGAGAGTCGGGCCAGTAGAACAAAATGAGCGTGCAAGATACATCAATGCGTCCGGAATATATCGCCAACATCCTGGCGGGGCTGGAGAGGTATAACCCAGAGACGACATCAATATTCCAGGATTACGTGCAGCAGCAGTGCGAGTCGAGGACTTATGATTGCTATGCGAACTTGGCTTTGCTCAAATTGTGGGTGGCAATTTTTTATATTTTGTTTTTGAGCTGTGGAAGAAGTTGGATATTGATTGGCTTTGGCTATGTGGGAGGGGATGGAGAAAGGGAACTGCTCTGGATTTGATGGGGAATTTCTGGTTCATCATGATGATTTTATCCATTCACGTTCTCTATTACCTGAGAAAGCGAAGCCCACAGGGCTCGCTACGCTGACGAGAAATCACATTCCTACCTGATATATATACAAAAATTACCCTATTCACTGCTTTCCTCAGATTCATTTACCAGGAGAAAAGGTGGCTAACTAGCTAACCCGACTTGCCCCCTACCTTGGGTGGCAACCCTTCTGCGGCAGCTCTACAGATACCAGTTCAACCCCCACCTAACTAAAGACGAAACTATCAGCAATATCCTCGTCAAGGCACTCACCGTCTTCCCGTCCCCCGATTTCTCTCTCTGCCTGCACCTCCTCCCACCAAACATCCTCCTCCCCACCACCAGCGCAACAGATACCCTCGCCGAGGCAGTTCAGAAGCTACACACCCTCTCTATCCTTCTCGAGTCCGGCCAATATAAGGAGTTCTGGGCTACCCTCGACTCGGATGATCTATATGCGGATTTAGTTGCCGATTGTGTTGGGTTTGAGGAGTTAATCAGGGTGAGGATTGCGATGGCTACAGCGCAGGCAGCGAGGGAGGTGGATAGGAAGGTGTTGGAGGGGTGGATTAATATGGAGGGAGAGGACTTTGAAGGGTTTGTGAGGGAGGTGTGTCAGTGGACTATTGAGGATGGGGATAGAGTGGTTATTCCGGTGAATAATGATAATGAGGCAAAGACGACAGTTACGAGGGAGAATGTTAAGTTTGACCGTACGTTGCTCTTGGGATTGGGGAATTTTTCGGGGAAGTTATAGGATTGCTAATGGTGATACGCCTACAGAATTCTCGAGGTTGGTCAAACGGGCATACGAGCAACCTGCCTAGAGAGAAGGTCTTCATCATTTGCACACTATCGAGAAACCTACAATTCCCACCCCCACAACCATCAATCACCATGCTTATCCTTCATCATTCTGTTCCTCAATTCACCAGTATCGATTTTCGAAAAGACATTTCTTATGGGCGTCCACGGTTATTTTATGAGTGCGAGGCTTGCAACTTGTTTAGGGGATCAGTTGACGGTTTCAATGCGAATGATGATGCTTGATTGTGGATGGAAATAAATGTATAATAGAAACCATCTGGATTTTTTTACTTGGATCCAGATAATAGTCTCATACCCGAGATACGTACCAACCATTCCACCAAGATACCATGCATTGAGTGATATCGATACATATAGACAGGATTCCCAGCGTAGAAGGATGGGAGCTTGAGGGATTGCCAGCTGAGGATATAAAATACGACCGCCAAGAACTCCGGTTGCAGAATGCTGAAGGTGGTAAGTAGTAGTCGGCATGAGATGCCCCGCTGTCGAGTGATGTGGGTGCTGAAGTATGCTCACAGCCCCATGGAGCAGCACGTAGAAGTCACCCCATAACCCCGTCCATCACTCCACCTCCATCTTCACCGCTCCCTGCTCATTCCTATTCCCTCCTGCACCCAGCCCTCCCTTCCCAATCTCCCTTCTAACAACCTCCAGCGCCTCCCTAATCACTCGCCTCTGCTTCTCAATCCTCTCCTCTAACTCCCTAATCTCTTCTTTCTGCTCGTCGATACTCCGCGACATATCGGGAAGGTCGAGGACGAGTTGACGCGCTTTGGCGAGCTTGACGCGGATTGGGTTGGCCTGGTGAGAGAGGTCTTGCGTAGGGAGATCGTCGGCATGGACTTTGTTTATGAGGGAGTGGAGAGGGGGGAGGAAGTCGAATGTGTTGGGAGGAGGGAGGGGCGGGGGTGTGAATGGGGGCAGAGGAGTAGCGAGGGTGGGGAGGAGGGAGTGGAGAGGTGATGACTGGGTGGAGGAGGAGGCGGGTGGGGGGGTGTGAACGTGTGAGCTGCTGTCCATGGTGACGGCTCGTGTCGACCTCTGGGATGTCGTGGTCGGCGAACAGTCTCCAGGAGATCCTTTTCTCTGCCCTTTCTTTGTATGTTCAAGTTGTTGCTTTCTTTTTCCGGTCGGAGAGTGACAGACGAAATTGAAAAATGGAGTCCAGCGAACAACTGGCTCACACAATGTTCCGCGCGCCCTGTAGATAGAGTTGGACGATATCCGATGCGCGCGGTGCGATGCGATGAGATCTAGATATCGATGATGGTTGACCTCTGGACTGCGTGTGTCCGTAGCGAGACTTTACTGGATCATGGTGTACTGGAAGACTATGTTTCGGCGAGGTAGAAAGGCTTATCCCCCCGAGTTAAGGTTAGGGGACTGTAACCCCTCAAAAGTAACATATTGCTTTGCAGGTGAATAGTTCCTGTTAGAAAAAAACCTGCGAAAGCCTTCGGAACCTTCTTTCTCTCCGTCCTTCATCTGCACTTTCTCTAGACGGGATTACCTTGATTTACTACGTTATACCGAAAATACCAAAACGCCTCTCGCAATGGTCCAAGTCAAGAATAAAGCTGTGTTGAGTGAGTCTCAGATACTCCAGTTCGTTGTATCTGCCCCACCTTGCTTGCAAGCAAACCCCCCACTAAACCCCCCATTCGAAAAAAATCTACTACAAAATAGTTGTATCGAGAGTTTTAGCTAATCTAGTGAATTTTGGAAAATATAGTCGTTATTGATGGCTGGGGAATTCACACCCAGAAGAATGCGCCAGGTGATGCTATCGCCGCGGCGGACACTCCCGTCATGGATGGTTTCCGTCAGAATGTTGCGGGATACACGGAGTTGGAGGCCAGCTCGTTGGCCGTGGGGCTGCCAGAGGGGTTGATGGGGAACAGTGAGGTTGGACATTTGAACATTGGAGCTGGTAGGGTCGTTTGGCAAGATGTAAGTCGTTTGCTGCGCTACTGGGGGTTAAGCTGATATGATCTAGGTTGTCCGTATCGACTTGGCTCTTAAGCAAGGAAAATTCCCCGAGATCGAGAACATCAAGAACTCCTTTACTCATGCGCAAAATACCAATGGCCGTCTACACCTTCTTGGTTTGGTCTCCGATGGTGGTGTCCACTCCCACCAGAACCATCTCTACGGGCTACTACAAACCATCAAGGACCACTATAACATCCCAGAAGTCTACATCCACTTCTTTGGTGATGGGAGGGATACCGACCCCAAGAGCGCGGCTAGGTATATGAAGGAGTTGCAGGTTAAGATCAAGGAGATTGGTGTCGGGCATGTTGCGACTGTTGTGGGAAGGTACTATGCTATGGACAGAGATAAGAGGTGGCAGAGGGTGGAAGTTGCGCTCGATGGGTTGGTTAATGGGAAGGGTGAGCATGTGGATGAGGATAAGTTGGTAGAGGCGATTGAGAGGAAGTATGAGCAGGGCGAGACGGATGAGTTTTTGAAGCCAATTATCGCAAATGGAGATGCTAGCCGTATTAAAGGTATGCTAAACTCATGCCCCTTGCTCCATTCCTATATGGCTGGCCTAAGTTTACAACGGATAATAGATGCCGACACAATCTTTTCCTTCAACTACCGCTCCGACAGAGTCCGTGAGATCACCCAGCTCTTGGGCGTCGACCCCTCCCCACTTCCAGACTTCAACTTCCCCAAGGACCTCCATATCACCACCATGACCCAATATAAGGGTGACTACCCCTTCCCCATTGCCTTCCCCCCACAGAAGATGGACGATGTCCTAGCCGAGTGGCTCGCCAAACACGGCCTAAAACAGTGTCATGTTGCTGAAACGGAGAAATACGCTCACGTGACATTCTTTTTGTACGAACTTCCTGATCTACTAGTCGAAATTCTGCTGACAAGAAAAATTTAGCAACGGTGGTGTGGAGAAGCAGTTTGAGAACGAGAATAGGGATATGATTGCCTCGCCAAGGGTGGCTACGTATGATTTGGCACCAAAGATGTCCGCCATGGAGGTTGCGGAGAAGTTGAGCGAGAGGATTGCGGAGGGGGGCTTTGAGTTCTTGATGAACAACTTTGCTCCTCCGGTGGGTCTAGCTACTTAGGGACAACTTATGCTATTCTAGAGTCCACTTCTGACATCTGGTGGGCTTGAATCTAGGACATGGTTGGCCACACTGGTGTCTACAGCGCCGCCGTCGAGGCTGTCAGTGCTACCGACAAGGCTATCGGTATCGTCTACGAGGCTTGCAAGAAGCACGGATATACTCTTTTCGTTACTGCTGATCACGGAAATGCCGAGGAGATGCTCAACGGGGAGGGCAAGCCAAAGACTTCTCACACCACCAACAAGGTGCCATTTGTGATGGCCAATTCTCCCAAGGGATTCAGCTTGACCAGCCAAGGTGAGCCAGGTGTATTGGGAGATGTGGCCCCGACGATTCTGGCGGTGATGGGATTGCCTCAGCCAGAGCATATGACTGGACGAAGCTTGTTGGTGAAGGGTGGAGAGTATGCTACTGCTTAGATGGTCAAAATATACATCAAAATCAAGGGGGGGGTCGGATTAGAATTATGGTAGAGATATCTGTCTGGTAATGCAATTGGGAGGAAATGAATATAGAAAGGACGGGTTTTTACTAGGTACTTGGGGCAGAATGAAACATGGACTGCGGTTACTTTAATAGGTTTATTGAGAGTCTTTCGTAAATACGGACGCCAGATGCCGGACGTTTTACCATCAACGTTCCACAAAGCTTCATGAGCACTTTGAACATCTTGGGGCTTGGCGTTTCGGCGGTTGCGAACAATGTTGCACGCCACTGGAACCTTTGATGCTAGGCCGAGACAGGCACGAGTCGGGAGCGCCGCTCTTAACCAGACTAGCCGCTCTTCATAGGAGCGGTCGTGCCAACCAGACTAGCCGCTCTTTTGTCCGTCTGCCGACTGCAAAATGCCAGGTAATACAGGTATGCAAGTAATAAGCAGCCTCTAACCCGTAATACTTCTAATAATGGTTGCTGCTTGGCATTTATTTATCGTAGTCCGTCTGATATCTGACATGCTCACGTTAGGGCTGATCAAGAGAAATCCTGTAGGAAGTAGCAGAGGTACCTCTTAGAGATTTATACGAATAAAGCCCAACACCAAATTGGGGCCTCCGAGGCAGCTTTGCATTTAGTCACAGGGGGAAAAGTCTGAAACCTTGTAGGGCGTGGGCAGGTCTCTTTATTTCTTGCCGTGACTCGGCTGAGTCCGTCTTTTTCTCCGCGCAACTTAATAAACATCACCAACGTTCATGGTGGATCAGCCTTCCTTTCTACCCCCCTTCTCCCCCTTCTTGTCCCCTTCTTTTCCTCTCGCACGTCTAGTCTGCGAAGAATATCCTTGCCGCCGTCAATAAGTTTAAGAGCCCTTAATCGGTTCTCTTAACCCCGTGCAAGTTACGTCGTCTGAGTTGGTTCCTGGATTTACAAAGTGCGCAACGCAGCGCAACGCATTTGTACCTGACAGAGAATCATTATACGAAGCGGCTTCACCTATCTACGGGAATTATCGAGCGGTTACTTATCGACGTCGAGTTGAGGAAATACTTAGCTGATCGTCAAGTCAACGAAACCCGGGCACAGGTTCCAGCATCAATCTTATCACTTCTCTCGTAGCAAACTTCTTCGCCTGTTTGGGTTATTATTTTTCGGATTGACTCTGAAAGAAATATATCAGAGGCTACAGACAGTTGTGGTCTCGAAAAGTGACACGCATAATACTCTTTTAACCAAGCGTTAAATTCGGATTTTTTGTGTGGATTTGTGGATCCTTGCCTACTAGGTTCAGGTTGCATTGCCACTCGACTTGGGTGTGCTTTTTCCGACGAGAAATAAAGTTGTTGGTTTCCTTGCTTCCATTCAAAAGCTGCTGTTTGCTTGGAATCGTCTCTTTTTTCAGGACAGGAAATTAGGTACCGACCGACTCGGTTAATCGACGTAGCGAGGACACTTGCCAACTTCGGTATTTCAGCATCATATTCGGAGGTTTCAAAAGAAAGGAATATTAGCTGAACGAGATGGCTTCTTTGTCTACTCAGATTACCTGTATGATCCCACCTATGTTACCCCAGTGGTTTATGGGAGGAGGGGTTGGTGAATGCGTGCTAATGTTGTTGGCCCGGAGAAATAGATCGGACGCAGAAGGCTATCGGGGTGGTGAATACGGCTCCAGTATATCAGCCCTTATCTGGGTTTGAAAGGTAGGACTTACCTAGGGGTTATGTGTTTTAAGGAGGAGGAGCTGTTATGGCGGGAGCGAGGGCTGACTTGGTACAATTGATGGGAGGTAGGCCCGAGGGGACAAACCGAGTTTGCGCCTACAGCCCCGACGGACGATGGATCGCATACGCTACCACTGATGAGTAGGTTGAGCTCGACTGCGATGAGTGGGATGTCAACGCTGATTTTGGATGCAGTGTCAAGATCGTGGATGCCGAGGCTGGTGCTATCAAGCATACATTACCGGCAGTAGGTGTTCTTGAGATTGCCTTCTCGCCTAATGGAAGCTACTGCCAAACATGGGAACGAACAAGTACGCAAACTCTACTAGTAATAAGACTGTGGATTCGCTGACAGGTGGGATGGAGCAGCAAAGCAAGAAGACGGACATGCGGCACCTAACCTCAAGGTCTGGAGCACCGATACGGCGGAGATGGTCACTTCCTTCGTACAGAAGAGTGCACAAGGGTGGAACCTACAGTACACTTACGACGAAAAATATTGTGCTCGTGCCGTCACAAACACGATACATTTCTACGAGCCGGAAAATATGAAAACTGGTGAGGTTTCTGTTGGTAGTGGGGAGGAAGTGGGTTAATTACTGACTGTGGGGCCACGAGCGAGTAGTTTGGAAAGAGCTACGTGTCGATGGGGTCACTGAATTTGCTTTATCGCCATCCAAGAGCTATTCCGTTGCGGTCTTCGTTGCAGAGAAAAAGGTGGGTAGTTTGGTTGTTTTCTCTATCCCTACCCTTGCTTGCGCGTGCGTGCGAACGATTGGGTTGGGTGCATGCACGTATTAAACAATCTCAACCTGCAAGCCACAGAGCTACAATTTTGACTTTTCAGGGATTCTTTTGCTAACTGTTTTATCGATAGGGCCATCCGGCAGTCGCAAGGACTTATACTTTTCCAGACTTTACAAATCATACATCCCAAAAGAGCTTCTACAAAGCTGACAAAGTTCAACTGCAGTGGAATGCACTGGGTACGATGGTACTGGTGTTGACCCAGACCGAGGTCGACAAGACCGGGAAGAGTTACTACGGAGAAACCAATCTCTATCTGATGTCTGCATTAGGGACCTTTGATTGCCGCGTGTCTCTCGGTACGCCTCCCTCTCGCAGTCCGCACCTTGGCAATTGTAATTAACATGTGAAACTACAGACAAGGAAGGACCAATCCATGACGTCACATGGTCACCGAACTCTCGTGAGTTTGGTGTTGTATACGGTTATATGCCTGCAAAGACTACAATTTTTGATGCTCGTGCGAATGTTGCCCACAGTTTACCATTGGGCCCAAGGAATACCATTCTTTTCTCCCCGCATGCTAGGTTCGTGCTTGTGGCTGGGTTTGGTAATTTGCAGGGACAGATGGATATCTACGATCGCGAAAGGAACATGAACAAAATTGCAACAATTGAGGCTTCTAATGCAAGCGTCTGCGAATGGTCTCCAGATGGACAACATATCCTCACGGCTACAACTAGCCCGAGATTGAGAGTAGACAACGGGGTCAAGATTTGGCATTACACTGGCCCACTAATGTATTTGGAGGAGTTGACGGAATTGTATAATGTCTACTGGCGCCCCCAACCAGTGACAATGTGGCCTCTTGGGAGTCTGCTCCCTGAGGCCCCGACTCCTCACGCATCTGCGGCCGCCCATGTTGCCACTTCGGCACCTGTGAAGCCTGCTGGGGCTTACAGGCCACCACATGCTCGCGGCACTGCGACTCCATTGGCCTTTAAGCGTGAGGATGAGGGTGGGGCGGCGCACGTATACACAAATGGTGGTGCTTCAACTAACGGAAGCAGTCTTAATGGCCTGGGGAAGGGCCCTAGGGCGAGGCATGTTCCTGGCGCTGAACCAGTAGTGAAGTCTGTGCCTGGCGCTGCACCAGGAGGAGGAGTCGCTCTAGCCGGCGCTGGAGGAGACGAAAACGCTGGTTTGAGCAAAGCTGCTCTAAAGAATAAGAAAAAGAGGGAGGCGGCGAAGAAGGCGAAGGAGGCTGCTGTCGCACAGGACGAGGGAGATGACGTGAATGGAGCTGCCGCTTCCCAGTTGACTGTGGATGGAAAGCCGGTGCTGACTGGGCCGAGCGGTGAAAGGCAGCCTAGGGAGGGGAAGCGTCCACATAGGGGGGATAGGTCTAGGAGCAGGTCAAACCGACCACCGCAGGAAAGGCCTCAGGGGGAACGTGGACAGGGTGGTAGAAGGAGCAAGAGCAGGAACGGAGAAAATGGACAAGATAATAAGCACCAAAGAGGTCAATCTGGCGACGTGCGAAATCAGGGCAAGAATCCACCGAATATTGTCAATGGTAATAAGGATGCCAGTGGGGCTAATAACTCTGCTGCTGCGCCTATTGCCCCACCTGCTCATCCACAACTAGCAAAGGTAGCTGCGGGAGTTGCACCAGGGTTGGTGTTGACTGTGCCTACGGGTGTCTCCGGACCTCTTTCTCCTGTGCCAGGGACACCGAGTACAGCGGAAGAGAAGAAGCTGAGAGGGCTGCATAAGAAGTTGAGGGCGATTGAAGATTTGAAAATGAGGTTGGCTGGTGGGGAGAAGTTGGAGGATACGCAGTTAAAGAAGATTGCAACAGAGGCCCAGGTGTTGAAGGAGTTGGATATGGCAGGAAAGCTTTAGAGGCTGTATTGAGTGAGACGGGGGGATAGGTCTGTGATTGTAGGAAGGGGATGTGGTGATTGTAGCGGCAGTTAACAGGTTAAGTTGGGACGTTCGTCTATTTAAGTTATATATGCATGTCGGGGTAAAGTCTGAACTATGTATTGGTATAATTCTCAATGATGGGCACTTCACGGATACTTGTTGATAGGGGGGACAATACAGATGACAGAAAAACAAAAGTTGAAGCATAGGGCCAGTGTATAATTTATTGTGTGAAGGAAATAGTCCGGTTAGAAGCAAAATGCGACCCTTTTTGAATTGTTTTGCCTACGTTGTAGATAAAAAAGAAACACTTCATTGTCACGTGACCTTCCATCCTACCTTATCGATAAGCAACTTTAGCAAATGAAAATGCCGAGACCCCAAAATTTCCAGAGAACATACTTCGAGGCCACTAATAAACAAATCTTTCTGCATCTGCATTCGCTCTTATATTCAACGGTTCCCAGTGACCCCGTAGTCGCATTTTGAGTGGAGCGACCAATTTCAATAAATTGATAGCCCAGCAACAAGAAATCTGAAGAGAGTTTCAATTACACGCCGTCCGGCCACGAACGGCCCACATACAGCACCATGTTCACCTCTCTCTTCCGGCTGCGCATTCCCTCCTCGGTTTCCCAGCATATCCTCTGCCGGCCTCGGGCTCACCATTTCTCTGTGACTACACCATCAAAGCAATTGCTCCAGCTTTCAACAATCCCGCGCATCCGCACTTTATACACTTGGGGCGGCAACTACACCAAGCGTGAGCTCGCTGCTGCTGCTACCCAGGGGCAGGAATATGAGATTCCGGAGAACAAGAAATTCAAAGACTTACGGGAGGAGACGTCAAATCTACTGGCTGGGTTCGTCAGGAGTAAAACTAGGCGGGCGCAGGTTATAAATGAGGAGCTGGTGAGGGAGATACTGGTGAGGGAGGATTGGAGTGGGTGGCGGGGGTGTCAAATTGTGGATATGAATCCTGGTACGTGCTTGATATGTATGGGCGTTCCCTGGAGTGAGTGGCGGCTAATGAGGGTAAATTGTAGGTATAGGAATATTCTCTAGGGTTTTGAATGAGCTCGTCCAGCCGTCGAAACACATTCTTCTCGAGCCGTATCAACCGTTCAACGGCATCCTCACAGAAAAGATGATTACAAACTCTCCAAACCCCTCGTGTACTACAACCCTCCTCAACCTCGATGGGTACGACTGGTCCTCCTATGATAAATTAATCTCAGAAGGGCACCTCGTCCCCACCCCCGTCCCACACGAGGAGGGCGTTAACAAAAATATTCTTTTTGTTGCAAACCTACTGATGAAAGGCCTTGATGGGGAGCGGTTCATAACGCAGATTATTGAACATATTGGATCAAACCAGTGGATTCACCAATACGGCCGGATAAGAATGCTAACTTGGGTTCCTGATTCGGGCAAAGTCCGGGTTATACCGAGAAAATTCATGGATAGTACGAGGATGAGTGTTTTAACGGATATTGTCGCTGAGGTAAAAGAGCTAGCCGGGGAAGAGGTGCCAGATGATCAGGGGACTATTTGGGGGAAGGAGGTTAGTATCGCGTATAAGAATTTAATGGTGAATTTGGAGGAATTGGAGAAGAAGCGAGCCGAGAGGGCGGAAAATCCAGAGAAGTACCCACCGCAGACTCCGGAAGAAGAATTACTGTCAGGCGAAGGAGAAGGGGAAGAAGTTCAAAAGAAGCGAAGGAAACTTTCACCGTCGACAGTTAAACAGTGGAGTTATCCGAAACGTGAAAAGGAACAGTTCCTTGGGATACATTTCAGGGAGGAGCTCGAAGCCATGTATACTGCCCCTGGTCACCAACCTTGGACACCGGAACTAGAACATCCACCATGGTTTTATGACGCACCTGGCTCACCAGTTGCGCGTCCACCCACACCGCTGGTGGAAGGTGTTCCTGGCTCCGCAGCTGGAAGGAGGAGAAAAGACGGAACAAAAGGAGAGATAAAGATGATTACGACTGTTAAAAATCCCCACCAGCCACTCACAAAGGCCCTCCGTCGCCGTCCCTTACCAAACGAATTCGTACTTAACAACGGCTACGACGCATGGCAGATGGTCCAAGCGCATAAACATCAACAAAGTCTTGACTCTATTCTCGAATCCTGGGAGGACGAGGCAAAGAATAAATATGCACTGCCTCCACCCCCTGATGAGGAACCGTCATTCAATGTTAGGTTGACCGATGTTAAAGATCAGTATCTGTCTGACGAGGAGTGTCAGGCGCTTGGATACGGAGATAGGCCGAATTTTCAGAAAAGTGGGCTTTTGCTTGAGGAGCTGAAGACGAGATTTGGGGATGCGGAGATAGCGATGGCGTGGTTGAAGGCTCTGGGGGTGAGTAAGCGGAAGAGGGAATTGGTGGATCAGTTGGAAGAGATGATTGCCGCGAGGGAACAGTTACAGTTTTATAAGCAGAAATTACCCCCCGTGAGGACGGAGAGGGCGGATATGCATCCCATGGAGCCGGTGGCGTTGCTAGATTTTACGCCGAAGGTCCTCCCGGAATGGTTGGGGGGGAAGGATGTCTCGGGTAAACTCAGGATGGAGAGGTGGGGATTGCTGAATTATGTCCTGAAGAACGTGTTTATCTTGAAGAGGCAGAGTATTAAGGATGCCATGGCGACGCTGGGGCCTGGGGCGGAGCAGGTGGTGGAGGGGATGGAAGGGCTGGATGATGGGAAGATGAGATGTAGGGTGGTGAATGCGGACAAGTTTGTGGAGGTGGCGAAGAGGTGGGAGGGTTGGCCGTATAGGGATGAGATGGCCGTGTGGGAGGATATGGTTGTGGGGATGGAGACGCAGGCGGGAAGGGATGTGGGGGGTGCGGGGAAGCCCGCATAATGGGGCATTTAGAGGAAGGGAGTTCCACTAGGGGTGGATGTAGATATGTGACGGGCATTGGCAACATCGTTTTTTTTTCTCGTTTTTTTAGACTAGTTAGATTTTTTGTTGGGCATTGGTTGGTGTGGGTTACTCTTTTGATATCTTGTACAAGTAGCCTCATGCTTGCTCGTAAACAGCGAGCTAGAACTGTCATAATAGCTGATAAATGCAATCCTGACTCATAGACCTCGATGAGCGAAAAGGGCTGCCAGGTCTTACTCCCCTCTGGCGAAATTTATACCTCAGCACTGATAATTCTGCAGTGACAACTGTTCTCCTAAGACTCGGTGTTTACCCTGAGCACTTAATATGAAATATAAATTTCATGGGATTATGTATGTACTGTACATATCTGTGCCAAGAGTTGTATGCTGAAATCATTACCCTCAACCTCGCCACCAGCCTATCGCCACGTGGGCTCCCCCATGTCCCACTTCAGTACCACTTCAGCCAAGAGCAACAAATCCGCTGTGAGACATGTCTCAACTCTAGAATAACTGGGAGATCTGCGACGCTCGGCGTTGTATCCTGTATGTAGTCGGTAGATATGTTGGTGAAAACTTGACAATTAAGTACTTTGTATTCTGCATTTTGCTTGGATGAGCTGTCGTCCGGGCCTCTTGGCTGATCGTCGGGGCAGCTTGCGCACCTTGGGCGACCCTGCTGAGATACTGGAGAGCACTAGAGTGTAATCTTGCTCCAGCCTCCCAACTTCATCCTGAGGGGTCTTATAGGGAATCACCTCACTCTACCCCTCGTTCCATCGCCTCGCATCTATCACCATTCATCACTCCCAGGCGAGCGTTTGTCCGTATACTGAACTGAACAAACAAACCCCGAAACTGTCGCCACTCTGAGGTTCAACTGAGTCAACACCAATCACAACTACAGCCACAACCACTGCTCTGCTCCGACTCATTCTACCAAACATACTCCCCCGCTGCGAAATAGTGTACAGTACAGCAAAACCTTACCTGAGATGGATTTTCGCAGTGACTTAGCCTCTGGTGGAGGCCCCCCACTCGCCGTCCAGGAGATCGCAGCAAAGGCAATAGACTTCGAGTATAACCCCCTGATACCACTACGGTACTGGCTACGCACGGCAGACACAATGTTGAAGGAGGTGTGTATCTCTTTTCCATCTCGCGGAGGGGGGTTGGGGA
>Ga0307511_10001429_pt1 | contig 25196 bp, 16 predicted proteins | sample 13_EM_MG_FD_200266 | JGI IMG/M metagenome (GOLD analysis project Ga0307511, IMG submission 200266) | Populus trichocarpa ectomycorrhiza microbial communities from riparian zone in the Pacific Northwest, United States - 13_EM | ecosystem: Host-associated > Plants > Roots > Unclassified | place... | reverse complement strand
AAATAATCGAACTCCGATTTCATTAATTGGACAAATCTCCAACCTCTCAGCAAGTTGTGGTTCGTTACTAATAAGGCGTCTTAGTTTTATGCGAAGAGAATTGGCCAATATGTCTGAGAAGGTTGTAAGTAGTATCCGTGCATTAGGATTACTTCTGGCTAAAAAAACAGCACGATGAAGAGCAACTACTGTTTTGCCTGTACCTGCAGAGCCCGAAACTCTTGCTGGTCCTGAATAATCTCGCTCTACCAGTTGACGTTGAGAGGGGTGAAGAAATACAGCCCATTTATCCCATGGAAATTCTAGTGCTCTTTCCAGTTCTTCAATGTTGTTCATTGTTCGGAAACGACGTTGAGCGTCTGGATGATTAAATGGATCTTCACCTTGGAGAATGGGTTGAGCTACCTGAGGAATGCTGCCCGTTGCAATTTCGAGTAGCGCTTCCCCAGCTTCACTAGGTAAGTGATCTGTAATTATCAATAAGCTATCTTCAGTTGCTTCTTTTACATCATTTAGCCACTCAGGAGGTACGCCATAACTCAACAAAAGTTCATCTTTTATATTTGCAAAAAGTTTAGGCTTAATACTTGGTAACTGAGCTTCTATCTGAACATATACAGGGACAAAAACTTCTTTAACGGTTTCGCGAACTTCAACTAATTGAGCAGCACCAGTATTTGGATGTATTTCTAGTCTTCTTCGCTCGGCCCAATCATATGCTTTATCGTGATGATTAACGTAACAAAGTAATAGACTGGATTCACTTTTATGAACGATTATTCGAATATCACGGTTAACGCGAATCGACCAAAAATTCTTATCCCTAGCTTGATCGATTTTGTGAAAACTCATTCCCGGGCTGGCGAGGTTAAGCTGCAAATCGAAGGCTGTGGTTTTCACGGCTTTTTGCTCTTCACCATTAAGGTTGGCAAGACTGTCAGTAAATGTGTCTGCGATACGAAATTCCATTAAGTGACTTTGAATACTTTCATTACTTCATCGCCGAGATGATTAATTACTTTTACTGCTATGCGACCTGTATTAGGTTTAGGGAAGGGGCGAGATGTATCGCTGTTAAGCGAAGACCAAGCTTCCTGGTTTATTTCTGCCTTCAATGTAGTTTTAAGTGCGCTATAAGGATCATTTGCCCCTAAAAAATAGGCATGTCGAACAAAGAAGCTTTCCTCGTTGTAGTCAGTGTCGATGAACCAGCAAGCAATACCATCCGCTCCATCACTTCGAACTTCACCCGTGTTGGGATGGAAAACATCAACTCCATTTACTTTAACCTGTATTTTATCTTCCTTAGCAGCTTGTATATCGATATCAGGCTCGCCAAAAATAACAAACAGATTTCCCTTGCCAGTATTCTTCAATTCATCCGACATATGCAAATCTGCATTCATGCGAGCTTTTAATACTGAAATTCTACCTAGTTTATTAAACTCAGTTGTGTGTGCTTCATAATTAAACGCGCATGCAATTAAGACATCGAAGTTAGCATCGCCTGCTTCGCGGGTAGCTGACACAAGGTCAACACGTTGTACAGTACCAAATTCAGGACCAATGAAAATGGCTGCTCTTTTTTCTTTAATACCTTCCATATAAAGGCCTTCGGCGCAAATTAAATCACCCGGCCATGGAACAAGCGAGGTAAAGTCGATTTTATCTTCTTTATTTGCCTGCTGAACACCAGCGGTTTTCAGATTATCTAAAATCATTTGAGCAAAGCTCTGATATTCGTCATTTTTTAAGATTTGTTGTTTCAATGGATCAATTAATTCATCGTTTTCATCTACACCAAGCATTCGATGTGGTGATAAACTCTCTACAGTAAAAGGTCCTGCCACACGAACCTTTTTCTTATCCTCATAAGGTTTATCATATAGATATTCAAACTCGGCTTTTGCAGCGATGGACTTATCTATCTCCTGCTGTCGAGCAAATTGGGCATGCCAAAATTCGGCGTGGAGATTCTTCACCGTGTCGGGCCATTTTGCATCGACTTCGCGAGGGATCTCCCATTCCTGCCATCCTTTTTTGAGTGATGCTTTTAGCGACTCATAAAGTGCTGCCAGCTTCTCTTGCCACCTCTCCCATATGACCTCGATCTCGGTGTTATTGGCAATTGATTTGAGCATGATATGCGGCACGCGTTCATAAACGAAGCCGTGACGGATGTTCCCACACACGGGCTGTAAACTCGGGGTAGTTCGGGTGATTTCGGCTTCCTTGAACTGACCTTCGCGGGAATCAGTCAGGAGGTAATATGGGTAGCGAGCACCCATGACGCGCGCGCGAGCTAATGCCAGAGCCACCCGCGAGGTGTCAATCGTAATCCAGCGTCGGCCCCACTGCTCAGCGACTGTGGCTGTTGTACCAGAACCACAGGTCGGATCGAGTACAAGATCACCAGGATCAGTGGCCATAAGAACACAACGTTCTACTACTGATGTTGCAGTTTGAACGACATAGATCAGTCCTGTTCCAATCTGAAGAGATTCCCAGCGATCGCTGATCGGTAGAACTGCAAAGTCATCAATGTATCTCTTGTATCGAATGGTTGAACCACCGGCTGCTATTCGTCCGGCCTTAGCCAAATTTTCGAGGCCAATTAAGGTTGTCTTCCAATGATTGGAGGAACCTGCTCGAAACTCCCTACCTTGGAAAACAAAGACTTGTTCAGTCGAAGCCTGCCCAGAGCTGATGAGACTGGTATGTTGGAAGATTCGACCCTCAGGAAGCGCGACTACTCTTTCTAACTCTTCCTTTTTTAGTCTTCGTTCGATTCCGCTCGTTAATTCAATCTGATCATATCGGTCTGACGACACATGTCCTGCTATGCGATCGTTATAAAGCTGGCGATATTTTACGAGTTGTTTTGATTTTGCAAACCATACGATGAAATCGACAGTATTTGCCAAAAGATTTGCAGATTGGCTGCCTGTTTTCTGAACTTGAATGATTGATATGAAGTTATCCTCTCCGAATACTTCATCCAAGAGTGCACGAACTCGATGAAGGTTTTCATTCCCAATCTGTACAAAGAGCGATCCGGACTCCGCTAGCAAATCTCTTGCAACTGTCAACCTATCTCGCAAATAGGTAAGATAACTGTGGATTCCGTCCCGCCAGGTGTCTCGGAACGCTTTCACCTGTTCCGGCTCGCGAGTAATGTGACTTGCGTTACCGTCCTTTACATCTCTGCTAGTAGTGGACCATTGAAAGTTGCTGTTGAATCTAATGCCGTATGGTGGATCGAAGTAAATACATTGTACCTTGCCACGGAGCCCTTCGCGTTCGGCCAGGCTGGCCATGACTTGGAGCGAATCGCCAAGGATCATACGGTTGGACCAATTCTGATCATGTTGATAGAACTCTGTTTTATCAACATCTTTCGAAATGCCATTAAAATCGGAGAACAAATCCGCCATAATCTTACCAGACTGATAATCTTGCTCCTTCGTTTGGCGGAGCAAATCGTCAATCAGTGCTTTGGGATGTACTTTTTCCTGAATGTAGAGTGGTGGAGCATGGACGACAAGGTCACTCCAATCCTGCATATCTTTTCCTCTCCATATTAACTGCGGATCAAGGTCCTTATTGCGCCGTTCATAGGCAACTCGAATTGGATCTTGTTCGTTTTTTTGTAAAACAGATTGATATTCTGCCGTGGGAATATTTTTCCTTTTGGCTTCGCCATGTTTAATAGTCTCGACTGTTTTGTTAGCCGGTTGTTTATTAGTCATTTTGTTTTTCTTCAATTTCGTTCTTCATAATTTTGGATTCAATCATTTTATTTAACTCCTTCTCAATCTTCACTTTAAAGTCAGCCTCAATCTGGTAGACTTCTGTGAACTCAGCAAAGGCCCAACGGCCATATTGTTCACTATTATTAATTCCTGGTATCCAGTAGTTATCCATCGTTGATTTCTTTTCTTTGGCATCTTCACGGCGATAGCCTTTAATCTCAACAATCAAGTGTAAAAGGTCATCTACGCCATTACCATCATCTATATGTACAATAAAATCTGGTCGATATTTTCGGTTTTCTGATCCAAACCTATAGGGAACCTCCAATCCAAGATTGTGATTTTTAACATATGATTTAACACGCGGATGTGATTCTACAACACGGCAGAATTCTCCTTCCCAGTCACTGTCCAGAATAATCCAATTTATGTGACATTTTCGAGAATCGGTTTCCCACCGGTCAGTTTTTGATGTGTTGAAATTAACATGGGCTGTTGACCCGATGGGATTATATGGATCTGGCAATGCCTTTATCGGTCGCTGCCCAACAAAGGCTCGAGTAATACCGGCAGTAATTCTTTCACAAGCCATATCGGCTAGCATTTTGTATTTCAATTGTGCCGGGTATGTTCCACCCTTACAAACTAAATAATTATCGATCCATTCGCGGGTAATCCGTTTTAGTTGACCAAAGAGATAAAGCTTTGGATCTTCTCCTGGGTCTCGCCATTTGGTGAGAACAAGATGCGACACAAGTTCATATAATACCTGCGAGGGTCTAACGTCACCGGTGTGTACAAGATTCAGATCAACTCTTTCTCCAATGATGCCTGAGTTTTGGGTTTCTGTGGCTCCTACCAAATCGGGAGTAAGATCCATTATTGAGTCATCATTGAATTCGGCAACTAATCTTTCTTCTGGTAGTTCAACCCTATAGCCTACAACTCTAGGGAACCGGATTTCGAGTGCATCGCGGTCTGGCCGGACCGCTTTGACTTGTATTGTCTCTCGTGGTGGTTGAGGGGGGGCTATAACTGGCTTTGCAGTAAAGTCAAATGGGATGCCTAAAACATCAGCATACTCAACATTGAATAAGCCATCTTCATTGAGGTCATATGACTGCCTGCGTAGTGCGCGACCTATTACTTGTTCACATAAAAGTTGGGTTCCAAATGCGCGAACACCGAGAACGTGTGTAACAGTGTTTGCATCCCAACCTTCAGTAAGCATTGAAACAGAAACAACACAACGGATTGTGCCACCTAATCGTCCCTCACGGCCGACTGTATTCATAACTTCTCGCAGTAACTCTTGATCAGTTAGGTTCTCGGCTTGATGTAAATCACCGGTTCGCTCAATAATTTCTCTACGGAAACGATCTATCTCGTCCGCTGCCATTCCTCGGAAATTGTCATCCAAAGCTTCGCCGGATTCAAGTTGTTCACTGTCAATCAAAAGAGTATTTGGCCGAGCATAAGGGTTTCCATGTTCGTCAAAATTTCGGAATAGCTCTAGACGTCCATTTTCAAAACTTGTCGAGCCATCATCGTTCTGTGTATTAAATCCGGATATATAATCGTAAACTAGTTTTGAGGTTGCGGTATTATTGCATACAATAATGAAACATGGTGGCACTTTAATTCTTGCCTTTTGCCAAAGATTGTATGTCTTTTCATAGTGGCCATATAATGCCTCGAGGGCTGTTTGCAATTGGGGCGGCAAACTGAGAGGATCGAGTGCACTACTCTTACCACGTCCTTTTTTTGGCATTTTAGTTCTAATATGTTCCCATAAATTACGGAACATAGGCATTTCCGATCCAGGTATGTTATCTGCAACAGGAACCCTTGGCAATTTGACAATCCCACATTCAATCGCATCCATAAGTGAAAAGTCGCTCATCGTCCAAGGGAAAAGAGTACCTTCCACATAACCAGAACCGCTGAGAAAAAATGGTGTAGCTGAAAGATCAATAACACGAGCTAGGCCAAGATTTCGATTAACTGCTTCTAATCCTGATATCCAAAGGCGTGCAGCTTCACGATTTTTCTCAGCTTCTTTTTTGTCATCTCCCTTGAGTTCTTGTTCATCTTCTTCTGCACCTGGTTTCTCTCGGTAACAGTGATGCGCTTCGTCATTAATAGCCAAGATACTCTTTAAACCCATCAAATCCGGCATAACCCTTTGAATCATTTGGCCTTCGGTTTCAAGAGTATTTAATTCTTCTCCTCGGCCCTGGAGAAGGGATCGACCACCCTTTGATATTTCAAGTCTCTCACGTAATTTAAAAGCATGATAATTTGTGATAACGATTTTTGCTCTTTGCAAATCATCTAACATATCGCTGGGTACTAATTCCCGGCTGGAATAATAGCTATCTGGATCATTGGGTTTGAGGACGCGCAAACGGTCTTTGATCGTAAGACCAGGTGCGACAATTAAAAATCCGCGAGTAAATTTCTGACTCTGCGGTCGTCTTACAGCATTAATGGTTTGCCAGGCAATCAACATAGCCATTACAGTCGTTTTGCCTGCTCCTGTAGCGAGTTTAAGTGCAAATCTCATCAAGCCAGGATTGGCGTCATTATTTGCGTTAGCAAGATGCTCAATAAGGTTTTTTCCTATTTTACCAGCATTAGGGGCCACTTCCGTAAGCCAAATCGCTGTTTCAATAGCTTCAATTTGACAAAAAAATGGTCTGATACCACTGAATTCGTGATGACGCCAATGACCTAAAAGCCTGGCAGTTTCAGGTGTTACTTGCCAATCATTTGGATTAGGCAAACTCCTCCATTTGGATACTTCTTGGCGTAAGAGATTGATTATCGATGTAGGATCATATTGTTGATCTTTAGTGGAAAGCCCTTTGCCTTCATCGAAAATTATTTGTTGTTGTTCTCCTGCATCTTTTCGTTTGCGTGGCTTGGGAATAGGAGTTATAAACTCTGCTGGTCGGCGAATGCCAATAATCTTTTGTGTAGGTTGGCCTTGTGAATCTAGCTCCCAATGTAGTTCAGGGTGATCATATGGTGAATTTAGAATTGGGTGTTCGAAAAAGGCATTCGTCATTTTTTAGCAATGTTTAAGATTGGGCTTTCAATTGATTTAATAAAAAAATCGGATGGTAATTGTTACTAATATGAGAAAACTGTGGCAATGGATTAAGTGTCTACTAAAAGAGATGCCTTAACGCTGGATATATAAAAGTATAAAAATTAAATGATTTACCAGTTAAACTGCTATTTACTTCAAATTATGGAGTTATAACGTTTTCCATTGGGGATATGGATAGTCATCTTTCTGCGAAAGTTTTGGACAAAAAAAAGACGCCTTAACAGGCGCCTTGCGGACCGGACGGGACTCGAACCCGCGACCTCCGCCGTGACAGGGCGGCATTCTAACCAACTGAACTACCGATCCAACCTCCGATTTGATGATATCCAAGGGATTAACCCGGGCGACCATCCAATTTTTCGGGATTGCAAAGATAGGAGAATTTGCCTTTAAAAAACAAACTTCAATAAAACTTTCCCAGAAAAAATTCTGTTCCCTTAATTTTACAACTTCATACTATTTAAAGTACTATGCCCCAAGCAAAAAATCGACAGTTCCTGGATTTCGAAAAACCGATCAAAGAATTATTTGACGAAATAGAGAAACTGAAGCAAACTGCCGAAAAGACCAAGGTAGACCTGAGCGACACGATTAAGAAACTGGAAGACCAGATCGTCGAGCGCCGCCGTGCCATCACCCAGTCCCTGACCCCCTGGCAAAAGGTACAGCTGAGCCGCCATCCGGACAGGCCCTATACCATGAAGTATATCGAGAAGATGTGCACCAACTTCGTGGAACTTTTCGGCGATCGCAATGTAAAGGACGATAAAGCGATGGTGGGCGGATTTGCCCAACTGGACGGCCAGACCGTGATGATGATCGGCCAACAGAAAGGGACCAATACCAAAATGCGCCAGATGCGCAATTTCGGGATGGCCAACCCGGAAGGCTACCGTAAAGCCCTCCGCCTAATGAAAATGGCCGAAAAGTTCGATAAACCCGTCATTACCCTCATCGACACCCCCGGCGCCTACCCAGGCATGGAGGCGGAAGAAAGAGGTCAGGGCGAAGCTATCGCCCGTAATATCTATGAAATGATGCGCCTGAAAGTGCCCATTATCTGCGTCATCATTGGTGAAGGGGCCTCCGGCGGCGCCCTGGGCATCGGGGTAGGAGATAGGGTCTATATGCTGGAAAACTCCTGGTATACCGTTATTTCCCCCGAAAACTGCAGCTCCATCCTTTGGCGGAGCTGGGACCAAAAGGAAAAAGCCGCCGAAGAGCTGCGCCTTACCCCAGACAATATGTTCAAATTTGGCCTCATCGATAGCATAGTCCCCGAACCCCTGGGCGGCGCCCACTGGGATTATGCGGAAGCAGCCGCCCTGCTCAAGCCTAAGCTGATTGAAACCCTCAACGAACTCAAACAATTCACTCCGACGGAACGCGTGGAGAAGCGGATCGAGAAGTTCGGTAAGATGGGCTTCTGGAATGAAGTGCCGGCCTAAAAACCCCCTGTCGACATTGTCGGGGTTAGGTCGGTTCCGGAAGATCCCAAGGGGGTAACTAAGGTCCGTAAAGGATCTATCAGGGCTCAGCGAAGAACCTGAAAGGCTGGAAGAATCTAAAAGATTGAAAAGAGCCTCAAAGGACTGACCAAAGCCCGCAAACGAACAAAACTAAACTTATCAACTTTAATACATACTTGAAATGGCTCTTAGGGAACAACTCCGCGGAACCGGAGTAGCAATGATCACTGCATTCCGGCCTGATTTTTCGATTGATTATGACGCACTGGAAAAAGTAATAGATTTTGTCATCAAAGGGGGCGTGGAATACATCGTCGCCCTGGGTACCACCGGGGAAACCCCCACTTTGTCGAAAGAAGAAAAGATCGCTATCGCCCAATTTACCTATGACAAGGTGAACGGAAGGGTGCCTGTCGTCGTGGGAATCGGCGGCAATAATACCCAGGAACTCATAGATGAACTGAAATCCTTCCCCCTGGATAAAGCGGCCGCCGTATTGAGCGCCAGCCCTTATTATAGCAAACCTTCCCAGGAAGGCCTCTTCCAGCACTATAAAGCACTGGCGGCAGCTTCTCCCAAACCGATACTCTTGTATAATGTTCCGGGACGGACTGGCCGCAACCTGAATGCAGCGACCACCATCCGGCTGGCCCGGGAAGTGAAAAATATCATCGGGATCAAAGAAGCCAGCGGCGATATGGCCCAATGCATGGAGATCCTCCGGGACAAACCGGCCGATTTTCTCGTGGTAAGCGGGGACGATGCCCTGGCCCTCCCCCAGATCGCCTGTGGAATGGAAGGCGTCATCAGCGTGGCGGCTAATGGCTTCCCCCGCGATTTTACGGATATGGTCCGGCATTGTCTGAAAGGAGATTTTGCAGCTGCTAAAGCGCTGAACGATAAACTGATCCAGGGATATGAGCTAATGTTTGCAGAGAACAACCCTGCCGGTGTGAAAGCATGTATGGCTGAGCTGAAACTGATCGGGAATTATGTTCGCCTGCCCCTGGTGCCGCTCAGCGAAGGACTGCATGCAAAGGTGAAAGAATACGTTGCTAAATAGGTTTACACCCTATACGTCACCCCTTCCAGCGCCAGGTCCGTATTAGGAAAGATCTCCCGGGCCTCCAGTTCGAAGGCCTGCAATTTCTCATATTTCGAGCTGAAATGACCAATAAGGAGCCGCTGTACCCCTGCCTGCAGGGCTACGGTGGCTGCTTGTTTGGTGGTACTATGAAAACGTTTGCCGGCCTGCTCTTCCAGGTCCTTGAGGTAGGTGGTCTCATGGTATAGCAGGTCTACTCCCCGCACACTTTCAATAATACGTTCGTCAAAGAGGGTATCGGCGGCATAGGCGTATGATTTGGCCCGGATGGCGGGATCGGTGACCCATCCGTTCTCCACGAGGTTGCCATTCTTGTCCATATAGCTTTCCCCCCATTTCAGCCGGTCGAAGAAAGAAGAAGGAACTCCGTATTGGCGGGCTTTTTCGGGGTTGACCTTTCGGAAAGGACGGATCTCCCGGAAGCGGAATCCCCAGCACTCGATGCGGTGATACACCGGAAAACAGGCGACCTCAAATTTGCCCTCCCGGACGATAACGCCTTCCGTCGCCAAAGGATGGAAATGGAGGGCATAGGGAAGCTGTATGTCCGCTACCCTGAGCTGGAGGTCGATAATGTCTTTAAGGGCAGGAGGAGCGTAGATATGCAGGTCCTGGGACCTTCCCAGCAGCCCCATGCTGGTCAGCACACCGATCAGCCCGAAATAGTGGTCCCCGTGTAAATGGGAAATGAAGATATGGTTGATCTTACTGCGGCGTATCTTGAATTTGGCCATTTGCATCTGTGTGCCCTCTCCGCAGTCGACCAGGAAAATATGCTCTTCCATCGTGACCACCTGCGCAGTGGGATGACGATCAAAAGCAGGTAAAGCAGAGTTGTTGCCCAAAATGGTTACGGCCAGCATTACGCGATTTTAAGGTTACGATCCAAGAGTTAACGGTACTAAACGAAGTCCGTGTATAGACGGACGGCAAAGCAAATTTGCTGCATTACCTTGAAAATAAACCAAATAAGATTGGAAACTTCCCAATAAGGCTCTAACGTAAGTTAAAAGCGTTGAATTGTGTGTAGAATAATCTATCCTGGCGAATGGGTATTTCTTTGGGGCTGAGATTCCGGACTCCCTGGCGGCAATAAGTGACTCCCTGCCGGCCGATCTGGGGTCGGGGGAGGGGGGACCGGGCTATCACCGCGGGTACCCTGCAGTTATCCTCCTTTCTCACAGGTCCAGCCCTTTTTCTTTCTCCCATAAATCCGGAAAGGCGCTGCTGTCGTTTATTTTACAGAACCATTGCCCACTATCCTTTGTTGTTATTCGATATCTGGCATTGATGGAGGTGTCCCCGGATTGGGAAGATGGGGGAACTATTGCCCGACGACACGTGGACCTGATTTTTGATTTCCTGCCTTTCTGTCTTGTTGGGTGATTTTCAACGTACTTATTGATCTCTAAAGGTCCGGACCGTTCAGGAGTTCCCTTTCGACCTCCTCCATCCGTACGATATCATAAGCCTCGCTTTCGGTAGGAGTTACGTTCATCAGTTCGAGAAGACCATTGTTTTCAAGGGTTTTCTCCACTTCGGGGGTCAGTTCACAGATAACGAACGAGGTGCCGGCATCATAGAAGTCCTGCTGGATCTTTACCAGGCATTCGGCAGCAGCATCCTCCACGTTTTGGATGTCTTTTAGGATGAGGACCACGTTATTTTCGTCGGTTTTGAGGATCGGGAGTAAACATTTCTCCAATTCCGCTGTCATATTAGCAGCAAGAATAGATTCCACGATCGTAATGGCATGAATTTTTTCTCTGGTATTAATTTTGACTTGCATATACACTTAAAGATTATTAACGGCCGTTAATAAAGTAGCGGAAACAGAAGTCAAAAATATTCGTTATTATTGTATAAAGCTCAATAACTTAAAAATGGATAATAATTTTTCAGCCCAGGTAAAGGAGATCATATCTTTCAGTAGGGAGGAAGCTTTGAGACTGGGGAACGATTTTATCGGTACGGAGCACTTATTGCTGGGTTTGATTCGTGAGGGTGATAATACAGCTGTCCGCATTTTGAAGAGTTTCAATGTAGATCTGTATGAATTGCGGAAAGAGGTGGAAATGGCAGTAAAGGACAAGACCGGTAAAAATATCGCTAATATCAATAGTCTTCCCCTGACCAAACAGGCGGAGAAGGTGATACGGGTGACCGTTCTCGAGGCAAAAGCACTGAAAAGCCCAACTGTAGAGACTGAACACCTTATGCTCTCTATTTTAAAGAACAAAGAAAATATTGCTACTCAAATCTTAAATCAATTTGACGTGGATTACGATCTTTTCAGAAACGAACTAGGAGTAGTCAAGAGTAATGACATCCGCAGTGAGTATGCGGAAGAAAACGACGACGACTTCGATGAGGAAAAAAAGTATTCCCAGCAAAAAGCCCGCTCTGCCGGCAACGCTAAAAGTAAGACCCCCGTACTCGATAATTTCGGTAGGGATATTACCCGGCTGGCGGAAATGGGGGCCCTGGATCCCATCGTAGGAAGGGAGGAAGAGATCGAGAGAGTCTCTCAGATCCTTTCCCGTCGTAAGAAGAACAACCCCATCCTGATCGGGGAACCCGGAGTGGGTAAGACAGCTATCGTGGAAGGCCTGGCCCTGCGCATCGTGCAGCGGAAAGTGTCCCGCGTGCTGTTCGACAAACGGGTGATCTCCCTGGATCTGGCAGCCCTCGTGGCCGGTACCAAATACCGCGGCCAGTTCGAAGAAAGGATGAAGGCTATCATGAATGAACTGGAAAAGAACAGGGACGTGATCCTCTTCATCGATGAGATCCACACGATCGTCGGTGCCGGCGGAGCCAGCGGATCCCTCGATGCCTCCAATATATTCAAACCCGCCCTGGCAAGAGGCGAACTGCAGTGCATCGGAGCCTCTACCCTGGATGAATACAGAATGTATATCGAGAAGGATGGAGCCTTGGACCGTCGTTTCCAGAAAGTGCTGGTAGAGCCACCTAGTGTGGACGAGACCATCCAGATCCTCAACAACATAAAGTCCAAATACGAGGATTATCATAACGTCACGTACTCCGATGATGCCATCGACGCCTGCGTGAAGCTGAGCGACCGTTATATGACGGACCGCCTGCTCCCCGACAAAGCCATCGACGTGCTGGACGAAGTAGGCGCACGGGTACATCTGAAGAACATCAATGTTCCCCAGAATATCGTCGAGCTGGAAAAGAAGATCGAGGACGTTAAGAACGAGAAGAATAAAGTAGTGAAGAGCCAGAAGTTTGAAGAAGCTGCTTCTCTTCGCGATACGGAAAAACGCCTCCAGGAAGAACTGGAAAAGGCCAAGGCCGAGTGGGAAGAAGAAAGCAAACACAAACGTTACCCCATCGACGAAGAAAATATTGCAGAAGTAGTGAGCATGATGACCGGTATCCCCGTCAAAAGGATGGTGCAGGCCGAAAGCGAGAAGCTGCGCAATATGAACGTGGATATGAGCGAAATGGTCGTGGGCCAGAATGAGGCGATCCAGAAGGTGGTGAAAGCTATCCAACGTAACCGCGTAGGGTTGAAGGATCCTAAAAAGCCCATCGGCACCTTTATCTTCTTAGGACCTACCGGCGTCGGCAAGACCGAGCTAGCCAGATCTTTGGCGAGATATATGTTCGACTCCGAAGATTCCCTGATCCGCATCGACATGAGCGAATACATGGAAAAATTCACCGTGAGCCGACTGATCGGAGCGCCTCCCGGATACGTAGGATATGAAGAAGGCGGACAGCTGACGGAAAGGGTTCGCAGGAAACCTTACTCGGTGATCCTGCTGGATGAAATCGAAAAAGCGCACCCCGATATTTACAACATCCTTTTACAGGTATTGGATGATGGCCAGTTGACCGATGGATTGGGACGCAAAGTGAATTTCAAGAATACGCTGATCATCATGACCTCCAATATCGGAGTACGTCAGTTGAAAGATTTTGGGGATGGCGTTGGTTTCGCTACTGCCGCCCGCACACAAAATGCGGATGACAATAACAAGGCAGTGATCGAAAAAGCCCTTAAAAGGACCTTCAGCCCTGAATTCCTCAACCGGATCGACGACATCGTCATCTTCAATTCGCTGGATAAAACGCATATCTTCCAGATCATCGATATCCTGATGAAAGGGGTCCTGAAAAGGCTGAATACACTCGGGTTTACCCTTGAACTGACAGAAGAGGCGAAGAGCTTTATCGCAGATAAAGGATATGACTCCGCCTTCGGCGCCCGTCCCCTGCACAGGGCCATCCAGAAATACCTGGAAGATCCCCTGGCGGAAGAGATCCTGAATATGAGCATCAAGACCGGGGATGTGTTGATCGCTGACCTGGATAAGGAAAATTCGAAGATCCGGTTCACGATTAAGGAGAAGACTAAAGAGAAGTCAGAAGCGTAAAGGCGTACGAGTCGCTTTTATTACGACATAAAATAATACGACCGTCTCAGAAATTTCTGAGACGGTCTTTTTTTGGGGTATAGGGTCCCGAAATGAGCCTGCTCTTTTGTAATGGAGTTAAGCCTATCATAACTGGATTTTTTTCTGCATTTTTGTGGCGTAATAGTCTGTAACATGCCTGCAACGGAACTTAAGAAAAAGATCATTATCACCATCGACGGCTGGTCTTCCACAGGGAAGAGTACGCTGGCGAGACAATTGGCCAAGGAACTGAGCTATATCTATATCGACAGCGGGGCTATGTACCGGGCTATCACCCTGTATTTCCTCCGGAACCATGTGGACTGGACCAAACATTCGGCTGTGGAGAAGGCCCTGAAGCATATTACCCTGGACTTTACCTCCAACCACAAGAGCGGTCATACCGATATATGCCTCAACGGGGAGAATGTGGAGTTCGTCATCCGCGACCTGGTCATCGCCGAAAAAGTTAGTGAGGTGGCTGCGGTCAAAGAGGTGAGAACGTTTGCCGTGGCGCAGCAGCAGGCGTTGGGGAAAAATAAGGGCATCGTCATGGACGGGCGGGATATCGGCACCACGGTGTTCCCTAAGGCCGAGCTGAAGATCTTCATGACGGCGGATGAGTCGGTGCGGGTACATCGCAGGTTTAAAGAGCTGTATCAGAAGAACCCGAATGTCACGCTGGAAGAAGTGAAGCATAACCTGGAGATGCGTGATTATATCGATTCGCACCGGGAGGTGAGCCCCCTTCGCCAGGCTAAAGACGCCATCGTGCTGGATAATTCCAACCTGACCATCAAACAGCAACTGGAGATCGCCCAGAAATGGGTCAAGGAGAAGATATAAAAAAAATCCCCGCCGGTCGGCGGGGATTTTTTTTATCTATCTTAAGAAGAGTAATTCGCGGTACTTCGACAATACCCACTCATTGTCATCCACCAGGAGTTCCAGCTTATCTACGCTGTAGCGGATCGGGTCAAAGAAGGGCTCCTTTACCTGGCTCTCATATGCAATGGCCTTGGTGCGGGTGTCGCCGATCGCGTTGGCGATCTTGCGGGCCTGGATCATTTTCTCTACCAGTTCGCTGACCTTGGAGATATGCTCGGAGATCTTCTCCAGGATGGCTTTCTGATTGGCGTAAGAGCTGTCTTTCAAACCAAGTTCCTTCAATCCCTTGATATTTTCGATCAGTGTATTCTGGTATTTGACAGCAGCCGGCAGGACGTGGCTGGTTGCCAGCTCACCCATGATCCGGGCTTCGATCTGTACGCGCTTGATGTATTTTTCCAGTTCGATCTCGTGGCGGGCTTCCAGTTCGATATGGGTGTAGACGCCGTTGGCCTCGAAGAGATGTTTGGCTTTGTCGGTAACCACGGCATCGAGTGCCAGGGGAGTGGTACGAACGTTGGGGAGACCGCGTCTTTCGGCTTCGTGATGCCATTCTTCGCTATAGCCGTCGCCTTCAAATAATACTTTTTCGCTGCCTACCACATATTCGCGGATCACGTGCATGATCGCGATTTCTTTTTTATCGCCTTTTTCGATCAGGGCATCGACGTCTTTCTTGAATTTCTTCAGGGTCTCAGCAATAATCGTATTCAGGGAGATCATCGCGTTGGCGCAGTTCGCATTGGAACCTACCGCACGGAACTCGAATTTATTACCGGTGAAGGCAAAAGGAGAGGTACGGTTACGGTCTGTATTATCCAACAGCAGTTCAGGAATGCTGCGGTGGAGGTCCAGTTTCAGGATAGCCTCGTCCTGCTCATCGAATTTATCGCCTACTCTTTCTTTTACGTCAGCCAGTACTTTACTCAGGTACTCGCCGATGAATACGGAGATGATGGCAGGAGGAGCTTCGTTGGCGCCCAGGCGGAAGTCATTTCCGGCAGAGGCGATAGCCGCTCTCAGTACGTCGGAGTAATCATAAACAGCCTTGATGGTGTTGACGAAGAAGGTCAGGAACATCAGGTTGGTCTTCGGTGTCTTGCCGGGAGCGAGCAGGTTGACGCCGGTGTCGGTGGCCATGCTCCAGTTATTATGTTTACCGCTACCGTTGATGCCGGCGAAGGGTTTTTCATGGAGCAGCACGCGCAGTTTGTGACGGCGGGCGACACGGTCCATGACGTCCATCAGCAGGATGTTGTGGTCCACTGCCACGCTGACTTCTTCGAAGATCGGAGCGCACTCGAACTGTGCAGGCGCCACTTCATTGTGACGGGTGCGGAGAGGAATGCCTAATTTATAGGCTTCGGATTCGTAATCACGCATGAAGGCGTAGATCCTTTCGGGGATACTGCCGAAATAATGGTCTTCCAGTTGTTGTCCTTTAGCAGGGGAGTGACCAAATACGGTCCTTCCGCTGAGCACTAAGTCAGGACGTGCATTGAACAGGCCTTCGTCTACGACGAAGTATTCCTGTTCCCATCCCAGGGTAGCGGTAACCTTGGTGACGTTCTTGTCGAAATAGTGGCAAACGTCCACGGCTGCTTTGTCCAGGGCTGCCAGCGCTTTCAACAGAGGCGCTTTATAATCCAGCGATTCGCCGGTATAGGAAACAAAAATAGTAGGGATGCAGAGGGTCCTGCCGGCTCCGATCTCCATGACGAAGGCGGGAGAGGAAGGATCCCAGGCGGTGTAACCTCTTGCTTCAAAAGTAGCTCTCAGACCGCCGCTGGGGAAAGAGGAGGCATCGGGCTCCTGTTGGATCAGGGCTGCTCCGTCAAATTCTTCGATCGCAGTGCCATCACTCTTCAAGGTAAAAAAGGAATCATGCTTTTCAGCAGTTGTGCCGGTAAGGGGCTGGAACCAGTGAGTAAAGTGCGTAACTCCTTTCGCTTCGGACCACTGGCGCATACCAGCAGCAATCTGGTTAGCCATGGCGCGATCGATCTTTTTCCCACCCTTGATAGAGGCGTTCAGGCTTTTATAGGCTTCATCACTTAAAAATTCGCGGGCGGTTTTTAAGGTAAAAACGTTCTCACCAAAAATAGCAGTGATTTTATGGGAGCCGGGAAGCTTTGTGTCGGGGGAGGTTGATAGATTGTCGATAGCTTTAAATCTTAATGATGACATGCTGTAAAGTTTTCACGAAACTAAATGATTGTTACATATAAAACAATTTTTCGGGTTCGCTCATCCAAAAATGGAAAAGTATTAATTAAAAAAGTAAAAAAAAATATGTTTTTGATATTTGGGGCCCGTTTTTGGCGGTTTTTTGCATCTATGTCAAATATTTTTAATCTAATACATATTATCAATATATTAATATTTCGCTATGTATCGGGATTTTTCCCCTGGTATTTGGATGAAATGAGGGTGTATAAAAAATTATTCACATTTTATTCAATGAATGCAATAAATGAGTAGTTTTTATTCAATGTTTGAGGGATTCCACTAGATGTTGTTTTAGCCATTTATTCAGGTTGCTGGTAATACGCTGATGGCGGAGGGTATGTAGGAAGGGGGCCAGCAGGAAGGGGAGATAGATGCTTCTATATCGGATGATGCTTCCTATGAAGGGGATGATGTACCCGATGAGGAGCATTCCCAAAAAGGAAAATAAGAGGCAGGTGATCCCGAAGGAGGAGAGGTGGGGGCGCCGGAACAGGGAATACACAATGATCAGCCATAGGAGGAGCAATTCCACGGAAAAGACAGCGTAGATATGTTGTCCTCCTGAACCTGGCAGTGGCTGAAACAGGCCATTGAGTAGAGCGCTGGGGAGGACCCGACCGAAACTGCCCCATGACGGCTCCAGTACCGGCAGATAGATCTTTGAATTTCCTGTCAACTGCTGAAATTCCAACTGGCGGGTGCTGAGAGTATGCAGGATGCGGGACGAGACAGTTGGTATGAGTAGGAGCAGGATGAGGATTGTGGCTCCTGCCAGGAGAAGGGGTATAGGCCTCCGGTGGAAAATCCTGTTTGCCTGTGGCTGAGGAGTCCTTTGAAACGGTTGGCGGAAAAATCCTTTTTCCGAGAGGATCCAAAAAAGAGTGGCCGGCAGGAGGCCGACCAGGATCGCCGGGCGGAAAAAGACCACCAGGATAAAAAGGAAAAGACAAAGGAGAGCCTGCCGGATGAAAGGACCCTGGGACAGGGTAGGCTGGCGGGGGCCTTCGCTCATGAGCAGCCGATTTAGGTAATACAAGAAAAATCCCAGCAGGGGGTATAAGATTCCTTCCGTGTGAATGCAGGTAGTCCAGAATAAGGTGGAGGGCAGCAGCAACACGCAAAGGGAACTAAGCAGATCGTCTCCGAACCGGCTGGCAAAAACCCTGAACAGAGCTATGATCCCCCCCAGGGCCAGAAAGGAGAAAAGTAGGGTGTTTATATAAAGATTGTCGAAAGAGAAAAAGTTGAAAAGCACATGCATCCATTCGATGAGGTTATGCGGCAGGTAGGCCAGGGTCGAGTTATCCGCCCAAAAGACCCGGAAATCCGTGAATAGTTCGTGGCGGGTGTTGAAACTATGGGTAAAAAATGTCCAGACGTCGCCATGATTGGGATAATACCGGTACGCTATCCAATTGTGCAGGCAGCCGGTCGCTACCCGTAGCCCGAAATAGAACAGGAGGACCCGGGACCTGATCCCGCTGTTCCTGAAAAAAGGGATTTTTGTCAGGGCATAACAGAGGACGATGCTGTAAAAAATAAATAAGAGGACGTGCATGTTTTTAGTGCTCGCGGCTGAGCGCATTTATTTTATCCAGGTAGATCCCGGTAATGATCTCTTTGGTGAAATAGGATAGGACCCGGTTCCTTCCTTCGATGCCCATCTGTCTTTTTTCCGCCGGGGACAGCCGGTAATATTTTTCCATTTTATCCGCCAGGTCGGCCCCGTCTTTCTTCCTGCATAGGTATCCATTGACCCCGTCCTGAACGACTTCCCGGCAACCTGCCGTATCCGTGGCGATCAGGGCCTTGCACATGCTGGCCCCTTCCAGCAGGCTCAGGGGCATGCCTTCCCGGTAAGAAGGGAGGACGATGCAGTCTGCCTGTTCAATGAAGGTCGCCACCTTATCCGTATGCCCAAGATAATCGATATTATTCTGACGGCGCCATTCTTCTACCTGCTGCCGGGATATAGCGACCGGATTGCCTTCGTCAAAAAAGCCCAGCAATTGCAACCGGACGGAAAGTCCCCGCTGGGTCAGGAGTTCGGCCGCTTTTATATATTCATAAATTCCTTTATGTTTTATGATGCGGGCTATTAACAGAAAAGTGACGGTTTCTTTTCCGGGTTCATAGGGAGCGGGGTAGAATGTTTCGGTGTCCACTCCTTCTCCGGGCAATAAAAAGGTTTTTTCTTTCCGGACCAGTTGTTCTTTTGTGAAAATACGCTGGTCGTCGCTGTTGAGGAACCAGGTTTCGGTACTTTTTTGCAGGACCCGCCTGTATAACGCTTTAACGGATGCCTGGAGCAGGGTGTTGCCGGAGAAGGCGTATCCCAGGCCGGTAATGACGCTTACGGAGGGGCAGTTTACCCGGGCGGCGGCTAAAGATCCGAAGATGTTGGCTTTAATGGTGTAATGAAAAATGAGACCGGGCCGGATCCGCCGGTAATGGCCCAATAATTCCCTGAATAACTGAAGGTCACGAAGGGGGGAGATGCTTTTACCCCGGAATTTTGTCAGTTCGATATAGGTCAGTCCAGGTATATGCTCGAATAAGTCAGTATGCTGATCCCGGGGAGCCAGTACATAGATGGCGAACCCGTGATCGATCAGTTTTTTAATAAGGTAAAGCCTGAATTTGTAGATGCTCCAGCTGGTGTTTGCTACAAAAGCTATACTTTTTTTTGCGGGCATAGGGCAGCAAACCTACCAAAAATTTATAGAATAAGAAACGGAGTTCGTACTTTTGCCGTTTCGTAAAAAAAGAGGCCAAGGCTCCCCGGGCCAACAAAATTAAATCATGGAAATAACCGTAAAAACAGCCGAGCAACTGAGGCTCACCGCGGAAGAATTTGAATTGATCAGGCAGAAGCTCGGCCGCACACCCAATTTCACCGAATTATGTGCTTTCAGCGCCATGTGGAGCGAGCACTGCAGCTATAAGAACTCTATTAAATGGTTGAAGACCCTCCCCAGGGACGGCAAAAAGATGCTGGTCAAGGCCGGCGAAGAAAATGCCGGATTGATGGATATCGGAGACGGTTTTGGGGTGGTCTTTAAGATCGAATCACACAATCATCCTTCCGCCATCGAGCCTTTTCAAGGGGCCGCTACGGGGGTAGGAGGCATACACCGGGATATTTTCACCATGGGAGCAAGGCCGATCGCCTCGCTGAATTCCCTTCGTTTCGGCGACCTTAAGGAGGCCAAGACGCAACATTTACTGTCCGGCATCGTACATGGCATCGGGCATTACGGGAATTGTTTTGGCGTGCCGACGGTAGGAGGAGAGATCTACTTTGAGGATTGTTATCATACGAATCCCCTGGTGAATGCCATGAGCGTGGGGATCCTGAAAAACGGGGAGACGATCTCCGCTACGGCAACCGGTACCGGTAACCCGGTGATCTTTGTCGGCAGCGCCACGGGTAAGGATGGGATCGGGGGAGCCAGTTTTGCCTCGGCCAATATCACCAAGGAGAGCACGGAGGAATTACCCGCCGTTCAGGTAGGGGATCCTTTCCAGGAAAAAAAGCTCCTGGAAGCCTGTCTGGAAGTCATTAAGACCGGGGCGGTAGTAGGTATGCAGGATATGGGTGCAGCGGGTATCATTTGTTCCACGGCAGAAATGAGTGCAAAGGGAGAAGTGGGCATGCGGATCGACTTGGACAAAGTACCTGCCCGTCAGAAAAATATGAAAGCATGGGAGCTGCTGCTGAGCGAGAGCCAGGAGCGCATGCTGATGGTCGTTGAAAAAGGAAGGGAAGCGGAAGTGGTCAGCATCTTTGAAAAATGGGATCTGCCGGCAGCCGAGATCGGGCAGGTGACGGATGATGGTTTGCTTCATTTTTATATGGAAGGGGAATTGCAGGCCAGGATCCCCGCTTATGAGCTGGTATTGGGTGGGGGCGCCCCGCAATATGACCGGCCTTATAGCACGCCGACCTACCTGAAGAAGATACAGGCATTCGATCCCGAAAAGGTCGAGGTGCCTGTCGACCTCCGTGAAGTGGCGGAAGCGCTGATCGCTATTCCGAACATCGCCAGTAAAAGATGGGTGTCCGTGCAATACGACAGCACTGTAGGGGCTGCCAACACCTCCACCAATCAGCCCAGTGATGCCGCCGTTGTACTGGCCAAAGGCACGAAGAAGGCGCTGGCTGTGACGACCGATTGTAACAGCCGGTATGTCTATGCAGATCCTTATAAAGGCGCTATGATCGCTGTGGCGGAAGCGGCCAGGAATATCGTCTGCAGTGGGGGTGAACCCCTGGGAGTCACCAACTGCCTCAATTTTGGAAATCCTTTTGACCCGGAAGTCTATTACCAGTTCGTCCATGCCATTAAGGGAATGGGGGAAGCCTGCCGCCGGTTCGATACGCCTGTTACTGGCGGGAATGTCAGTTTTTATAATCAGAATCCTGACGGAGCCGTCTATCCGACACCTACTATTGGTATGGTGGGATTGCTGGAGAGTGTGAAGGATAAGATGACGCTGGACTTTAAAGAGGTCGGGGACGTTATTTTCCTGCTCGGTAAAAGCAATAACGATATTAATTCTTCCGAATACCTGCATAAGATCCAAAAAGTGGAGTTCAGCCCGGCTCCTCATTTCGAGATAGAAGAAGAACTGGCCTTACAGAAAAAGCTGTCGGAGCTGATCGCTCAAAAACTGGTGAGCTCGGCCCATGATGTCAGTGAGGGAGGTCTCTTCGTGACATTGGCTGAATCCGCTTTCCATCGGGACTTAGGCTTCGACGTGGTGGCTTCGGATTTCCATCTCCGCAAAGATGCGGTCTGGTTCGGGGAATCACAGAGCAGGGTGGTGGTCAGTGTTGAGCCCGCTAAAGTAGATGCCTTTAAAGCAGCATTGGGCGGTCATCCTTATGAGGAATTGGGGTTTGTCACCAAGGGTTCCTTCGAGGTGGATGGTATGGATTGGGGAACGGTCGGGCAGTGGAAGGAGAAGTATGATAAGAGCCTGGAGAATTACCTGAATAAGGTGGTGGAGATGGTGTAACCGGGCACCGGGATCTATGAATTGGGATTGGTTGACAATACAGGCCGCGGTCGTTTGTGCAGCAACTGTAACAGCGGCTTCTCGACGAGCCGGTAAAAAATAAGACCTCCCATGATCGCCACCAAAAACTGGAGCAGGATCGCCAGGTCGGGGTTGAGGAAAAAACCTACCCGGTTATATACCGTGCCGCAGAGCGCGTATATAGTATAATTTACCAGATAAATAGAGTAGGAGGCGTCTCCCAAAAGAGTCGTGAGACTGTTGTTCCAGATACGGCTCAGGGAATGTGCTTTTTCTAAAAAAATACATCCGGCAACCAGTAGTCCTGCGGGGATCCCCCATAGGATAAAACGGGTTAATGAAAGTTGGCCGTCGATGATGCTCACTGCTTCAGAGATCTCTCCAAATCCCCTGACTATCTCATATACGCAAATGCATATTCCTGCCAGCAGTAATGCGAAAGCCAGTTTTTTCGGCACTTTTATCTTTACAGAACACCAGTAGAGACAGACGCCCAGCAAAAATTCCAATAGTATGGGGGACGTCATAAACCTTAGCCGGTAGTCAAGGTCTGTAAAGCCTTTAAAAAGAAGACCAGCCGCAACCAGCCCCGTTATCAGCAGTAACAACATTCTTTCTTTATGCCTGGTGCGCAAAAGGATGGTCAAAAGGAACAGGAGATAGAAGAGCCATTCGAAGCTCAATGTCCAGGCAGGGAACAGGATCGGTGTGATAAAGCCCTTGCTGTCAAAAAAAGGGAGTAGAAAGACCGATTTAACTATGACGGGAAAAGGGAAGAGGGGAATCTTTTTGATCAGTATGCCATGGATCATTGTGCCAATGAAAAGAAGGGTGGAAAGATAGTAGACAGGGTTGACTCTTCTAAAGCGTTTGAAAAAGAACAGCCTTCCTTCCCGGGCTCCTTCGTAGGAACCTGCTGAATAGGGTATGATAAAACCGGAGATCACAAAGAAGATATCTACTCCGAAGGCGCCAAAATTTTGCAGGTAAAAGAAGTCCTGCTGGAAAGAATGAGCATATCTCATCTGGAGATCGATCGAGTGCGCATACGCTACCAGTATGGCAGCCAGCGCACGCAGGAACTGAATGGCGTTTAATTTCATATGTTTATACGCAACGGGCGGCAAAGCGGGATCGGCAAAATGGGTATATTTGCAGAAGGGGTAATCCCCCCGGTTCAAATATATGGTAGAATCTATCAATCCCCGGAAGGAATATATCGTCATCACAGGAGCGGCCGGCTTTATCGGCAGTTGTCTCGCAGGCTATCTCAATGAGAAAGGATACCGGGATCTTATCCTGGTGGATGATTTCAGCCGTGCGGATAAGGCGCCCAACCTGGAAGACAAACATTTCGATTTTAAGGTGGAAAGGGAGGCCTTCTTTGAATGGCTGCATGCGCATAAGCCTTCTATAAAGTTCTTTTTTCATATCGGGGCCAAAACGGATACCACGGAGTTCAATTATTCCATCCACCAGCATTTGAATGTGGAGTATTCCAAAAAGGTCTGGCATTATTGTACGGTCCATAATATTCCCCTGGTCTATGCTTCTTCAGCGGCTACCTATGGGGCGGGGGAGCAGGGATATGAAGACAGGCACGACCTGATCCCTTTGTTAAAGCCATTGAATCCTTATGGTGTTTCCAAAAATGAGTTTGATAAATGGGTGCTTCATCAGAAGAATCATCCCCCTTTTTGGGCGGGGCTGAAGTTCTTCAATGTGTATGGACCGAATGAGTATCATAAAGGGCGTATGGCCAGTGTGATCTTTCATTCTTTCCACCAGATCAAAAAGGAGGGGCTGGTGAAGCTGTTCAGGTCCCATCGCCCGGACTATAAGGACGGGCAGCAATTGCGGGATTTTGTATACGTGAAGGACCTGCTCAAAGTATGTTACTGGCTGATGGAGAATCAGCCGGCTTCGGCTATCTATAATCTTGGGACCGGGAAGGCCCGCTCTTTTGAGGATCTGGTGAAGGCGACTTATGCCGGATTGGATCAGCCGGCGAATATCCAGTATATTGATATGCCGGAAGATATACGGGACAAGTACCAGTATTTTACGGAGGCGGGTATGCACAAGCTCCGTGAGGCGGGGTATAAAGAGGAGTTTTATTCTTTGGAAAAGGGGGTGGGTGATTATGTAAGGAATTATCTGGCGAAGGAAGTGTATTATTAAAAAGACTGTTTTATGAATAAGAAGATTGCCATTATCGGGGGTGGAAATTTAGGGACGGCTATTGCGGAGGGGTTGATACAGAGCGGGTTTGTCCAGCCCAAGCAGATCCTGATCACCAAGCGGAATATTCAGACTCTTCAGGAGCTGGAGAGAAAGGGGGTATTGGTCAGTGATAAGAATGAAGAAGCGTTACGATATGCCGACCTGGTGATCCTGGCGGTAAAACCTTTCCAGGTGAATGATATCCTGGGCTCCCTGCGGGACGAATTCCGGGAAGACAAGCATGTATTGGTATCGGTGGTGACGGGAATCAGCATAGAGCAGATTGCCGCTTCCCTGGGCAAGAAAGTACCTATCGTACGGGCGATGCCTAATACGGCCATTGCCATACAGGAGAGCATGACTTGTATCGCGGCCCGGAATGTGAGTGAAGAGCAGCTTCAATATGTGTTTGATATTTTCGGCCAATTGGGCAAGGCGGTGCGGATCGAGGAAAAGCTGATGGATGCGGCTACCGTGCTTGGCGCCTGCGGAACGGCTTTCGCCATGCGGTATATCCGGGCGAATATACAGGGGGGGATCGAGATCGGTTTTGATGCGGCTACGGCCAACCTGATTGCTGCGCAGACGGTGAAAGGGGCGGCTGAGCTCTTATTGAAAAAAGGGACGCATCCGGAACAGGAGATAGACAAGGTAACGACTCCCAAGGGTTGTACGATTGCGGGCCTGAATGAAATGGAGCACCAGGGGTTCAGTTCTTCCCTGATCAAGGGATTGGTGGCCAGCTATGAGAAGATCGCGAAGGATTAATATATTTTCCCGGTGTCCATGTCCACGGTGAAGATGTGCATTTGAGTCCCCTTGTTGATCCTGTTGATGGAAGCTTCCCCTGTTCCCATGCCCAGCATTGCCGCCGATACACCAACAGGCGATACGGTCGTGCTGCTGATGCCTGGTGAAAGGTAATTGCCCTGCTTTTTTTGA
>Ga0307511_10001428_pt1 | contig 25206 bp, 12 predicted proteins | sample 13_EM_MG_FD_200266 | JGI IMG/M metagenome (GOLD analysis project Ga0307511, IMG submission 200266) | Populus trichocarpa ectomycorrhiza microbial communities from riparian zone in the Pacific Northwest, United States - 13_EM | ecosystem: Host-associated > Plants > Roots > Unclassified | place... | reverse complement strand
GCGCGCCGCTCCTAACACTATTATGAAAAAAGAAGAAATCTCATGACTAATCAAAAATTCACTAAAAAAAGTTTTATTTAATCCACCTGCTTTCCTTCTCCTTCCTTGTACATGTTTATTTTTATCGTCGTTTAACTAAATGAAGAATTGATTTCAAGAAACAGAGTTATTAAACTCAATCGGATTCATAACCCGTGTTACTATGTCAAATATATCTTAATTTGCATCTATCTCTCGACTTCTTAGTTTGATTTTTAGTTAGCATTAACAACTTATTTTTGTATTTATTGACGCGTATAATTTTTAATTTATTTAATTAAATGTAGTAATTAATTTTTTTATTCACAATATATATCTTTTATGTTAAAAACACATTGGGAAAGCATGCACATTTATTTTAAAAAATAAAAAAAGTGTAAAACAATTTACAAAAGAATAAAGATAAAAAAAAAAGAACAGTTTAAATAGACCAAGTGTAGAGTGATAAATATTCTCAAGTATAAAAAATAGAAAAATAATATTGTTTCCAAAAAAAATGTAAAAAAAAAGGAAAAACTAAAACAAATGAAGATAAAAACAAAAAGAATGGTTATAAATAGGTCAAGTATAAAGTCATAATTATTCAAAGTGTGAAGAAAAAAAGGAAAAAAAAATCTAAATATTTTTTTTGTAAAAAAAACAAAATAGATTTATCATTACTATATTACCTGTTAGGTAAAGATTTTTTAAAAAATTTATAAATCTACCATTTCTACAAGGAAACACGATTTTCTTTTAGTATATGCTAAATAAATGGCTCGCGCTCCGCTACCGTCTAGACTAGTTTTTTGCTAATGTAAAAAAGAATGTTCATACATAAATGTTTTAAAATAAAAAAAAAAATCTAAGAATTTCATAACTAAAAAAGTTTACATGTATTCTCAGAGCAGTGACCTATAAAACAAACAAAAATAAAATATCATAAATCAAGCATCTTATGCTTACTCTCACACAATTTGTTTTGCATTTAAAAAAAAAAGTAATAAGGTTGGATAAAAAAATAAATTTTCTTTTTAAAAAGCTAGCCTTCCCTTAAAACAAAGCTAAATAATTTTGTCAACCAAAGACAAAATAGGAGTTTTACTATGGAAAATGCATTGTGAAAACATAAGATCTTTTTACTTATGTTATAATATATAATATAATAATATTTGTGTGCCCAATAAACATCTTATTTTTATAATATATAATATTACATAATAATATTTGTGTGATTAATTGGGATGATCACTAGTATACTGAAAAATTGTATTTTATACTTCTATGTGTTCTCCAGGTTATATCGAGATCATGTTCCAAATCTTCCTTTATTAATTTATTCTGTAAAACTAGTTCATTTTATACAGTAAATTATTATGTGTATTTAAGCTAGAAATGATATACGGATTGTTATGGAGATATGAGTATATGTATTCAAAAAGGTGTTGGAATTTGATTATTTTGTATTTAAAATTGTGTATCAATATATTTGTTGATGAAATTGAGAAATGATGGGTCTGAGGCTGCTATAGTAAAAAAAAAATCACCGTTTTCATGTATATTACAATTAAAAAGGTAAAAATTACATTTAAAAGTTCAGGTTATTACTTTAGTATTAACAATTCTTTTTTTATATTTATTTACGCCTATAGTTTTTAATTTATTTAATTAAATATATAAATCAAATTTTTGATTAGCAATAAAGATTTTTTTTAACGTAAAAAACACATTAAAAAAACCTGCATATTTATTTTATGATATTAAAACAACTTTTGATACTACCCACAGCAAAAAATTAACTAGATTTTAAAATTAATTATTAAGACTTTACTTGCAAATAGAAAATATGTTAAAGATATCTATATTTTCTTTTTCTTTACATGGAAATAACATCATTATTTTCTAAATGACTTTCAGGCATTTATTGAGATGGATTTCTTTTTAAGGTAAGGATATATGACCGTGCATGCATGAGAAATGCTAAATTTGGTGGCAAATGTGTAAATAGTAGCAATTAAAATGTTGCAATAAGCATGTAGAAAACATAGTCCTGTTCTTCAGTCAAAATATTAATAATATATAGGATTTTGAGTCAAAGATTGCATTTTGCTTCTGCGTTGCTCATTGTTATTTTTTAATATTACTATTTTTTTAATTAAATTATATTTATTAAAATTTAATAAATATAAATGTGAATGCCAATATTTAATTAAATATTTATATTTCAATCTTTGCTCACTCTATGCCAATATTTATTAAACATCAAATATTATTCTATAGCACTCTTGTTATATTTGGCATCATGCATGTATTAGAGGTTTTTTTTTATAAAAATGCTATAATAATTTTATTATCAAAATCTCCAAAGTTGTAATGATAAATATTACATTAATTAAATAGTACATAATATATATAGTGATGACTTCGTTTTAAAGAAAACTCAATAAGAAATAATAGTAAAGTATGAAGCAGATAATTGAAGAATCTAACCATATATATTTCTTAAGGTTTTCAGCGTCTTTTTTGGCAATAATATATGAATGTGAATGCCTCAGAAAGTCTGATATATATATATATGCGCGCTCGCATTTCTAATAATTTTGTAACAAAATTTATACATATTATGTTAACATTATATATATTATAAAAAATTTATACATATCTATGTGTAATGTCGTTATGTTCGGGGGTGTTTGAAAATGAAGTAGCGATTGTTTTTCAAAGTGTTTTTCGGTCGAAAATACATCAAAGTAATTTTTTTTTATTTTTTTTTAAATTATTTTTTACTTCGACAAATCAAAATGATCTGAAAACACGAAAAAATATTAATCTAAAACAAAAAAAATTAAAAAAATAAATATTTTTATAAGCATTTCTAAAACACAAAAACAAAAATCCTACTCATTTCAATACGACAACAAAATCAAACATGACCCAATGTATTCTCGAGTGTAGGAAAGATGTCGTGGAAAGGGAGGTGTCTTGGGCAATTGTAGTGATACTGGTATGAGTACAAGCAGCAGTTAGTTAATTACATCTGCTCATAATTAAGGGAAATTAATTACGATTAAGGAAGAGACAACTACATTAATATTCCATGATTGATAGACAGACTTGTCTGGGAAAATATTCTTCTTGCCTGATCTTGATTTGAAAGAAGCTAAGGCTGTGGATGATATTATGCAAAGAAAACCAGTGCCCGTGCATGTATGTTTAGTTCTCTAGCTTTCTGTAAGATGCTAATAATAATAAGTATATAATAAAATGCAATTATGTGAGCACCAAGATGCCTTATCTTCAGGGGTTACTTTATTCCCATATCACTCAATCAATTTGCCAAAATCTTCAGGGGTTACTTTATTCAAATTGAACACACACATATATAGTTGGACATTCAACCTGTTTTCATTAAAATTTAGAGAGAAAAAAATATGTTTTCGGGTAGTTTTAATATCCTGGTATTAAAAATAATTTTATAAAAATAAAAAATATTATTTTAATATATTTTCAAATAAAAAAAATTTAAAAAGCAACCACTATTATCGTTTCAACACCATATTATCAAGCATGGATGTGAATGGATCAATATGATATCACACTATCATGATTATGGATGAGAACACTGATGAGATACTAGGGTGTGTTTGGAAATGTAATAACAATTATAATTCAAAATGTTTTTTTATTAGAAATGTATTCAAAATAATATTTTTTTATTTTTTTAAAATTAATTTTAATATCAGTATAATAAAACAATTTAAAATAAAACAATTTAAAATAAAACAGTTTGAACCACGTTTCAAAGCATGCTATCCTACGGTGAAATTGTTCGACATTATCCAGTTTGTGTCTGTGTCTGGGAGTTTCGCACCCCAAGGACTGTCTGTAACAGCAGAAATTAAAAGAAAGAAACTGATCAGAAGTCTCATTGACTAAGGAGAAGGATTCAACGTAGAGAGAGACCCACTTGCTTCTTATTGGCTATTGACCTGTGCCCACTTTGGAAAACGTGTTGGTTCTGATTTTTTGCACTAACTGCTTTGTTTCCCTCTGTGTTCTGGAACAAGTAAATTTACACATGCTGGCTGTCGTTCGACAATGGCCGAAAACGGAAAAACAATGTACGAGGAGCAACATCCTAGACCCTACATGACCAAATCTCTCCATAGTCCCCATAGTCACTTCACTATCTATAGTTCCATGCCTTCAGGCACTCGAGTTGGGAGAGATTTCCCTTCAATAATGCTTCATTTTTGCATGATCCACTTTCAGATATTTTTGCTTACCAACGGAATAATTCTGTCGGTAACTTATGGTGATAATTACTGATAGACATTATTCCACTCGTAATTCAATGAATATATATTGATAGAATATTGTGGTCGGTGTATACCGATGGAATTATAGATGAACTATTTAGAATTTTAAAAAAAATGATATCATAAAGCTATGATGATTTTAATAATATCTCTCATACTTATCTTATGTTTTCTACTATGAATTTTACATATATTCATAGATAAAAAAATTATATAGTTAAGCAAAGAGTTTATAAAGAAGCTGATTTGGTTGTCTTGTTATAATTCTTTTCATAGATTTATATTTTGCTTCATGTGCTTATTTTTAGATGAGTTAATAAAAGCCGGTTAAGTTTGTTTTGTTCATTTTTTTATTGTAAGTTTTTTGCTTTATATTTATTATTATTTTTTTCATGTTTAACTATATTTATAAACTTGCATGTACCTCAACTAATCTTACAAGCCCTAAAATTAACAATCATGTAATCTTTCAATAGCTCTGAGGGGACTTGAACTCGTGACTATTGGAGAGCAAACCCAAGATCTAACCAATTGAGTTACTCATCAGGGTTTGTTTAACTATATTCTTAATAACTAAGTTAGTTGTTAATTTTATGGACCTTACATTAAAGTTGAATATGGTGACGACTTACAAAATATCATTCTTCAATCCATGGGGCCTTTTTCTTTTCTAATTTGAGTTTTGATAATCACCCACAGAATAAAAGAATTAATGACATGTTGATCAGCATGATAATTAATTGATATTATTTATATGTCAAGGTTTCAATATTCCTTCTCCATTTCAATTAAGATGAATTTTTTTCAAGTGGGAGAACATTTTGATTATGCCTTTTATTTATCTTTATTAAGAGAACATTTTTGCTGCTTTTAACAGCAATTGATTATGACAAATACATGATTAGAGACGAATTAATACAAAATTTCTTGAATTATATCATGTATTATTCCCAATATATAATACCGAGATCTTTCAGCAAATCCTTTGTTCATATATATATAGTATCTATGGGAAAAAATATATATGAAACAACAGAAGCTTGAAAACGTTTTGAAGGCGACAATTAGGCAATCTCAAATTAACTAGTATAATCTCAATGAAATTATGTTCTAACTATTAAATATTAATTAGAATTTAAGAAATTAACTTGAATCTCAATTATTGTATATTGCTGATTAATATGTAATTAGTGGGATAATTAAGCTTTAATTTGATGGAAGGTGGTGTGGAATCTGAATCTAAAATTATATGCCAAGGCACTATATATCCTATACACTACGTGGATTTGGAACAATGTTATATCCCATGCTTTGCTTTTTGCAATAAAGAAAAATGTATCAGAAAATGAAAGAAGCACAATTATAAGTATAAATGGAAGATCGAGCAACTAGAAAATAAGCATTGGATTGAGTTGCCAAACAGGTCACACACTTCCCCTTTTATGATTATGAAGAATATGATTCATTTAAACCTGTTGGGATTTTTATCTTTCACTTGAATACTTTCTCTTCTTCTTTTTTAATTATTTGTTGTGTTTATCGATCTATTTATTTATTTGCCTAAACATTGAAACTAATAAAATATGTTTACAATATCTCATCAAACTTTATTCTTTTTATTTGATTTTAATTTAATTTGCAACCAATTGGTATGATTATTGTTAAACTTAGTCTAGTTAGATAAGTCGATCTAAAACCTGACAGGCCTATTTTTTAGTTGGGTTGCGTCTTAAAAAAATTATTTTGAGAGTTGACCTAATTAATCAGGTATGTTAATATGTGACCTGGTCAAAACTCGTTGATTTTTTAAAAAATTAAAACAAAACTGTTCTGATTTAAAAAAAAAAAAAATTGATTGATCCAATTGACTTGTCTAATCTATGACTAGAGCCTTGTTCCAGATTAACCGCAAGTTAAGTTCAATATCAATGCTAGGGCTGAGCATTTTCGATTCGGTCCGGTTTTGGACCAAAATAAACAACCAAACCGATTTTATTTTTTTTAGTTTTGGAACCGAACTGAACCAAAAACCGGTTCAAACCAATTAATTTCAGTTTGATTCGGTTCAGGTTTTTTCCCTTCCAAACCGGTTCAAACCGAAATTACTCTGGTTGAGTTTTTTCTGGGCTTTTTATCGACCACATTTTTCAGCACTTTTGTTTTTGTACTTGCTTCCATTTTCCAGAAAATCAACTTCAATTTTTGTTTTGATAGATCCTTGCCCAGAAGTTAAACCCATCAAAAAAAATACACAAAACAAAACAAAAAAGATATCCCTGGTTGTGACTGCTTTCTTTGCAGTTAGGTTAGCTAGTCCGCTCTTTCCTGTTCTTCAAGCCCAATGAGCTTAGGGTGCCGTTGCACCCCTTCAATTAGAATAGATCTTGATTTAGTGTCCTTTCATCCTGGGTTTTGGAATTTCCTGAAATGTGTGAAATAAGAGTGGTTAGAAGTAGGAATCGTTGGAACTAGATGAAAGCCAATGCCAGTTCCCGAATATCTGACGAAGCGATTCAAAATACTACTTACAAAATTTTGTAATAGGATAGCCTCAAGACTGGAATTCTTAAATCTTTCTTTGCATATTCCCGCGCTGTCTGAGATGAGAGATGAGAGACAAAGAGCATGGAGAAGAAGGAGACAGATTTGAGAGATGATAGGCTGAGAGCAGCGAGAGGAAGCGGATGAGAAAGTGAGAATGGTGATTTAAGTTTAGGGTTAGAAAATATGTTATTTATACTTTTTTTTTTTTTCAAGAGCCAGCTTAGTTGAACCGGGCCGGTTCGGTTCGGTTCAATCGGTTTCAGACTTTGAAAACCAAAATCGAACCAAACCGGAAATATTTTGTGATTTTCTAATCGGTTTTTTTTTACGATTCGGTTTTTTTGGTTATTTTTTTTCCAGTTTTCTCAGTTTTTTGGTTTTTTTGCTCACCCCTAATCAATGCTTGGTAGTTGCCTTAATTTCTTTTCTTTCTTTTCGTTAATCTAATTATTACAACTAACCATGAGAAGAAGAGATTGATTATAGTTACTCAAGAATCATTCCGCACCCAATTCCTTTGCTTTTTAACACTTTCGGTTTTAAATTGAATTCCTAATCATCTTCTTCACTTTTACATCATTGATAGGATTGTGTTCTTTTAATTAATTAAGAGGGTGACAGTAAATGCTTTTTCTTTTTCTTTAATTGATTCTGGAGTGTTTGGATATGTGTTTGGAAGTGTTTAGAAATGTGATAACAATTTTTTTAAAAAAAAGTTTATTTAAAAATATATTAAAATAATATTTTTTTTATTTTAAAAAAATTGTTTTTAATATTAGCATATTAAAGTAATTCAAAGTTATAAAAAAAAATGAAAAAAATAAAATTTAACTAACAATCAAGAAACTTAATACCAGACAAGGTTCACCTTCGAAGAACCGACTTCCACTGTGTTATGGCTAGGTTGGGCAGACAATAAAGATTCTTGCCAACCGAAGGCACTGAGATAAGTACACTTGTATTAATTAATTCCTTATTTTAGTATATCATTCAGATTTTCATGGACCAGTTTTGTTTCTGTCACTTCCAAATAAATGTCTTATGAATTATGTCCAACTATATCTTTGATGATATTCTACATTAAATTAAATTGAAACAAGATAAATTTATTTATTTATTTATTTTTATTTACAGAGGAGGCTGGAAACAAAGTCTAGTTTTCATGAAATCTTGTTGATGCAAAGAGGTAGAAAAATTAATGAATTTCTTCAAAAATTTAATGGATGGTCGATTATATATAATATGAGAGAGAATTTTCTCTAGATATTAAAACTTCAACCATCCTCATGATATTTTAACCTCATTTCTATATAAAAACTTAAATAATTTCTATTTTCATCATAATTATTAAATTTAATTTGATTGACGCTAGAAAATTCATGATTTAAAACTTATCTTGGACCAAGTTTCATGATCATACCAAAAAAAGTATTAACCCAACAAACTTAATTAACATAAATGGTTTTTTAATGACTTGATTAATCTAATCAAATTTGTATGAGTTAACTCATTATTTTAATAAAAATAATCAACTCGATGACCCACGTGTTACTCTAATAATAAAGTGATCCAAACTTTTTTTCAGGTCAACACCCCCAACCAGGTCTAAATATTATTTTTTTGAGGTTAGCTGCTAGAATTTTCATTGAATAATTTTATGAAGGTACCGTTTGTTTTTGTATTTGAAAAGCATTTAAAAAAAAATTATTTTTTATTTCAAATTAATTTTTTTATATTGTTTTAATATACTAATATTAAAAATAAATTAACAAAATATTATTTTAATTAATTTTTAAATAAAAAATATTTTAAAAAAATCTGTACAAGTATTTATCACTTAAGATCTTCTGAGAATTTCCCGTTGTCAATCAGCAATCTCAAGTCCTTTCTGAGAAGGCCACACGCCTTTCAAAAGTGAATGGGGAGGTAAGTGGTGACGGTTATCTTGGCGGGTTTTGGACTATCCTAGTTGACTTGGCGAGCACTGATTGGCTCTTAAGAATACAGATAGTTACCCCAACTGAATTTGTTTGACTTTCCCTCCACCCATAACCGCTTGAATCATCGTCATGTACAAGTAGATAATGATTATGATGGCGGCGATGGCGATGGCGATGGCCGATCTTCGAATCAAGTTTTTAACCCCTTCTTTTTTAAGAGTTCTATTTTATTCTTTTTATTTTTATTTTATTATCATTAACGTTGTCTTTTGTATTGTTCATCTAAACATTTAAAAAAACTAATTTGAAAAAAAAATATTTTTAAAACATAAGAACAGGTTAAGATTGTTTGGAGATATTGTTCAACTCACATTTCATGTTTTTTTAAAAAAAAATTAAACTCAACTAATTACAAAAATATAAAAGAATATATATAAATAAAGATTGATTCGTATATAAAATTTAAATTTAAAGGTTATTCTTTTGTAGATTCAATATCATAAAAATTTAATTTAAAAAATATATATTGATTGATACATAAAATTATAGGTGGAAATATATATTAATCCAATCCTTCCTCCCTCTCTCGCTTACTACAACAACCATCTAGTAGGTGATTCAATAGTAAGAGTTTGGGACTAAGAGATTTGTTTTCCCTGTGATCTCAGGTTCAAGTCATGTGGTTGCTAATATGATAGCCACTAGAGGCTTACATGATTGTTAACTTCAGGGGCCGTAGGATTAATCGAGGTGCGCGCAAACTGGCCCGAACATCTACGTTAATTAAAAAATAATAATAATAATAATAATAGTGTTAATTCTTATAAAAGTGCTCCTTTTTTTATATATAGAAAATGGATATGAAAAGAGTTGATTTCATACCCATAATAAAATACTACTAGATTATTGCATCGTATTATGCCGTTTTGCGGGCTGGATTATTTTTTTTTTAATGTAAACAAAAATACATATATGTTGTTAGCATGTTTTAAAAAATAACAAAATTCATTAACTTCGCATAACAGCAATTGATAAATATATTGCTAATGCTAATTAAGGATGATAGTACAGAAATGCATGAGATTTTACCCTTTGCAGACCCCAAGTGTTGTCTTGGGAAGGGACAATTCAACTTAGTACAGTTCATATATCAAGTTGAGAGCAACATATTTCAATGGCGAATGCCAGATTCTCACGATCAAAATGTTTATATTTCCCAAAAATAGGAATTTTAATTCAATTATAACCATCGTACGTACAGCACATGATTCCACAACGCTTATGCTCTGCATGTATCCCAGATCACGTTAGATTTCCAAGCGAGAGATACTACACGTTCAAGTTAAATTATCAAAAACAGAAAGAGCTAGCGCATTTACACAGACTTTCTTGAATCAAAATAGTTTTTCCATATGAAATTCACCAAGTTTTTCTATCACTCCACATAGAAGTAAATCAAGGATGTGCTGCAAAATAACCATCTAGGTGGTGGCCCAGTGGTAAGAGCTTGGAACCAAGAGGTTTGTTCCCTTTATGGTCTCAGGTTCGAGCCCTGTGGTTGCTCATATGATGGCCACTGGAGGTTTACATGGTCGTTAACTTCAAGACCCGTGGGATTAGTCGAGGTGCGCGCAAGCTGGCCCGAACACCCACGTTAAACTAAAAAAAAAGGATGTGCTGCCAAATGCACCGAGACTTGTGGCCTAGCTGTCCTGGTAGAGTTTTTTTGTCTCTACATCCTGGGTTCAAGCCTTAGCGTGCACGTCTGTCATTTTTGCGGTGTCTTGCCTGCCTACTGGGCTTGCAGGGTGTTCAATGGATCCGGAGATTAATCGTGGTACGCGTAAACTGGTCCGGACATCCCAGATTATAAAAAAAAAAAAAAAAAAAGGATGTGCTGCCAAACTCCACAAAGATCTCTTCAAAACTTTCAGAATGGAATGTGTTCTTCCTTTCCCACCTTGACTCTTTAGCATCTTCTTCTTCTGTCAACCTGCATGCAGAGCTTTCTTGCAACTTCTGTGTAGTGTTCCTTACCGTGATTATTACATGTCCCAGAGTCCTTTTTATTGTTTTCCTTTGGCTCATCTTCAACATTGTTGAGTATGAGATCAAGAAAATTAGGTGAAGATTTCTTCTTCGAGAACCTCCAAGTCCATTCGCTATGTATCACCTGATTGAAATCAAGTAAGAAAAGGAAATAGCAACGTTAAGAACATCAAATTAATTTAAAGGGTTCATAATAAAGACAAAATCCATAAATTAAGAACAATTAATGCTTAATTAGAAACTAACTAGGTCAAGGTATAGTGCATCATGAGCCAAAAGTTCACTGAGACCAAGGAGAGAAATCTTGCTTGAATCTTCTGAGAAAAGAACGTAGACATCATGATCTTCTTGATTTATTAACTCCGGTGTTCTCGCTCGATGATGTTGTGCTTGTGCTAAATCCAAATAAAGCAAGTAATCCATGAAATTCACTACACTACTGGCCGGAGCTTCAACATTGGCATCGCCAATCTCTGGCTTTTTTTAAATGATTGAAAAACTCTACAGTAATGGAATTTTTATGGTATGATCTGATGGGTGTGTTTGGTGACTGCCCTTGCACAGAAGAAGCCACATTATGCCTGAAAAAACCCTAGAAGCCTCCTAACAACCAACAGAAGAGAGGGGGAGATGTTCCCCAGTTCAACCACCCTCTGTGCTTCCTTCCAAGAAAAGGCCTCTTATTTCCAAGCCCTTCTTTTGTCTTTCGTCCCTAAATTTAACATAACTTCATGTCATTTATGTTAAATAAACCGTCTCTCTTGCTTCCTGCTCTTACAGCATGGTGATCATACAGTGTGTCACGAGAATAAAACCTCAACTCAATGCCTGCTGACAATAACAGCAGCTTATCCAGCTCACTGCTTTTGCCTTAATGCTTGTAATCCTCGTTCACAAATCAAACACACATTGTGAAATCCATGAAAGAATGCCAAGTTGTGAATTTGACTTCTAATGGATTTTAGCAACGTTCCACTTCACACGAGGAATCACAAGGCAATCACAGATATGGCAATGCCAGCCTATTCAAGTAGAGACCTGAAAATCATGCATCTTAAAGAAATTGTGTTGGTACATTAATAGAAACCTTCTTTCCATGTCCACTGATGGCGATGACAAGAAAAAAAAAACTGAGTTGGTTAGCAGAATAACAAGGTAACAGAAGCATAGACAAGAAAGACATGGAAAGAAACATGAACTTCAATTATTATGAACTGAAAATCATGCATCTTAAAGAAATTGTGTTGGTACATTAATAGAAACCTTCTTTCCATGTCCAATGATGGCGATGACAAAACAAAAAATATCTGAGTGGTTAGGCGATGACAAAACCAATAAAAAACTGAGATGGTTTAGCAGAATAACAAGGTAACAGAAGCATAGACAAGAAAGACATGGAAAGGAACATGAACTTCAATTATTATGAACTGATTCTGTACATGTACAACTAACAAAAACTATAGCCTATAATCCTCGAAAACAATTAAGTACCCCCCCATATACTCACCAACTTAAATTCTCACATACAAAAAAGAAAGGACTTTTATCACTCATCGTCTGCCTACTGACATGAAATCTTCCCACCACAAACCAAAGACAAAACCCCCGATATGGAAAATTTGCATCTGATTGGACCCTTCTCAATTTTCACAAGCACAGACCTTTGTCTCTGCATCTTGACCTTCATGTTGATACTACTAGAAGCTTCTTATTGTGTCCACTCGGTCAATAACATCCAAGGCCTTGATCCAGTCTATATCAAAGTTCATGACAGGAACAGAAGATGGCCTTCTAATGGGAAATGGATCTTTTCTAGTTTCGCCCATTGGCGAGTGGCTACTACTTTTACTCAGCCGATGATGCTTGCTTAACCTGGTTTTTGCAGTATCAAATTCCTGACTCTTGCTTATCCCAGGTGTCTTTTTCCTCTTACTCACATCCCGAAGCATCTCTTGGTCTTCAATTGTCAATGTGGGGGATGGGGAGCTTGGCTTTTGTGTAGACAACTGAATTGTTTTCTCATTTGGGGACCGAGTCGGAGATTTAACAGGAGATCTGGAACCATTGCCAGCTCTTACTTGGCTGACAAGATGGTGAAGCCAAACCACCAATTCAAGAATATAAGTTTCAGTCTTCTCCTTGTCTGCATGGTGTAGTGTCTCTATCCTGAGCAAGTCGGTCTGTCCAGCAGGTTTACGATTCACCTCAGACCTGAAGAATTTGTCATAAGGAACTCAACACAGGTGAGATAATAAGAAAGAGAATGAGCAGATTTGGAACTCACCCTGTATTCGCCCATTCTCCAACCCAACCAAATCCATGATGAGCTCTGGTTAAGTGCATGCAAAAATGTAAGCACAAGGATAAATAATTGGAAACAAACCAAGAGGAGAAGAAATATAAGTTGAATACATTAGTATGTTAACAAAACCACAAAATCTGTAAAGAAGTTTTAGCTCCTGCTTTAAAATCTTCTGTTCACAAGGACCATACAGTTGGGGTACATTGATTAGCGGATGGGATGATACTGGATGTGACAAGGTTGTAACATGTGAGGAGGTAGAACAAAATTTGGGTATGGGACAAGAGAAAAGCTGCTTTTCATCCTGTCCCATGTGCAAATCAAACACCAATACAAGACAAGTTGTCCTGCCATGTCTTGTCCAGTCCCATGTACCAAACACTACCTAACTTCACTAGAGTAATAATTTGTTAGATTATGATTACTATTAGTATTAGTGGTTAAAAGGATGCGCATGCCTCTGAACATTAAATGGAATTGAGCAGATCGTAAGATGAGGTATCAGAAGGTACAGCCCAGCCAAGGTAGAGAAATTTAGACTGAGCTGGCATCTTACTTGGTTGTGTTAGTAGCAATAGGAACAAGCCACTGCAAAGTTTTCTCCATTTCAGCTTTGATTTGTGAGACTGTAAGCTGCAAGAACATTATTTGAAATATTAATTATATCAATGCATAAACAAGAAAATGGCTAGAAGTGAAATCTCAATGAGCAAGTCAGTCCCAAGGCAACATCGAATGATACCTCTTCGTTAACTTGAAATGACAATAATTTAAAGCGCAAAGCAGATTTGATATTTGGTGGCAGCCCCTGGTACAAAGCATCCCTTGTATTTGGAGGCACAGAACTTGATCGGGACACCTGATCACATTAAGGCATTAGCTCAGACAAACAGAAAAGCCAAGAAGAAGAAAAACAAGAAGCAACAATTAGATAAGAGCTTCAGGACTGCAACCCTGGTTAAGGCAACATTGAAAAACTCAGAAGCTGACATTTGAGATACAGAACCAAAATCCTTAATAGCAAGGATAAAAGGGTATCAAGTCTGGTGAAATCATAAACTCACAAGAGTATCAATTTGAGTGACAATGTTTGCATAATGCAATGCAAGACCAGCAGGCCCCAACTTTTTATGGTTCGAAGAACTTTTTACTGGTCTATCGCCATCTGCAAGTAAAAACATCAGTTAATGAAACCACAAATAGCCAGACAAATTTCATATCACTTCATTGTCCCAAGCAAGAAAACAAAGAGAAGAGGTATATATATGTGTGCATATATATATAATTAAAAATTGCCAATAACAAGAAATCCTAAACCCTGTTTGGATTGCTTACCAGCACTGCCAAAAGCTTCATGAATCTCCAAATGCAAGAAATGGACAATATCTACCAACTTCTCCATCACCTACGTAAACAGGATGTTAGATTTATGTTGCAATAACACTAAGAACAGTCAATGAAAAAGAACAAAAAGATTTATTGTGTAGCTATCACTTGACAGATACAGAATATGCATGGTCCATCCAACATTAGGAGTGCACTGCTGCATCCTTGTGGTAGGATCATAAACACAATGATCAACAAGGGTGAATCATCGATGTATGAAACACTAAAATAAGGCCATATTTGTCTCCAATATGCCTCTAGAACTGGCGCCACCAGCCACCTCAATGCATTACTGCTTCATACCTCTTCCAAAATCTTAGACCAAAGCGACTTCTTCTTCAAACTTTTCACATGCTTGCTTTGGCTCTTTAACTCTGCCCTCAAAATAGCAAGACTGTCCCCTACAAATGAATTAAACGCAATGAGACAGCATCACTTTAGAATGTTAATGTTGATCAAAATCAAGAAAATGTGAAATAGAAACAAACATCCCTGAGGGAAAAGATTAAAAAAAAATAATAAGAATAATAAGAATTAAAGGGGGAAGTTCAAAAAATTAAGGGGTGCAATTGATGCATTTTTATTTGGACCTGTGTGAAAAGAAAGAAAAAAAAATATAACGACTAAAAAGGGGAGTTCAAAAAATTAAGGGCTTCTCCATAACATAACTTCACAAAGGGGAAACAAGGAGCAAGCTCAAGCATAGATGGGTTGCACTCCTTTCTCGAAAATATTTTATTCTGGTCAACATTATGGGCCAATCAAATGAGAATCAAAGCAAAATGAAACTTAAACTGCAATTCACCTCTTTGAGCAGCATTTGTTTTATCATCTTCCTGAAGCTTACGGCGGTAATCTTGTTCAAATCTGTCCAAGGCATGCATTTCATGATACAGTTCCTGCAACCCAAAGGAAAAATCTCTTCATGAGGAAATTTACAAGATAAGCTTAAGAGAAGTACTAAGCATGAAATTGTATGGGTGGATATGATAATGAGCTGAATTAAACTGCGGGAATAAATTTCTTATCAATGCTGAATAGATATGGATGTACCACATCTCATGCAAGATTAAAAATTGGCAGCATATGAAGGAGAAACAAATCAATAGCATAAAACACAAATAATGCACTAGCCGCACATAAAGCAGACTCTAGATGCCCATAGATGACTTCAGTACAACATATTTGGACCGTTGATATAAAGTTACTCAGTTATGTTCAAGTCACAGCATTTGAAAAGTAATTGTATTTTGTTCTGAAATTTGTCATTAGATGATCAAGGAGAACAGTTTAAAATTAAGTTTATAACATCTTTCATTTTTCAAGAGCATTTTGCTCAATGACCATGTTGTGAGTGAAGATATTGTTCTTGGCTGCGAATCATCGTAGAGTATAGAACATCTTAGGATGTTGCAAAGAGTTTGCTTTTTGGTGTTTTTCTCTTCCTCCCCACATTAATCACGGCCAAAAGGAAAAGAGGGAAATACAATAGAACTGAAAAAACTGAAAGTCACACTCCCTTTCAAATTAGAATGGGTGTGGTACATCCAAATCCTTCTTTTGCAGACAACACTTCCACCAGCACAAAGAAAGAAAGAACATTGTTAAATGTTTTCTAATCATCACACCTCGATATGCAATATCTGCTGAAATTTAGGGACAGTTATATACTATAGTATTGTTAAATACTCACTGCTGTATACTGAACCAAATTCATCAATTGTTGCATAACTGTCTCTGCTTCATCCTTCAATTGCATTTCAGGTGTCAATTCTGAACCCAACCTAAAAAATCATATAGAATGACTGAAATATAAGAACCTTATTTCAAATATTCTGAAGAATAATCAATATAAAACAGATGCAATTAGCATTACTTTTCAAGATAACGGTCCAAGTTGTGCCACTGAGGATCTTTGCAACGGTTTCCAAAACGCACCACTTCTCCAGAAAAAACTTTCAGTTCTTCTCTGTCATAATTGTGTAGCGAAATGATTAATATTTCTTCTACAAGTTTTCTAGGCAATGCTATAAGATCACTGTAATAAAATGTATGAAAATCTGTTTCAAATTAAAATAGAAATTTTGGAAATATCAACCTCTTATCAGCTGCTGCTAGCCTCAAGAGTTCATCCATATCTCTAGATATTAGATTTTGCACCCCCTCTGAGGGAAGCACAACTTCTTTTAAATGTCTAATGTTCTCTTCTGAAAGGGATTGCATTAGATTAGCACCCTTAACAATTGTGTTTGCAACTTCAAAAGCTAAAATTGAAATCTTATCCCCTTTTGTCGTCAGCCCTGAGGTAAAACCACTGCTAGGATTTAAATTGGTCATGCTACTACCAAGTGTGTCCAATACATCGTATGCCTTTCCAAGCCCAGCAGTACCAGCTCTGCCTAACAGTGAACTCACTTCTGAGACCTGCAACACCAAAATAACCAGCTTTTTTAATTGAGCAAATTTCTGATACACAATTCCACAGAGCAACTTACAACATCTATCTATTATCAGTGTGCGTGTGTGTGCGTGCACGTGTGAAAGAAGATCCTATACTGAAGTATTGCAGTGTGGAAACATGAATTAGCTCCATGAGCATTGCCAAGTACATGATCATACCATGCATGAATTTGATAATTATATTATAAGATGCAATGTATTTGGAGATAGAGGATTAGGAGCATTTAATAACATATGATGAAAAAATCATCTCCTAGAACAAGAAAATGCATCCAAATTCTACTTACAAATAACACACACTGACTCTTACCAAAAAAAAAAAAGAATCATCTAGTTTTTTATTAGATGCACATTAGATGATTTTGTTTTTCAATGATTGATTACTTAAAGATTTTAGCTGTCATGCTCCATTTGGTTGATGAGCCATGCACATATAGGACCATGATTTCTGTTTTTTTTTTCCTTTCTATTGCTTTGTACTCCAAAATGGCTTCAATGCTTCTTGAACCTTTCACCTTCTTTCAGACGTACTAAACCACACACATGCTTCATTTATTTATCAACATTCAATTATTTTTCTTTTCAACTCCTATATGCTTATATAAGAGTGAAATGTTTAAACCATAACATTATGGACACTTTCACTATATTGTTATTTTATTTACTAATGTGGCGATACACAGAAGGATGTTATGTTATTCATGTAATCAAATAAGTAGAACTTTAATAATTGTTAATTCCCATGATTATATAGATGTTATTTATCAAGGAAGTGACTTTTTTTTAATAAATTTAAAAGTATTCACATTTGTGCTTTAGAAAATATACACATCATAATATGGTAGAACTAATGTCTACACGGTTCAGTAGCAAATAACTGAAAAGACCTATGTCAATGTTATGAGGCATTCAGAGAAGTCGCATTTTTCTCCATTCAATCAAAACTATGAACTCTATGTAAAGCATCGTTTTTAATAATTTTCACCAGAATCTGTAAATTTACTGTGTGAACACATGGGTAACTAGTGCATAATAAACTGCAAACAACTACATGAAACGTGCAATTGCCTAACAGAAAAATATCTAGTTTAGAGCACTAACAAGTCTTTCAGATGACACAAACAAAACACGTTTTCTTTCTTCTCTTATATTCTTTATCGTCCTCCTACTCGAGTTATCTAGACATGTCAAGCTTAGCTGCATGTAAACAGAGCACTCCAATTCCGAGCAAAACCTAAATGTTTAAATAATTATGTAACTTAATTGTTCGTTACCTTTTTGTTCCTGAAATCAACTTTCCCAAGTAATTGATTTATAAAATGCCTTCATTTCTCAAATATATTTCAGGCTCCTGATTCGACAATAATGTGATATTGAGGCAGTCAATTAAGAAATAAGCCCCAACTCAAGGACAACTTAATGAAACTTAAAACATTTAACAAAACTAAAATTAATGACAATGCCATCCTCCTTTGTGTTTTAATTCTTGATGGAATAGACTTTATGAACGCAGCAAAGAAAAGAGACTTTATGAGGTAATTGCATAAAAAAGCAAGGGGAAGGAAAACATGAATGCTTAAGCAGCCAGAATTGGATATATGTAGACATGATCCCAATAAGCATGTGCACCACTACAAATATTCTTACAATTCTTCTCCTCCTTCAAGCTCCAACAGAAGCAATATTAACATCCTTAGAATAATACTACTTTTGAGCCGAAAATTCCTCTCCAACTGCTCCCCAAATCTAGCAACATATTAGGAACTTAAGCAGCTATAAAAGAAGGAGAATACATGGAAGTCCTAGGTAAAATCAATGAAGATAGTTCATTATTTGCCATCTCTATAGCACAAATAAAACCAGCTAAGAATAAATTTCTTCCTCTTTGACAGTCTCTCATGAAAGAATACGAGACATAACTGCCTCCATGGATAGAAAGTACGTAGGAAGCCTGCTCACTATGCACTATTCCACAAGAACGTTCTATTCAGCCATCACCTCAAACCTTGGAAAACTTTTTCATTATGATGATTCTTCCTAGTATATATGGTGCACACCATATCCACCTTCAACACATACAGGCAATTAAAAGCACCTTCACCAACTCCAATTTTGCATGTCAAGAAATATGTAACTCTCAAGGCATCAGAGAAAAGGGATTTTAGGTTACAACAACTAATTAAAAGTTTGTCCCTCAACAGAACACAATAATAGAGACAAAGGATCCAAATAGCCAATGCTACTAATTTGAGACCAAGGGTTAGCATTCATGTATCCCAGGCAATATATGAGAGTTTCTCCCACATGCTCCAACATAGAATACTCCCAACAAAAGATCCTACCTTTAAAGGCTCCACCAGCATGATGCCCCATCATAAAGTAGAACCTATTGTCATTTACCTTAAAAATGATAAGTTTTGAAAACTTATTACCCACTTCTGATGCTTCCACAAAAGTGAAACCCAGCAAAGTTTCCAAACCAGGAGACACAACCCTGCCTCTCTCCAGGCTCAACATTGCTTAGCCATCACCAACTTTTAAAAGCTTTCCCTGTGCAGTAAGCCTCTCCACATCAAGTTTTGATAAAGCTCTATTAAACATGTACAGCCTTCTCACACACAACCAATCAGCTTGAATGGAGAGATGTGCCTTTTTCCCCAATTTATGCCTGATCATCCATGACATTCCACTGTGCACAAAATCTCTCCACATTTTCTCAAATCCTTTTCATGGACCAAAAAGGGTGGGTAAAATAGACAAAGTTGGTAAACAGAGAGTACTCTTAATCAAATAACAATGCCCTTCCACCCTTTACCCCCTCCCCAACAAACATTGAAAGTTTGAAACTTCCCAGCTCTTCCTTTTCTTTGCATGAAGGAATCTCATGCGAGCTCCTCAAGGGAGGACCGCAGGTCTTCAGATAAAGATGCCAAATTTGATTCTCACTTGATATCAGAAATAGCAGATAACATCCCCCATTTTGAAACTTAAATCTCATCCAGTGAAAGAATGCACTCTTTCTCAAATTAGCCCCATATCATATTAGATAACCCAAACCGAGGAAATATTATCACATGTAATCAACTTAGCATTGCAAAACAATAAAGGATTGTTCGCAAATAATAAATTTGAAATCAGCAAATCATCGGACTTAACCCCCCGACAGTTTCCCACGTATATCTGAAACATTCTACTTGAGGCTTTCATCATACGGCAAAAAGAAAATGAAAATAGGAGGTGATGGATGCCCTTGAATCAAACCTCTCAAATAATAAAGAGGCCATACATAAATCAACTAGAACTTTTAACTCTTCTAAGGTATGACAGGAGACACAAAATAATACAGAGAGAAATGACAGACAATTTAATCTTTGTTCCCCACAGCCAGGAATCGCTCATTACAACTTCTTTTTTCAAATAACACAAGGATCCAAATCCAATGGGATTTGAATTTCTAAACAACTCATGATAAAGGAGATAAATGGGCATAGAAAAAGAGTGGCATGCTCATTCAATTCAACTTGCTGTCTGGCCAATGCATTCAAAGTTTCTGTCCAGAAGTTAGTAGTTATGAGAATTGACAGAAAATTTTTTTGCATTTCATAAAATAAAAATTAGTTTTACATATTTCGTGATTTGGTTGCAGCTTTTAACAATCTTCATTCTAATGAGTCCTAATCTTCAGTGACATGGTGATGGCCTCATTTCAGTGGTATAATCTATGCTTCAAATTTCATAGTTAACAAGCATAACTACCAGGAATGCATGTCAAGTAAACACTTTATACTACGACTTATGTTACAAGCTATATCACAGATTCAACTGAAAACATCACATAGGAAACTCCAGACTGAAGAGAAGGAATTGATAATAATTTGACAAAAAGTAAACAACATACAAATTAGGCTAACCTTTGCAACAGCTGCCTGCTTGGACTTGGTTGATCCGGATTTATTGGATAGAGCCCTTGACAAGCGAGGAATCCCATCATCAATGTCATCCGGATTCACCTCATATTGAACCACGGTCACTTCCGGTAACGAAAACGGTTCTCGTAGCTGCTTATTATCCACGTTCTCCACAATTGGAGATGGATTTGCATTGTTATCTATTTTCAATTCACGAGTCTGATAAACCAAACCAGGCCCATGACTAAAATGACCATTCAACTGCGGAAAGCCTCCACCGGGAGCATTATCTACAGTCGAGCTCCTCGAGCAAAGCCCCCCCATTGTGATGATCACAAAACTATTCAATTTTCGTTCTAAAGTTCCATACAAAGGGTAAAAGCTTGTTATTTACAAGAATCAGAAAAACCCTTTTATCAAATTACACTCAGGAGCTCAAAAATGAAGCGATTGCTAGCAAATCAAGAGCCCCCTTAATAAGTTCACCAAAGAATTGTTCTAGACCACTTCGAAGCCGAAAATGTAGTTCCTTGTTACATCAAAATCACCACAATACCAGTTTTGATCCCTGCGGCAGTTCCAATCCATTAACACCACCACCCCACCAAAACTGTAAACCAAGAAAACAACTCGCCAATAAGTTCCTACTTATAAATCAGGAAAAGAAAAGAAACAACATGATCAACATCAAATCAAAAGGACTTGTACTATCAAAATTAAAAAGAACAAAACAACCCAGTTCAAAACTTTTAAAACAGGATTAGTACAAATTCAAGAACACTAAAAAAAATGACAACAGAATCAAATTAGCTTATGTGCTGATGAAAACAAAAACAACCCAAAACTACAGTCAAGAGAAAGCATCAATCTTTACTGGAGAAATACACAGACCTAAACAAATGCATTAAATTTGCATCTAATTCAAAACAAAACAGGAAGACAAACTTACCAGTTTGATAGGTAGAGATCTGTGATAGACGATATAAAAAGATTGCGACTTGTGCTTTATTTTTTCAAGTAAATACAGAATAAAACAAGAAACAGCCCAGGACAAGGAAACGATGATGAAATAAAGAGATCAGTAAGTTAAGTACATATACAAAGCGGGTTTTGGAGAGAGAGTCTAAGCGGCTATGGGACTGTTAAGAACCAAATCATAGCAAAACTAGTACAATAACTAGCACACAGAGAGAGAGAGAGAGAGAGAGAGAGAGAGAGAGTGGTCAAAACTCTACTTGCTGCTGCTGCGAGCAAGCTTACACACTCATAGTCATAGCTACTTAACCATGGCTTTATTACCATTTCTCATTTTTCAAACATTCAACGCCCACTCTCGTTTAAGGCTCTAGAAACACACTTCATTTTTATTTTCGTTTTTTTATTTACCATGATTATACCATAAAAGTTTTGTGATTTTTTGCTTTTTGACATATACGTTGGAATTTTTATTATTAAAATACATTGTGAATTGATCAGAATCTTAATTAATTTTTAGTTTTCATGTTTTGATATTTATTATATTATTGAAGGCTAGTGAAATCCATATAAAAGCTAATTCTAGCTTAAGATATTATAAATTTATACTTGATCAAGTTTATGTTTAAATTGTCTCTACAAAATAGAGTTCTTATTTGACATATATATATATATATCTTAAATTCATACTTGAATATATAAAAATAAAAATGTTTTCAAACTTGATTTTACTATGATAAAATTATATCGATTCTTATTTACAAATCTAATTCTGTATGTGTTTTTATAGCAAAGAATGAAGATTTCTTTATTCGTAGTATATGATTTTAATTTTTATAAATTATATTTAAATAAATTTTAATCATAATTTTTTATATATATATTTAAATTAAAGAGAAATTATTTGGCATGTGAAAAAATATATTATTTATTTTCTCTCATGTGCATACACATGATTCCTTGTTCTATATGTAACGTCAATAGAAAATATAATTAAAAAAAGATATAGTAATATGGGTGCCAAAACTCTTATTAACCAGGAAAGAACAAGACTATGTATTATTATTTTTTTATTTTATTTTTTATTTTTAGAGGGAGAAAAAAAAAAGGAGGGGGGTTCTATATCAAAACAAAAGAAGAGAGTGTATCCACGCGCCATGGTGGGACATTAGCTAATCATTTTCCCTTGAACAAGGTAACCCGGGGAACCCCTTCAAGTTCAACGTTCACGCTTTCTAATTAATCTCATTGTTTAGGTGTGCGGATGAGTATTTAATCCCAAATTGATGCTTGTTGACCCGATTTAATTTAAATAAATGAGTATTTGTTTGGATTTAATATATAATAGATAAGTTATAGATATTATTAAACTTGATTTAAAATTTATAATTTAATCTGAAATATATGTTTATATTGTTCAAATATATTTATAAAATATCTAGATTTTTTTAATACAATATATATATATATTAACTATTTTGTTTTTTATTAATTAAAAAATAATAATAGATAATAAATACTAATTGGATATTCAAAATCTAACGGATTATTTATGAATATATAAATTTTTTTACTCTAAGAATAATAGATAGAATACGGATATTAATAAATCCGATTTGTTAATACCCCTTGTCATTCATTCCTATTTACTGGCCTTAATTTAACTAATTAGAAAATAATCATACAATTAAATGTGTTTATTTGTGAAAGAAATCATGTTTTTAGAAAAAGTTTTTATGAATTAAAAAAATAAAATATGTGCATTTACTAATTAAAAATAAAAAATATTTTCTTAAAAACACATGTTTTCTAATTCTTTAATTTTCTAGAAAATGGTTTGTTTTCTAAATTCTCCACGATTAAAAATAAAGACATTCTTTATGATTAAAAAATAATAATAAGGGCTTAATTGGTTTCTTTAATGTTTTATATCCATTTTTATTATTTTTTAAAATAAACAAAAATAAATTCCTTGTTTTATATTTTAGAAAATTTGTGATTATTAAACATGTTTTCTTTTCATTGAGATATTTTTTTAAATAATAAAAAAGTTAGTGATTAAAACTAAATATTTATTTTCTGAAAGAAACACAATCTAAAATGCTAGAAATTTATCTTCCCATTCCACGGATGCACCACCATCTTCTGAAAATTACACTGTCAAAAAAATAACACTATGAGAATTATAATTATTATAAACAATTATTAAATTTTAAAAAATAAAAATAAAAAGAATTAGGGTTTTATTATACACACAAGCTCATTATACAGCGGCTTGAAACAGTATAACGATAATTTTATCATTCTAAAAAAATCATTGGCTTGGCTATTGAGAGAGTCTATATTAGTCAATAGCAGATTATTTCGAGGACAACTCAATATCAGTTTTTTAATTTTTTTTTATATATAGAACAACAAAATAACTAAATTATCTTTAAAAGAAAATTTTATTTAATTAGCATTTAGGGGTTTTTTTGAATTTTTTACTTTTAAAAAACACAATAAAATAACTAAATTATTTTTAAAAGCAAAATTTCTTAATTAACTGGCATCCAATGGTGCATGCAGCAGATTCATCAACCAAAGATGGCCTCCCTTGACGTCGTTGAAATTATCTCAATGGCCCCTCCCTTCCTAGGTCATGCTTGTTGGTTACTAATCTCTAGTTTGGTGCTAATAATTTTTTTTTGTTTGTTTTTATTCCTTATCATCCTTTTTTTCTACACAAACCTTCGATTTATTTTTCCTTCGTATTTGTTTTTTTTTCTTTTTATTACTATTTATTTTATTTAAATAATTTATAAAATTGGAGTATTTATCAGTTTCATCATCTTTCATATGTGAAATTTGGTTTCTATTTTTTTTATTGTTATTTCTTTACTTTGATAAATTTTATAAATTGATATTTTTTCTAATTTTATCCTTTAACATTAAATCGGTTGGAAGTTGAGCTTCTTAGTTGAGCTCGAATCTAGGATTTCACGGGTTGTAAGTTTGGAAGATTAACCCTGGTTTGGAAATTCATTCAGGTTTACTTAGCTTTTCCCCTCCTTTTTTAAGCTTGTTTTTTTTTAGTTTGTTTTTTTTAGTTTCATTATTGAACTTTTATTTAAGTTGATATTGGGCTATGTTTTTTTTTTAATTGCTTGCAATAAATTTTTTCACTTATTTTAAAAATGACATTGATTATCTCAAGTCTTTTTATTTACTATTCTTTGTTAAATTTAGCTTTTTGTAAAGAGTTTTTGCTTTTGAATTAAACTAAATTAATTGGTTAAATATAAGCATGAGATACTCAGTTCATG
>Ga0307511_10001427_pt1 | contig 25215 bp, 33 predicted proteins | sample 13_EM_MG_FD_200266 | JGI IMG/M metagenome (GOLD analysis project Ga0307511, IMG submission 200266) | Populus trichocarpa ectomycorrhiza microbial communities from riparian zone in the Pacific Northwest, United States - 13_EM | ecosystem: Host-associated > Plants > Roots > Unclassified | place... | reverse complement strand
TCTACGAAAGTGGTAGACCCATATATTCAATTATAACGCGTTATAATAGTTATAATCCTGGGCGTCAAAAGTGACTTATAACCCGTTATAAGCCCATATAATTCGTTCCAAGCCTTTGTTAGGGAAGCGGCTCGATCACCGGGTGCTGCAAGGCCATAACAGACTTTGCTGATGTGGGTCCCCGGCTCCTACAGGAGGAGGGTTGGTCCGTAATGAAACGTATCGACCCCCCAGCTAACGATGTGCACCAATGACGTGATGCCGGCCGGGTCAGATCGGTATCTCGTGGCCGAAATCGAACTCCGACACGTTTTTCCCATCCCTTTTAAGACGTCGAAATAGCGGTTCTCTCGATTCCTGTCCGCCAGTGGCGGGGAACACAGATTGGTGGGACACTTAAATGAGAGCCAAACACGGGACACCCGAAGGACAAATCACGAATTTGGGGCGGGAGCGGGCGGAGCAATGAACTTCAACCTCCTCATGGGTCGAAATGGTAGCGTTCACGAACAAAAAAACTCGGCCTTTGGAATGTAGCACTCACTGAGGTCTGAAACCCTCAAGTTCATGTCATGGAATTGACCACTACTGTGGAGGCCGGGGAACATGATGTGGCAAGAGCGGCAGAAGTCAAGATCACTCGCACAAGTACCTCCCAAACTGGAGTGAGCCTTCCAAACAGTGCGAGTGCAGTACTCACCCTGTGGGAAGACACCGGATCAAATCTTCTGCAGGGGTTGTGAAGGATTGGGTACGAGCCGCCAAAGCACTAGGCCATGAGCGATTGCACTTGCCGCCTGGTTACCCTCGAAGGTGGAGTGCTCGCAACTTGAAACCTGGCTGCTAAAAGAGATCAATGAAGCTAAAAACAAGTTCCCCAGTGGGGAGAGGGCCACACCGCAGCCCCGCCGAACGTGGCCGAACAACATGGTGCCAAGCATGCAGTAACGGCGTCGCTACACCTTCCTCAGTCCACCTCAAACCTGCGATCCAGACCTTCGGTACGTGGTCCACTGTATCATAAAACCGAGACTCGAGTGCAAGGGTGGAAGGAAACAATTGACGAAATTTGCTCATGGTATACTTGTCTCACCTAGGCGGAAGGAAAACATCATCCGGAAGAAGACCGGTTTTCGCCCCGCTTTAAATTGACGACGTAGACCGTAACTCTGACCACTAAGTCAAATGTTAGCGGAACCGGCAAGTCCAAGAGGTTCTCGCTCATCTTGGGAGCGAAAGGATGTTTGAGCCAACTGAACCGGGCCTCACAGAGAACAATCTGGGGGCGAAAATCGTCCGGGTTTGCAAAAAGAGACCACCAGTAACGAATTACCGAGACAGATAGGATGGAGTCGGGGACTGGCGCCGCGGCGCCGTTACGATATTTAAAGGCGGAGAAGGCGAAGCTCGAAGTTCTCTGCTCCGCTGCGTGCCAGGCGTACCCCGTCGAGCCCCCCGATGGCGAGGCGACCTCCACCGCCGGATTGGAACCGGGGCGGGGGAAATGAGCATATAGGCATTATGGATGAGCTAAAGGAGACGCATTCGCGTCGCAGACCACGGAAATCCCGAGAGGATAAGGTTCAGGCGGGAAACAAGTGGAAAGCAAGAAACGGCGGAACCAACTACGAAACAACGCCTACCCCGGGCAGGTGGACCGTAAATCGAGGTACATATTTTGAGGTTAAATTTCGTTCTGGCAACTTGCTGAGATAATAGAAGGCCAGTGGCCCCGAAGAGAGACCTTGAAGGAAGTTCAGGAGGTGAACGGAACGCGTGGTGAGGACTCTAATCTTGAATGAGAGAATATATAGAGCGAGTGCGTCACCATTCTGGGCCACGGACTGATTCTCACAACTATCTCCTAGAACCATCTTAGAAATGATTCGGAGCCGGCCACCTTTACCCAAGAGTTGAACATCGAGGATGCGAAGAACAGGAAGACTGGAACATATGAACGTTGCGCAGAATTTACAACGGCTGGTCGCTACCGATGCAGATGTTGGTGTAGGGGACCTTCATAGAATTGGATGCTAGTGTGGTCGCCCACTTCCATCCCCCTGTGCTTCTAAAGCCCGCCCGTCATGTCGAAGGGCGACTGGCTCCGAGACAACCTCCACGACACTTATACCTTCCCTCATCTCTTTACGCACCCAGTCGCGTCTGGGTAGATAACTCCTTGCGGACCGAAAAAGCAAGGATTATAACCGGGCGACGATGTGGAATGGAACAAATTCTCGTCACGATATGCTCTTTGCCCAAATACAACCGGAACCCTGGCCGGATTTAAGGGCCAACGGGGTGGTTGTTCATTTGGATCCATCGTCCTGGCTCATCGGCGCCCTCACGGGTAGAACAAGGAGAGAAGGTGAGGGTTTCCGTGTTTCCAGTCGCGCTCACTAACATTCACCCTAGGAGCTCAACAAAGGTTTTTTCACGAGGAATAACCGGATAGACATTACAACGGTGCATAAAAAAGGGTATTTGGAACAGCCACTACCCAATCTCTGGTTCCGGGAGGTCCCGCTCCAGGATCACTTTTGGTTTTCGAAGAACTATCTCCACGTCGCCAATCCTCTGAACGAGTCCAATCTCCATGGTCCCCGCTACAGTCCTGCGCTCTTCCCCCTCTTCTCCCCCATCCTTCCCAAACCCGTCCACCATGGTTTCCCCGGTGAAAGTTGCCCCAGGAGGCACTATGTAGACGGACATTTCACTCGAAGCAATCTTGGTTTTAATGGCATTGTCGAATCGGAGGGTCGCCTCGACGATCGCCTCGACTTCAGTTCCTGCGGTGTTTCCTACGGATTCCATCGCTTCTGAAAAGTTGGAGAAGGTCTGGGTGATCATTAGGATGAGGGCGAGGTTGCTAATAATCTCCTCGCCCTGGGGCGGTTCTTGGTGGGGTGCGTAACGTTTTGTAAGTGTTCTCCATCTCGATGCGATTGCCTGACTCTCTATCGAGACAAATAGTCAGCTTTGATCAAACACGCGCATTCACCCTACCTTTGGTGGAGATCGTCCTGTATATCTCACCTAGCACCCCTGCCGCAGCCCCGCCTCCCCAACCAGATGTAACTTGCTCCACAAACTGGACAAGGTACATCTCGACTGCAAGGGTGACAGCAACAGGGTTCCTTACAGCGACCTCTCCAAACATCGAGTCGCCGAAGTAATCACGAATCAGCTGGAGGTCAGGCTCGTCGACAAGGGTCCCCGGCACTGGCTCCCGTTGGTCCCAAGTGGCCGAAAGGGCGCTGGAGGCCGAACTGATGAGGGTATTCAGGTTCTCAACCATACCAACCACCTCCGCCTCTGAAACAGCGTCGACCCTGGTGAGGAACGCCTGTGCAGCGCCCAGCTCTGTTGTCCTCTCCGAGAGCAGCCTATCCTTTTCGGATAACCGTGTTGACAATTCTTGAGTCTGCGTAAGCACCGTTCGTAATTCGGTGAGCTTCGTAAGGGGTGTCATAAATATGTCAGCTGCCGGAACCCGTTCCACCTCCAACCCGACTAACCTTCGCCTTCATCTCACTCTCGAGCCGCTGGATATTCGCATCCTTCTGACCGACTTCCTTCCCTCGTGCTTCCAGGAGCTCCCTGACCTCCCGAAGTTCATTCTCCAGCTTCCCCTTCGCCTCAACGAAACCATCCGCTTCGGCCTTGGTCCTCTGGTATTCCCGCTCGAGCCTCGCACATTCGGTCCTCCGTTCAGCGAGCTCGAGCTCCAATGCAGTTGAAGGTGGTGTCGGGCTGCGCCTAGCACTCTGAGTGAGTTGAATATCCCTGCTTGCCGCTTTTTCACCCCCAGACGGCACACAGGAAAATCTCCTCGAGAGTCTCTTCAGGAGAGACACCATATGAGTGGAGGTGGCGGAGAGACGGAGTGTGGGATTCCACGAGGCGTACCAGCTACAGTTTGGTTGTTGAAGAGCCGGCACGGAATTTGGTGTGAAAAGGAAGATCCTGAACCGTCTCGAGAAAGTGAGACCTCGAACTAACGTGGCGGGCCTCGAACTTGTCTCTTGAGCATCTACAATCCTAGCTGCAGTGTATCCACGCGGTGGTGGAGCACAAACTACGTGAAGATGCAACAGGTTTTGGACCCTTGAGGATGCAATATATGCGCAGTCAACTAACTGCAACCTACCACCGTAGACCAACAGAGAATTTAAACATTACCCAAAATGTTCAAGGATGATGAGAGAGGGGTTAGCATTGTCCTCGGGAGGCGACGGTGGCGGTGACATCTTGTGGGTCCTGCGCTCATTTCACGATATTTCAGGACAGTCAGTCTCCCTGCGTCACGAAACTGTGAGTGTGGCGTGAATCCTTTAAACGCCCCCACCAGAGGATCGAGAAAGTGCTGTGCATCTTCAAATCCATCTCATCCTCGCCGGATTACGGAATTCTCACTTGAGCACGCCGGGACGTTTGGGCCTTCAAATTTTTTGCTTCGGTTGTCCAACACCACGGTAGGTGCACCGGTTGGACACCCTTCGACAGAGACTGAACCTTATCCGCAGACGACTTTCTTTCTCGGATGTTTTCTTTGGTATAGTTTTTGCGAGAAACTGGTCTCTCACTTCCGGTTTATGCGTATTCGACTGTTCAGACCAGAGCTCCCGCTATCGGTTCGCAGAATCTCTTCCCATCACTTCCCTCACTTACCCGAACTCAAACAGATATGTCGTATCGGGGGGAGGGTTAATCTCCTACTGTCTTGACAATCACGTTATTTATCGCGTCGCAAGGCTCGCGTACGGCGTGAAATGTACTCGCGAGTTCAAGCACGATAATCCGGAACACCAGCAAAGGTGGAGGAGCGCTTTCTCTAACCCCTCCGGGGGAGGGGGGTTACTTACCCACTGGGTACCAAGCTACCCTATAGAAGGTGGGAGGGATTACTATCAGGGTTCACATGCACCAGTAACTGGTGGTGTAGGGAATGAGGGTTTCACAGGACCGGGAAGTTCCCCGGGTGTTCGTTCACGAATGCGATCGCCAACCGGAAACGACCACCACCTCATGCGAAATTGGGGACTTGGCTAACCTTCGGTGGATAGATGCTGAACCCGGTATGGTTACTAACTTGACTCGCCTGCTCTTGTTCAGTCCTCCCCTTGAAACAATCGTCAGTCCATTTCACCCAAGCGGAGGGCGCATGCCCGTTCTATCTGCGGAAATTCTGGGTCGTTATCTCATTTAGGATGACGGAGATGAAGGTTGGAGTGCAGTGGTTCGAAGGGGTACGTGCAGATCGTTCATTTGTATCAATCCCCCTGATTCATCGATTGGTAGAACAAAGAGGAGACAAGGGTTCCCATGTTTTCAGCCGGGTCACTAACCTTCCCCTAGGAGCTCGGCAAAGGTTTATCATGGAGAGCAATCGGATGGGTATTATAACGGTGGATACAAGGGAGTATCGGAACAGCCACTACCATTTACTGTCGGGTTCCGGGAGATCCCGCTCCAGGATCACTTTTGGTTTTAGAAGAACTGTCTCCACATTGCCCATCCTCTGAAGGAGCCCAATTTCCGTCGTCCCTGCTACAATCCCGTGTTCCCCCTCCTCCTCCTCTCCCCCCTCCTTCTTGGATCCGTCCACCATTGTTTCTCCGGTGAAAGCCGTCCCAGGAGGTACGACATAAACGGACATGTCACTCGAGATGACCTTGGTTTTAATGGCATTGTCGAATCGGAGGGTCGCCTCGACGATCGCGTTGACTTCAGTCCCTGCGCTGGTTTCCACGAATTCCGCCGCTTCTGAGAAGTCAGAACAAGTACGGGTGATCATTAGGATTAGGGCGAGATTGTTAATAATCTCCTCGCCCTTCGGAGGCGATTCTCGATGTGGCGTGTAGCGTTTTGTAAGCACTCTCCATCTTGATGCCATCGCCTGACTCTCTGCGGAGGCAACTGATCAGCCTGTAGTCAATCGCGCGCATCCGCCCAGGCTCACCTGCGGTAGAGATCATTCCGTATATTTCACCTAACACCCCCCCTGCGGCCCCACCTCCCCAACCAGACGTGACTTGTTCCACAAACTGGACAAGGTGCATCTCGAAAGCAAGGGTGACAGCAACAGGGTTTCTTGCAGCGACCTCTTCAAACATTGAGTTTCCGAAGTAATCGCGGACTTGCTTGAAGCTGGGCTCATCGACGGGGGTCCCTGGTACTGGCTCTTGTTGGTCCCAAGTGACAGAAAGGGCGCTGGATGCCGAGCTGATGAGGGTGTTCAGGTTTTTAACCATACTAACCGCCTGCACCTCCGAAACAGCGTCAACTTTGGTGAGGAAAGCCTCTGCGGCGCTCAGTTCCGCTGTCCTCTCCGAGAGTAGCCTATCCTTCTCGGATAACCGCGCGTGAGCGTGGGCAAGCGCTGATCGTAACTCGTTGAGCTTCGTAAGTGGTATCCCAAAATATGTCAGCTATCTAAACCTGTTCCACTCCCGATCTGACTGACCTTCGCCCCCATCTCATTTTCCAGTCGTTGGTTATTTGTATCCTTCTGACCGACTTCCTTTCCTTGTGCTTCCAGGAGCGCCTTGACTTCCCGAAGTTCGTCCTCCAGCTTCCCTTTTGTCTCAGCGAATCCATCCACTTCTGCCTCCTTCTCTGTTAACCGCGCACGAGCGTGGGCAAGCGTTGTCCGTAATTCGTTGAGCTTCGTGATGAGTATCCCAAAATATGTCAGCCATCGAAACCTATTCCACTCCAGACCTGACTAACCTCCGTCACCATCTTACTCTCGAGCTGTTGGTTACTTGTATCCTTCTGATCGACTTCCTTTCCTCGTGCTTCCAGGAGCTCCTTGACCTCCTGAAGTTCAACCTCCAGCTTTCCCTTCGCCTCAGCGAATCCATCCGCTTCAGCCTTGGTCCTTTGGTATTCCCGCTCGAGTCTCGCACATTCTGCCCTCTGTTTAGCGAGTTCGAGCTCCAATGCAGTAGAAGGCGGTGTCGGGCTGCGCCTAACGCTCTGGGTGGGTTGAACATCCCTGTTCACCGCTTTTTCACCCCCAGATGATACACAGGAGAATTTCCCCAAGACTCTCTTCAATCTGCTGGATACCATACTCGTGGAGGTAGTGAAGAGAGGAATGTGAGGTTACACGAGGCGCACCAGTCACAGTTTGAGTGTTGAAGTGTCGGCACGGGAGTGGGTGTGAAAAGGACCGATGACGAGCTCGTCAGCAAATCAATGAATCGAACCGGGTGGGAAGAGGAGAGACTGGGATGTAACACTCAAGACCTCCAGATGATGGGATGGCGGAAACTAAGGCTTCGAACCAAACGTGGCGGGTCTCGAACTTGCCTTTTGAGTATCTATGACACTGGCTTAAGTGCGTCGGCACAAGACACGTGGTAGGGGAACGCAAACTACGTGAAGATGCGACGGGTTTTGGATCATTGGGAATCCGATATACGCATGGTAAACCACCCGCCTTCGCGCCCAGACCGCATGAATAGCTGGAATCGAACCACGAGTTCGGAGGGGGGGCAGCTTTCGCGTGGATGCGTTACATATGATTAAGTTCGGATAGTATGTATTGTAGAGCCCCTCGTCTTATAAAATGACAATTCTCCTTCAGGCACCCTCTCTCCCAACCTTTCCCACCTCACAGCATGGCTATCACGCGTTCACCTTATTCGGGATCTTCCAGAAAGCTGGTGGTCGCGGTTGATGTCGGAACGACCTACAGTGGAGTCTCGTACGCGCTCCTTAAGCCGGAGCGGGTTCCCGAGATCAAATCCGTCGCAAGGTAGCTGTCAATGACCTTGCTTCCCTTCTGAGCGCTGAGCGAGTGGTCAATTATACGGTCCAGGTTCTTGGACAACCGTACGATCGGGACTTTCAAAATACCATCCGTCTTGTTCTATGATCAAGACGGAAGCTTCCGTGGCGTCAAGGGCGCCGTGGACGACGGCGAAGCCGAAGATCTTCACGAAGTTCGATGGTGAGACTCTCCCCGCACACTGAGGCTCCAGGGTTAACGCAACCTCAGGTGGAAATTGAGAGTCTCCTCTGGGGAACTGCCCGCGACGGCAAAGAAACATATGACCGCAGATTTGCCCAAGGACAAGTCTCTACAAGACGTTTTCGCAGACTTCATCTGCTATCTGTTCAATTCCGCGAAGGCTTTCATTCAGGAGTGTGAACCCATGGGGAAAGAATTGTGGGAAAGCTTCGGATCGAACATTGACCTTATACTCTCGCACCCCAACGGGTGGGAAGGCCGTGAACAAGGGTTTTTGCGGAAATCGGTCGTCCGAGCCGGAATCTTTACGGAAGAGGAGGCGCTCTCCCGCGTTTCCTTCGTCACGGAGGGAGAGGCCACGTTCAACTTTTGTGTGACGAACACAAATGCTGGCGAGTTGCTCAAGGTAGTAGTGTTTTTCCCACTCAACCCCATGGGTGCGTTCTGATCAGTCATTCCAAGCCCGGACACAAGGTTGTGGTTATCGACGCTGGCGGTGGAACCATAGATATCAGCTCTTACACCGTGACCTCCCCATCGCCGTTGAAAGTGGAAGAGTTCCACGAGCCTAAATGTAATCATGGCCTGATTTTGGAATCCGACCTATCGGCTGATAGGCACGCCAGGCTTTTACCAGGGTGCTGAAATTGTGACCGCCAGGGCCCAGGACTATGCAGAAGGCGAGCTTGAGAATTATTGCCTGCACCCGTTTCCTCGTTTTATATTCTCCCCTTTAGCAAGGTTCAAGGACTCCAAGTTCGACAACAAGGACGACCTCGCGGCCTTTGCAGGGGCCTTCGACACTGGGTTAAAGGCGACCTTCTCAGACAACGGTAAACTCCAATTCGTGAAATTCGGCTCGCCGCGGGACAACGACACACGTTGTGGTGTGAGGGGTGGGAGGTTTAGTTTGCCGGGGTGAGTTATGTCTCCTCACGCAGCGGAAGTCCATTACGATACGATCTCACCTCCATCTAGGAACGAGGTACAAAAGTTCTTTGAACCTGCCGTTGACACCATTGTTGAGTGCGTCAAAGAGATCACAGCGGGTACCGACCCTGCGAACACTGTAATAGTTCGGTGTTCTCTTCGGAAGTTGCGGCGCCTGACTGCCTCCCAGTTCGTTTTCCTTGCCGGAGGCTTTGGTGCAAGTCCATGGATATTCCAGGAAGTCGGGCGTGAAATCGCCGCCCAAGGGTTAAGACTATCACGTCCTGATACCCACACGTATGTTTTCCTCCCTCCAAGTCTTCGGGTGATTTACATGTGAACTAGGAGCAAGGCAGTGGCGGATGGCGCGATCTCATATTATCTTGACCAGTTTGTCGTCGGCCGGCTGGTGAGGTACACCTATGGGACGCCGGTCTCCATCAAGTACGACGCCTCGGACCCGGAACACTCCAAGCGTTCGGACAAAAAGTACCTGGGGGTTTCTGGAGTGCGGCTTGACGTCTTTAATCCCACCCTGTTCAAGGTAGCTGCTTTTTTTTCGGATCGCGCACTCAGAACCGAACCAACTATTAGGGTACGCGAGTATCCGGTACACAAGAGTTCTCCGAGGAGATTTCCGGTGTTAGCCTACTCCATCCGTCATTCCTCCAGACCACGGAATTCCCTGTAATCCGTTATACTGGCACATCGAAGGACCCCCGGTGGATGGACGAGGACAAAGGTGGGTAGACCGAATAACGACCTTCCCCAGGATAATAGCATCTGAGAAACAATAACAGAGAACTTCAAAACCATCTCCCGCATTTCTGTGGATGCCACAAAGCCCCGGTGCTTTCCCAGCTTGTCCTCCTTCGGTCTCGTGACCTTCACCCGACAGTTCAAAGTTATCTATATTTATGGGCAAACTGAGTTCAAGGCCCAGGTGTCTTGGATGGAGGAGGTAGGCCGTTCACGAACCCACCTTCAGTTTTTTGGTTGACATCGTTCTGAACAAACATTCCTGTAGGGCGTAGAGAAGCGGTACGTCCCCTGGTGGTGATGCGTTATAGATGCTGACTTCTTTACAGTAGCGACGCGGTGGTTTTGTACGACGATGACGAAAACACTCAGGGGATCTAGGTTTGTGCCACGCTGTAGCTTCTCTGTGTTTGTATTTTTAGCGATATCCTGTCCGATTCGATCAACAATGTATTCACCATGTTCCTCACCCACATGCCCCGTCATCGCCAGAACAGCAAGTGTGACCAAGTGCGACGCTTGTTGTCATGCCGAAACTTCTTGCGCGGTATGTTTTCGACCAATTTTGACACCAGTTCGCCATACGCTTCCACCCAGCAACGATTCCTCTATTCGGTCAGCGCTCGAAGGTCACATCGTGGCCGGACACGACCCAGGTCGTCACTCCCATTATCTCCCAGAGCGGCTTTTGGGGTTCTCGAGCAGGCCGCAAATGGTGTCACTCCGCGACAATGTGTATAAAGCTTATTGTTGCGCGCCCTCGATCCAGAGCGAGCAGCACCATGAGGACAAACTTGGCGTGGCAGATCAGATCTTCGAGCCTCGTGCGCTGCTATAATTTGCAGACTCTAGGGAAGGAGCGCTTTATCCAAGGACTACACTCCACCATACTTTCCCTGTCCTCACCTTCGCCCCCGTACCATGCCAAGATCCCCCAAAAACTCCCGAGGACTCTCAAACATCAACCCGAACACGATAATTATACCCGAGGAGAGTTCGATTACCACCCCTGACCTCCAGATACACTTGGAACGACTTAAGGACGTCTCCGCGGCTGCCTCAAAAATATTTGCTCTCTTGGAAGAGCAAATCACCTTAGTTTCATCCGCTATCCCCCTCCAACGGGGTCACGAGGTGGTACAACATCCTACCTCCCTTCCCATCGTGTTGTTGACTCGGTCCAATATCTTGCAGGTGGACGACCTGAAGCTCCGCGCCAAGGCCCATCGAGCTGGCCTAAAGACCGCGTTCGGCCCCCTTCGGGAGCACCTCGATAATATCAAGGCCAACTTCTGGGCCAAAAACAGCGAGACGTTGGAAGCAGCTGTGCGAAATTACGTCGAAAAAAGGATCAAGGAGTTCTAGCCGAGGCGAGTGGACCCTCCGCTACTGGTGTTCGTCGTTCTAACGGACCTGCGCGCAGGTTGATAGAGAGCTGGAGTGTTACATGAAATATTTGGAGGACAAAGAGGCGAGCAATAGGAAACTTGTGGAAGCCGTCAAGGTGTCGTGAGTGCGGTTGAACGTCTTTTTTGGTTCTCGCCCCTGACTCCGTTCCATATCGTAGTTGTGCTCGAAACCAACACTCTCTTCTGCGGCTGAAATACCCCACCGAGCCTGTGGCCTGGATTTGGACCCTCCCCGAAGGGGCGGGGCCGGCCATCTCATTTACAGACCTGATCTGTGCTGACCGCCATTTGGTGGTCAGGCTAGCGGACTCACTGGGTCTTCCTACCACCGAGGAAGGCGATCAAGTTGACATCCTCAACAAAATCATGAGATCCTTAGGGGTAAGTTGTAGGCACTTGTGTTTTTTTCCGGCCGTTCACCCATTAACCATTAACACACTTAGATCGCATACCAAGGCCTACCGTCACGAACGGGGATACTGCTGGTTCCGATCACGACAAACCTTTGATGTCGCTCATGGAGGTCCCGCTATACATGTTCCTTGCCTACCTAACGATGTTTGTCTACTCGAGCACCATCCTGTAGATGGCCCGCGCTCGTTTTCTCCTACTTTTACATGACTGCGTTCTTGTTTTCCTTTTTCAAGAGAAGATATGAAGCGTATCCTATCGATGTACAACACGAACCATTGAATGACGACGTAAACATTGGGCCTTCTTTAAATCATTGTTCGGTGAACCATCCCCCTTCTTCCTTACTTGGGGGCAGCATACCACCACATGGTTGTCACACCGACAGGGAAAGTAAACCTCACCTAAAATGTCCAGGGATGAGAAAAGGGCAACCAGAAAGGGGCCGGGATCGTACCTGCTGTCCTCGGAAGGTGATGGTGGCGGTGACATCCTGTGGGCTCTGTACTCCATTAGTGTTATCACGCCTGCACGTACAGTCAGTTTCCTCACGTCGTGAACTGTGAGGATAATGGGAACACACCAGTTCAGCACGACAATACTATAACGCCACCAGTCTGAGGGGTTGTTCCTCTTAGTGACGAAAGCGGTGACCTTGAGAGCCCATGCGTCGCTCCCTGCTACATTCACACCAATCCTCTGGCCCCACGGTCCACCAGGGTCTCTGGGAGTGATAGCACGAGACGCTTGGGCCATGGAATAGACTGAGAATTAAACTGCTGGTGAGCCCCGGCGCAAGCGAAAAACGGGTATAAGCCCACATTCTTCGTTGAGGGTAAAGGATCCGTCATTAATCGTGACCACACCGCGGCAGGGTGGGTTTTGGCAACTGCCCGAGCCGGGGAGTTGCGGCTGGCCGTTACCGTCAAGGGCAATGTTCCACATAAGGACAGCCTTTGCCCCGTAATTGACCGAACCTATGTAGCTGTGGATTATGTCTAAGGCGACGTCCAGAAGTCCCACGAACAACCACTCACAGATTATCCGTCCACCACTTGATGTGACCCCACCAATCAGGGCTAAACGTTCCCGAGCATTCGGTGAGGTAAACCTCCTTTGAAGGGAACGCGGCTTGGAATTCGCTCTGGTGGTCAACGTTCCCAGCGTAACAGTGGAAGGCTGCACCGGCAAACTGAGAAGTTGCCTCTTGAAGAACTTGGACTGGTTGCTGGCCGCCGTCCCAGTTATGTTCATAGGCGATGATCCTCATATCGCCAAACCCGTTGCTGTCCATTAAAGACCTCAGTGCCTTTCCGACGTTCGCCTCTTGGGTGGGGGTGAATTTGCAGGTGGGATATGTGGAGTCACTGTTACCAGGCTCGTTCTGGACCCCGATGGCGTAGGCGACGATTCCCTTATCCCTGAACCCCTGCAGAGACTTCAAGAGGTACGCCGCATCTGAAGAGTGATTTGGTTGGAGGCGAAAACAGTTGGGGCCACGGGTGACTAACAGGTGTTGGTAAAGCTGTCGATGAACTCTCCACCGTTCATACTATTGGAGGTCTTCATCCACGGGGGCTGAACGGGGAGGGTCAACAATCCAGTGATTTTGTTGAGTGGGATTGCAGGCTTACAGGGGACCAGGGCAGTAAGTGAACCTTGATCCCCGGGTTGATAGACTGGATGTCCTTGGTCGTAGAAAACAGATACGCTGGGGCATTATCGACGCTAAAGCTGGCGAGATTGTCATTGGTGGGTGATACGAATGTATAGCCTGCGAGTGGACGGAAATGAGCACGGGAGCGAAATTCTCAATTAGGGTGCGTACGAGTATCTGAGAAGTCCGAGGCGCCGAGCGGGACTCGAAGATACGAGAGGCCGGCTGAGTCCCGACCATCAGTCGCTAACGGAGCACGCAGATCATCCGGGATCAGAAAAGGTGTGTCAAGAGAGGAAGGGCTGAGGTACTCACGATCGAAGAGTTTGTTGATCAGTGCCCAGTAGCTCCCGGAGTTTTGTGACTACGATGACGGTCAGTCAGCACGATGGTTCTTTGGTTGGATTGGAGGGGCAACCTTAAGCTGGCTCAAGAGTTTGGCCGACGAATCCGCTATGCAGCTGGTCAATCTATCGAACAGGGCGGCCGCAGAAACGCTTGAAGACTCACTCAAGGACGCTCCATGACCGACCATGGTTTGAAAATAGGCGCCGTCGTCGATTTGGACATCGACAGCAGTGGTAGCGCCGGGGTTCGTGAAAGTGATGGGAGACTTCGGGGTGACGCTAGTAAATAGACGGCTTTTGTCCCATGTCGTTTGCCACTGGGAATCGCATCGTTAGTAAACATGGTAAGGGGGAGGTAAGTCGTGCAACGCACCACATCCGAGATGCTCTGCGGCGTGACGGGCAGAACGCAAACAAGAAGGGCGACGGTGGCGAGCGGGCCACGCATTATGGTGAAGTCGTAGAATTATCGCCAAAGGTGCCTCCAGGTCGTGTATCCTTTCAGGCCGCCCTGTAGAAGGAACTTCTGGTTGTAGTGAACGAAGCGTCGTTGACGCCATGCTGTCGCGGGCCCCGTCCAACCATCCACCACCTGGTGGGAAATCGGGGGCGTGGAATGCCGTAACATTGCCAAGTCGCGGTCGCCTGCTGTGTACCAGAACGGCCATCAATGTAGACATCGCCGCCACATAGCACGAGCCCCCAGACGGGTACAATGAATGGCGCCAATAGCGTGCCTTGAAGGGACTTCGGTGAACACTCGCCTAGAAGACGTTGAGATTTGATGCGCCGACGGAACGGTTGAGCTAAGCCAACATGAGGCCGCCCATGTTGGTGTTCGTGTTTGATGGATTTCACCTCCGCTAGGAAGCCGTGTCGTCCTGGTGGCTGCCGGACAAGTACGGATCGCTAACTCAGGGGTTCACGGGCGCCAGTGGTGACATAGCCTGATGAAGGTTCAGGGTCCGGCTCTGAAGATGTTGAGCTGAACTCTCTCACCTTGTGATATTTCCGTCGACCGAAACGGAAGCTCGAGGCTGGCTAGAACTCGAGTTCCCCCCCGCGTGCACGACCGATAAAGCATTGCACTCGAGGTAGAAATGGGATTGTAACTTTATCTCCGACGGGCTTGGGACGGTGGGATCATGTGTAAATGGGGAGATGACGGGACCCGTCGGAAATACATCCGCCACAGTTCTGGTCGGTGTCAATCTGAGGACGGGCGTGGTTTGTTCGGTTCACTGTCGTCGCGGTCAACTTGTCAGTCGGAAAATCCCCCCGGTCTCGTCTTCGCGCGGTGGGTGTGTTCACTGTACCCTGCGAAGATTGCGACAGTCATTATGGGGGATTGGTAAACCGTTCGTCTGGTTGTCGGTAGCAAAACCCCGAGCGGGTCTGCCTAAGCAGGCGGGGTTGTCCAAGGGCTCGTCTCGAGGTTGGCGCCGGGACTTGTGTTCTCATCTTGCTCCCAGTCGGCTTCCATGTACGAGCCCACTTCACTCCTGTAATCCATCGGAACTGTGGCTTCACAACCCTTGGGATCATGCGGTAAAATTGCTGAAAACTATACATGTACAGCTTGAGTGAGAAGTACGCGGATCCAACCGCGCTTGCATTTGGAGAGGGATTGGGCCGTCGTTCAACGTCCATGTCCCAATGTCGCTTGTACTAGGATGGGCTGCCGGCGGAGATCGGAGATATGCGTATCCCAATCGGAGGGATTCGAATGGCAGACATGTTCAAACCCTGGAGTGTCTCAAAAGCGCCTTGCTCCTGAAAGTCGCGTTGTACTGCAACAGGTTGTTGATGTCCCTGACCCAGTCGTCTTCCTTGCCGGGTCCAACACCTTCCGATTTCCGATCTTGCATGTCGTCGCTGATTGAAGACCGATTGATACACGGAATTGGGTACTGTGACGCCTGGACTCGGACAGATTCTCCCGGGTTCAAGATTCGAGAGGATTGGCCATCCATAGAAACACCGGAAGAAGATCGGCTCCTATCTCCAACCTATGGAAATTTCATTAGGTAAAAGAAAAAAAGTTACTTGGTTTGAGGAATCACGTACGCGCAACGTTACCGAGGAGGATGAAGGAAACACCAGAGGTCGGAATGACAAACTTCGCGGGCAGATTGGGGTAAGGACAATCGCGCTCAACGAAGGATGGACAATGGGTCCCCCAGCAGACAGCGAGTACGCCGTCGAACCCGTCGGTGTCGAGACGATGAGGCCGTCACAAACGGCTTCCGTTAGATGCTGTCCGTCGACAAACACGTCGATCGTGTTCAGATGGGGACTCGGCCCTCGATGGAGCGAAACTTCATTCATGACCTGCCAACCTGGATGGCAATGTCAATGACAGTTTAACAAGCGGTGGGAACGCGATGCGGGGAGAGAGTGGGTCACAAATTCACAGACCTTGATTGGCACCACCGATCGCCGCTCCATCCGCGCCAAAAAATGAGCACGATAGCCTCATACGGTACAAGATCGTGGTCTTGCCCTCAAACACACTTTCGAGTGCTCGAGCGAAATCATCGGCGTCTGAAAGACCATGTCAGAACCAAGGCGGCGACGAAGCCTTCCGAAACGCACTTACGGAACGGTAGGAGGAAACCGAGCGTTCCCATAGAGAAACTCAAGACCGGCGGGACAGCACCTGATTTGAACAAGGATGACGCGTGCAAGATTGTTCCATCGCCACCAAGTGTTATCACAAGATCAATTTTCTCGGATTCGGGCCCTGGCGGGTCAAATTAGGCGCGCGGTAACGGTGGGGTCGGTACGACGTACCAGGTGACCAGACCCTGACTCCGTTGGGCAAGTCCGGCTTATCTTCAGCAAAGATCTTCAAGGTAGGGTACCGTTCCTGAACGTGCCTGGTAGGAATCAGGTTCAGTCCATTGTTCTAGGAGGGAGGCTGGCTGGAATTTGATTGACCGTAGGAATGTGTCCAGTGCTTCAACGATGGGTGGTGTCCGTAGTTTGTTTACTAGGAGAATGCTTTGGGGGGGGTCGATGACCTTCAGTTGTCTGCACGTCGTCCGTAAACGTCAGTCACACCTTACCAAGGAAGTGAGGATAGGTCACCCACGCAGCTGCGGATGTCCCGAACGAGGGCCCATGTTGCGACCTCCACACCCGACCTGACGAAAGTTGTCTGAAGCTGCACCGCGGGAGACACGTGAGAGATGAATTCAAATCATTGCCCCGTATCGCCAGCGATCGCAGACGGAGTGTGGTTGCGGTTCGTGTACCGGTCCGCGCTGACGCGAGCATTGTTACTCGGATTCTGGTCCTGCCTCCTGGGCTAGATCTTGGGTGATTTTAGAGGAGTGCCTCAGTCGATAGTTTGTGGAAAAAATCCAACCCGTGGTGGGTACCGTTGCCGATCAAGACAAGTGATGTCGACGCCACTCTGGCTCTCCAGCGCAAGTAAGGCCGGCAACAGCCGGGAACGCCAAAGCCACCGAAAAAAGAGCTTGAATTCGGCCTCTGGATCTGCACCGTTCGCGACAAATCGTATGCAAAATTCCAAATTATGGATGGACTGAATTTTATTCTGTATCAGACTGTCTCCAATTCCGAGTTGGGTGTGTCTTTAAGTGCAAAGTTCGCGAGGTGCTCCGACCTCGACGGACACCCGCAGGAACATCTCACGTCATAAGCGCTTGAATTTCGCACCAGGCCACTTTTCCCTTCGCCACCACTTTCTCCCTCCCGCCATGGCCGGCCTCAGAACAGTCAACGAACTCCTCGCCGGGAGCGTTGGAGGTGCCGCGCAAGTCCTCGTGGGGCAGCCACTTGACACGATAAAGACAAGAGCGCAGATCGCTCCTCGTGAGTGTCGATTGAGTTTGAGATCGGGACGGAGGCTGATTGTATGCGGCTTCACATCACAGGGGATATGTTTGTACGCTTACCCGTACTTTCTTGCGATAGGTACCTGACCGAGAGCACAGAAAGGTCCCATGGACGTGTTTATCCAAACTGTGAGGAAGGAGGGTGCCCTCGGCTTGTATAAAGGTACCATCCATCGTGCCCACTCGCCACACGCATTTAACCCCCATCCTTTCAGGGATGCTTTCGCCCCTCCTAGGAATCGCAGGCGTGAACTCGCTCCTCTTCGCATCTTACGGCTTCTCGAAGCGAATCGTGACCCCGTTCGGAGAGCTATCGCTTCCACAAACGGCCATTGCTGGTGCTATGGCCGGCGCTGCGAACGCCATACTCGCTAGCCCTGGTAAAGTTCCCATCCTCCGGTATCACGCGGCATCGCTTGACCCTGGTTCATAGTTGAAATGTTCAAGGTTCGGATGCAAGGTCAATACGGGTCTCCGTCGGACCAGCGCCTGAGCGTGGCCTTCCGTGAAATGTGGTCACAGTGGGGATTCCGGAAGGGTGTGATGAGAGGGTATTGGGTATACCCATTATTCCCCCCGTCCCCCCACATGAGCTGAGTTCAACATGTTAGGTTACCGTTGCGCGCGAAATTCCGGCGTACGCTGGGTGGGTACAACCACCACCATCAAGCCCGACATCGTACTGATTGAGAGTCCTAGGTTCTACACTGCGTACGAGTTCAGCAAACGCAAATTCGCAAAGAAATACGGTGAACAGCTACCTGTCTGGACGCTACTAGCAAGCGGTGCTACTGGAGGGGTACGTTTTTGTACCGGTTCCATCCCGGTTATGATCTAACAGAGTGCTACCAGATTTCCTACTGGCTAGCGTGCTATCCACTTGGTAATTCTCCTCCGGGCTGAACGTCTCAAGCTCACTACTGACAAACGTACATCGCAGACGTGGTCAAATCACGGATACAGCTTCGCAAGACACCTCCGGTCGGGACCCCTGTGCAATACATTGCACACGAGCTTAAGGAAATTGTTGTGGAATCCAGATCGTGCGTGGCCTTGGATTGTGGCGACCCTCCGTTCGTTAATTCCTTGTCGCAGGTTTTCCGGTTTATTTAGGGGACTCAGTCCATCACGTACGTCTCATCCCTACATTGTACCGAGCTTCTGGCTCATTCTTTCTCGCCGATAGTATTGAGAAGTATACCATCTGCTGCGAGCACCTTTGCTGCTTTCGAAATTACTCGAGGTATGGTAGTCCCTCCTTCGTCTGCTGCTGCCGAGCTGACTTGAGAGATCACCAGAATACCTCAAGGATTGGACTGGTGTGTAACGCCCTGTACCCTTGTTGTGTATTTTGGCGGGCACTCGAGCTCGTGTTATAATTAGCCTTTGTGGCGAGCGATGTAACATTATCGCAACTTCAAGCTAAGGCTAACTACTCATACCTATCACCTCCAATCCATTCCAATATCCAAACCGTCCTTCAGAGAGCGTGATCATACATCGAACTGGAATTCCTCAATCTCCTCTTGGACATCAAACTTCAAAATTAGGTCGTCTTCCTTCTCCAACGTCGGGACAGTGAGCTTCTTTCCTGCGAGGGTACCAGCTGTGGTCCCAACCTTCCTCGTTGCCGCGCTGGATGGGGGACGGGAGACCACCCCGCCCCTCGTTATAGACGAACTTCTGCTCGTAGTGTTCAGTTTCTGCATGGGTACCAGGGGTTTCATCGGTTTGACGTGGGATGTTGTTGCCCTTGAAACGACCTGTTTTCTTGGAGAGATCGCCTTTGCGGTTGCGCTAGACCTAACCGGGCGAGCGGTCACTGCAGGCTTCGTAACCGGATGAGACACAGTAGCGGGACGAGTGGTCGTGGTCCTGGTTGGAACCGTGGTCGTTCTGATTGTAGTCCCAGATCGAGTTTGCCTAGTGACCGAGGAGGTTGCTGCGGGTCGGATTCTGGCGGCACCAAGTCCCTGGGAGGAAGCTTTAACAGGTAGAACCTTCGTCACCGGGATTTTCGAAGTTGTAGCACTGGGTTTCACAGTTCCAGAAGTTGGCTTTGGTTTCGCCTTAGAGGTGGGTGGTTCGAGGAACAAGCCGTCGTCATCGGATGTGGGTACTAAATAACCTGAGGGTAAATGCGCGTGAACGCGATAGAGGGTGAGGATGCATACCTGGGTCGATTGGATTGAGCAATTCGAGTTCGGTCTGGGAGATGTCAAAGACGTAATCAAAGTCGTCGGTAACGGGATCGTCATCGTATTTGTACGAATGCGCCATTTCTCTCAACTTTGCTCCCAGCACCTTATAATCCGGCATCTCGAAGTCGAAAGGAGGTTGATACGGGACCTCTACCGATACATTTAATGTTCAATTAGGTACACCAACCATTGAAACAATACTCACCAACTTTGGGCGGCATGTATTCAATCTCGTCATCATCTTCCTCCTCCTCCGCGATCGGCTCGGTCTCGACTGAATTTTCGAGATCCAAATCCCCGAGGTCCCAGTGCCTATTCTTCGGATTCATCGGGGTTTGGAGTTGTAATCCCTTCAAACCAAGGGGGCCAAACCGTTCCTCTCCCTTCTCCTTATCACCATCTCCGCCACTCAACCGACCCCGCAAACTCTTTCGCGTAGACGAAGGACGCAAAGGCGCGGGGGCAGGAGCAGCAGTCGACGGCCAGAACAACTCAGGTTCGTCATCTTCCAAAGCGAACTTGACGATCTTGAATGATTGAGGAGCGGGAGTGAAAAGAGGGTCCTGTCGGTTGTGATGGAACGGGGTCTTGTCGCCCAAGACTTTGCTCGAGCTCTGTTCTATAACATATGACCACGAATAAGTCCCGAAAGAGAACATAACCCGACGCGTCGCTCAGTGTGTCGAGCTTTGAGGAGAGGATGCGTGATGGTGGCGGTGGAGGGGCGAAACTGACGTACGGGTTTTGCCATGAAACGGCGTCTGCTTTCCACCCAAAACAACCTTGTGGACGGATTGCGCGTTCTCTCGTAGCGTACCGCTCTTCAACTGTCTACCAGGTGTCTTCGGGGCACCCCCTAGTCGGTGATGATGACCAGCCGCGTTTTCAAGGTGGCCGGGACGTATGGATAACATATTGGAAACGATTGGAATGGAGTTCAACAACGGGGGTGCATGAATGGGGACTGCGGCTTATTCGCGTGGACGTTGCACGAATTTGAGGGTCGATGGTGGTGGGTTTTCTCAACAAGTGACGGAAAGTTCAACACAAAGTCACACCTCCTGGCAGCGGGCGGTTGCGTTCGATCGCGATGCGTCCTGATGAACACGGCCACGGCACTTCAATACACGAATATGTTGTAGAACATGTGGTATATAGTACGAGGAAGGTAAATATTGTTAGCGAGTCGTCCAAGCAAAGGAAAAGAGGGAGGTGAGCCTAGAATAAAGAAGAGTCAGGAATTGCCGTCGAAACACACGTTTACTCTCGGGGGGCCCTACTGGGACCGGCGACAGCATTCGTGTACGAGGGCAGCTCCTTGATTGCGGATAACATCTCCTTGGATTGTCTGAGACAATCAATCTTCCTCCTGAGTTCGATGGCGACGGGGTCCGTCGACCACGTGTTATGCTCTCCCAGCTTATCCTCTGCCTTCTTCCACTCCGAATTCAGTACCGAGAGATACATGTCCAGATCAGTCTTTCTGCTTCCCCGAACGAGCTCCTTTGTAGCGGCCTCTAACTGTTCCCTAACCACTGGGATTAGTTCGGCATATCTCAACCACAGCACAGCTAGCCAGAGGACCGTGGCCCCGGGATAATCCACGTCGCGAATGGCGTCCATTAAATCCGGATTGTCGAGGCAATATCGGAGGGGCTGCGAGTCGTCAGGAACCGAAGTGAAGTATTCCAACAGCTTCCACTTTTCGGGAACAATATGCGGACGCCAGTGGGGGGAGTTGATCATTCCAAATAGGACCGCGAGGACCGCTTTCTGAACGTCGTAGGTATGTTCGATTCCATCCACACTGGAGGACCAGTCAATACAGAGCTTCCTTATCTGATCGTCGTCCATGATCGGTTCTGGGGCGTTGAACCACCTATCGCCGACCAGAGGGAGGAAGAATAAGGCGGCCTTGCGAAGTTGGAATGGCCGATCGTCCTGGTACGTGTAACATACACCGCGGACGAACAGCGGGTCGGTGGGGTCGAACTTGGTGAGCGCCTCTACCGTATCCTTGTCGCTAGCATACGCCAGAGCACGTAGAGAGTTCTGGATTGGTGTTTCCCAGTTCTCGTCGCTCTTGGTGACCAGGTCAAAGTGGTGATTGAGGAAGGTGAGGATGTGACTAGGATCCCCGACCCACGGTAGGAACTTGTCCCAGTTGTAAGCGCCGTCCATCATGAGGCGGGCAGCCGTCCACTTCTTCTTCGTAGTGAACGCAAACGAAACCGGTGAATCCATGATGACACGGAACAGAGAGTAACTCTTTTGGGCGATATCATTGTTGCGGAGGGGCGCGATCAACTCCATCGCCTGTAGAGCCCTGCCGATCTCGTCTTCAGTCGCTTGTGACTTGTTCAGGATCGCTGTGAGCCGTTCGTATATCCTGGTGATTTGAGGGGAGACCTCGAGGCTAAAACAGCGAAATTAAGCGAGAAGAACATCATCAAGGATGACAATGCCCACCATTTATCCACCACGGACAAGTCATCAACGTGGATGCCGATTCCAAGAATCAGACCAATGATCAACAGGCAATCTGCGACAATGGCGGAGGACGGTGCAGGATCGAGAGAGAGGGTATGTTTGACGAAGCAGATGACGTCTTCGCTTAGCACACCAGTGGTCCCAAGAGTGTCCCACGCGCGGTACAATAGGATGTGCGCCATCCAAGTGTGATGAGGAGTTGTGAGGGTGAACGTTTCCCACCGCATGGCCGGCACGTTGATACCTAATACATGGTCGATGATACCCAGAGTCAATTCCAGGTCTGAGTCTCCCTCATAATGGCGAGAACCCATCCGTGGGTGTCTCGCCACGATCGAGTCCAAAATGGTGGTGTCTTCGCCCCTTCCGAGGCACCTGCGCTGGATGATGATATGAAGGGCGGCTTTGGCGCTGAAGTAGGCGCGATCTCTCTCCCGCGAAAGGACCGTGGGACTAAGGACCTGGTCATCAAAACATTCGAGTAGATTGTCGTAGATCCGTTCCAATGGGATGGTCTTTATGCCACCGTGCCAAACGATTTCAGGGATGAACCTAATGATAGCCATAACCGTATCGGGCTCGATTGGCTTTTCGAACATCCAGGTGACGCAATTGGAGTACACCACATAACCATCCCAGTCGATCTCTCTGTGGCTGAATAGAGGATCGGGGTCTGTCTCGAGAGTCCACATAGGAAGGATAATATGGTCCGTGTTTTTCGCCTTTGGGCGACTGGGACGTGGCTTCTTGCGCGAACTGTCCGCGGGCCATGTCTTCGGCACTAAGCGACGGGCGAGATATCGTAATGTAAGGGAGAGCGGCGTCTGGAAGGGGCAGTGTTGGGAGAGTATCGCGGCGGCGGAGCTGATGAAGTAGAAGAGGAGGCAGAAAGAAGTGAATCCGATCACGACACTAGCGACGGTCTGGTTGACGAAGAATAGGTAGTTCGAAAGGCCACCACCGAGGAGGAGAAGAGACGCGTGAAGCAGGAGGGGGAGGCAATCCAGAACGAGGTTAAAGCACCACATATCCATCCCATCCATCTTCAGCTTCCGGTTTCGGATAGAGTCGATGGATGATCCGCGCTCCGGTTTGGCGTAATGCGTTAGCCACTGCAGTCCCAGCATGGCGATGAAAACGACGGTGATGGAGGCGCATAGGCTCGAGTACAGAATCGATTGGACGCGGACAACTGTCTTGTCGGGCCCGTTCCACTTGGGAATGGTTGAATCACCGTTCAGTGGAGTGCCCTGAACAGCGGCAGCCACGATTGTTAGAACGGTGAAGCTCATAGCATCGTAGTCCGGCTTCAATTCATCCTGCATGTTGGCGATGAATACTGAAGTAATCACAGACGCCAAGCCAGCCTTATGTTCCGAGGTCAGGTCAGAGACAGCACCGCGGACGCGTGTCAGAGCCAGGAGTTGCTCACAAAGATGAGAGTTATATTCAGGTCATCGATCCTCTTCAAGATGTCCTTATCGTATTCGTCCGCTTCTCGTTGAAATTTCTCGTTGAATTCTACGAGAGCATTCTTGCTCGTGTTGGACAACTTTGTCGCTGTTGCCTTGTCACCCTCCGCGTCGTTCGTGTCGGGGTCATCGCTGTGAATCATCGACATCTCTCAATATCCTACATGAATGCGGACGAACAGGATGGAAACATACGGTTCCTGGGTTACCTTAGTGGGGGTCGTGGTGTCCTGTTTCGCCATGCAAGGCTACTTTGGGGTGGAGAAATGCTGATGTGGGAGGTGATGGGTGGCCGATAGCAGTCATGACCGACCTTATATCTGAAATTATGGCGCCTGGCGGACTAGGGCGGTGTGCTTACTGCCAAGTGGCGGGCAGGCAGCAGCTTATTTCATACACCAGGAAGATCCGACTCGGCGCTTGATCGAGGTTTTCAAATCCAAATTCGTGAGCGATGTCATGTTCCTCGCCTCCGACTGTCAACCATTAAGGGGGGTGATTGGCGGGTCGAGCGGTGACTATGGTCTGCCAGAACCAGATGAGACGTCCAGAGTCCATCCCCCTTTTCGCCCTCGGACGACATGAGCGTGTCAAGGCGCTGCAGGGCGCTACGAGCATCGTTCCAGATATCCAAGATGCCGCTGATCGCTTCTGAACTTAAGTTCTAATTTTGGTACAACGTCGACGACACATGCCTGCACGGTGGGCGACGGTTTTGAATACGACCATCGCTAGTTTCTCCTGGGGTGCCGGTGAGCCATCATCCTCAGGAAACCGTTGGCCGCCGACCGATGAGACTCGTTCCCGATCGTCTCCTCTTGGACAATGGATTCCTCCGGATTCCTTCAACTGTTGTTTGTATAATTCCCTTCATCCAGAGGAAACCGGCTCATCCTTCATCAGGAAGTCACGGCTTATCCAACAAGTATGCAGCTCCTTGTCGGCGGTGCCAGTAACCGATGCACTGACTCGCCTCCGGAGACTTATGTAAACGGACCTACAACGTCAATCGCTGCCACGGAGGGTGGCGATGCAGTAACGTTTACTGTCAATAAGCTCAATAGGAGACAGGGACCAACTATTAACGCCCGAGGAGTGGGGACCGGACTCTGAGAGGAATGGGAAAGCATCGGTATGGTGAGTAGATAGTACAAGCATCGATACAACGGAACCGAACAAAAAACTGTATAACGGGGGCTCAAGTGTTCATCGGCGGTCCCATAAACTAGTGACTATCGGCCCTTTCTTCGCCGGCCCAGGGTGCAGCCTATAACCAATCTAAACGTCCAATACCGGTGAGAAAAGACCGAAAGTACTGCAGATGTAGGGAACTTACACCGAAATGGGACATTAACTCGTTCAGGTTGTCCAGGCGAGCCTCCTCGTTGTTCTTCTTCTCGCTGATCACGGCCTCCAGTCCATATTCCTTCAAGAGATCCTTGGAGTCAGACAGCGTAAGTTTGGTGAGGGCTCCGAATGTTTCCGGGAACTTCGCGGATGGCGAAGGATTATAACCACCCACGGGACCGACGATAGGCGAAGAGGTGACAGATTGTGGGATCTGGAATTCCACAGAGATGGGACGATGAATCGGCGTGATGCGCTCTTTTGGGAAGCGCGATCGGATTGTGGCGTTCTGGCTTTTTGCTTCGCTGAGGACAGAGCGAGATGGATATCGGGTATGGATGACGATGA
>Ga0307511_10001426_pt1 | contig 25220 bp, 21 predicted proteins | sample 13_EM_MG_FD_200266 | JGI IMG/M metagenome (GOLD analysis project Ga0307511, IMG submission 200266) | Populus trichocarpa ectomycorrhiza microbial communities from riparian zone in the Pacific Northwest, United States - 13_EM | ecosystem: Host-associated > Plants > Roots > Unclassified | place... | reverse complement strand
ATGGAGCATCGGGCAGCCCGGTATTATTATACGGGAAGTATATGCACCATCAGGACACGGTGATCTTTCGGTCCTTAATCATAAAGGAAACAGTTTCCGTCAATTGCAGCATTTTCAGAACCTCCTCTAAACTTTCATATTTTGATATGGTGCCGGAAAATACTTTTCCCTTCATGCTTCCATGATAATCAACTTCGACATCGTACCATCTGGCAATCTTTCGCATGACAACCTGGATATCTTCATGCTCAAATTGAAATTTCCCATTCTTCCATGCCAATGCAGCCTCCGTGTTTCCCTCCGCGATGGTAAGTGTTTGGCCGGATAATTCAGATTGCTGCCCGGGCAGGAGCATCCTGGGGGAAATTAGCTGCCCCCGTGAATCGCCGGTCACGGCGCCTACCCTGACGGCGCCTTTCAGTAAAGTGGTCTTGACGCAGGCTTCTTCCACATAGGCATTCACATTGAACATAGTTCCTATTACTTCGATCCTTTGCTGGTTGCTGATTACGATAAAAGGCAAATTTCCGGCTTCCTTCTTTCCTGTTTGCGTGACCGGTCTTGGAATGCGGACGATCTCAAAATATCCTTCCCCGGTCAATTCAACCACTCGTTGGTTCGGGTCGAATTGTGTGGGATATCTCAACGAGGAAGCGGCATTCAGCCAGACCTTCGAACCGTCGGGAAGCACCACCTGGTATTGCCCCCCTTTGGGAGTGGTGATCGTGTTGAACCCGATGAGGGAGCTCCCGGCGGACCGGTCCCGGGTCTTCGTATCGGTATTATATACCAGAACGCCGCTTGCTATCTTTTTGACGACGGCATTGGATTGCGTGGCAATTTCGCCATTGGAGATCTCATCCAGGTCGATCTTGCGTCCATCACTTAAGGTAAGGACAGCCTTGTTGCCTCCCGCTATGATGTTTTGCACAGCCGGCCGAACAACCAGTGCCGGACAAAGCGCTCGCTTACGGACTAAAAAATAGGTTGCCGCCGGGAGCGACAACAGCAGGACCGCTGCCGCATAGCGCGCTCTCCTGTTCCACATCAGTACCGGAAAGGTCCTTTTTCGGGGAACAGGTGCAGGTGCCTGCAGGATCTGCTCCAGTTTGAGCTCAAGCGCCCTTTTTAAGGATTCGTCGCGGGAACTATTCCCGTGGGGCTTACTAAGCTGGTCGTTTATCAATGCCTGGAATAGCCCGTCATTGGCCTTATCGGCGAGTAATCCCATTATACGTTCCGCCTCTTCTTCCGAGCACTGATTGTTTACCAGTTTTTCAAACAATGCAGACAGTTCCTGGTGGTTCATCAATAAATACTTTAACTAAAGACGTACATCAGATCAATATGGGGGGATAAGACGCCATAGGAAACAATAGCCAGACAGGCTATCTTTTCCATGTTGGTCGACATGAATGCCGTTACCAGTTGCTTCGCCTTGCAAAGATATTCTTTTACCGTATGCGTCGATATGCCAAGCCGGATGGCTGTTTCTTTATAGCTACAGCCCTCGATCTTACACAATTGATAAACATGGCGTTGCTGAGGAGAAAGGCCAGCCAGCGCCTGTTCTAAAAGGTGCTTGCTTTCCTTAAAATAGAGCTGTTCCTCAATATGGGAGTATTGTTCGGTGATGGTGGATTTGAAACGAGCCATCATTTTTCTGTCACTTTTCAGCTTCCTGTAAAAATCACAAACAAGATTGGAGCCAGCCCGGTATAAATAGGAGGAAAAATCGGAATCATAGGTGATCGTCTCCCGTTGCTGCCATATCCTGGAAAACAGGACCTGGATCATTTCCTCCACAACCTGCCTATCCTTTACCATTTTAAACATATTTAGATACATTTTCATACCATACTTGTTGTAAAGCCTGGTAAAAGCGGTAACATCGCCGGTCTTCAGCAAGGCGACCAGTTCCGCATCTGATCGTTTATCGGAAGGGTTCATGAGTTATCGTCTTTAGGAGATGGAGGCCCGAAGCGAATGCAAAGCATTACAGGTCGTAAAGAAGAAGTAAAGACAAGTAGGAACGGGAAAAGGTAGTGAGTGCCTTTGCGGTAGGCAAACAAAATCGCTTCTAAACATGGCAGTTAGTTTTTGGTAAATGACAATCGTTGATAAGATGAAGATATTCTGTTAAATGCTGGATATAGATATCCTATTTGATATTCCTTTTATACTTTTTGATATTTTTACGGGACGTAAGTTTTTCCACCTATGGAGAATAGGCATCTATCTTTTACCTGGAATTGAATTTTTCGTACAACAGCTTCATAAAATATCCGCCAACAACGCTGCGCGCCTGGAAACCAACCTGCTTTCCATCCATTGTCTCATGCCAGTCACTTAGGGGAACACGGGTCGGGGTCTCTAACGCATATTTATACACCGGATCTATCAGCGCCTCAAAATCGGGTTGATTACCGGCCAATGTCGCCGACCAGAGGATCCAGTCCGATTTGGTATAGGTCTTACGGCTATCAAGCGGTAAGCCGAATTCGTTTTGTTGGGTTAGATAGAACTTTATCTCCCGGTCATACACTTCCTGCGGGAACAATTTCAAGCCTAAAACTTTATCCCAAACCATATTATATTTCTGGCTCCAGGTTCCCGGGTTGTCAAACGTTAAGGAAGAGTGGTCCTTATCCAGTGATAACTGTATCCATTTACCCACCATACCCCTGGCAATTTCGCGGTATTTAGCAGCCGTCTCGGCTTCGCCCAACTGCTCTGCCAGTTCCGCATAACAGGCAATACCCACAATAGCTTTTACCGATAAATTGGCATTACGCGCCAGGTGACCGGCAAAATCGTCCGTACATAACTGGTTCTTAGGGTCAAAGCCTTCCTCCACCAAATAGTTCACCCATCTGCTCAATGTCGCCCAATGCGGCTTTGCATAGTTGGCATTGCCTTCCGCTTTCGCGATGGCCGCTGCTAGAATGATCATATTGCCCGATTCTTCTACCGGCATCCCTTCACCATAGGTTTGTCCGTTCGCCAGCGGATAAGTACCCAGATCATGCGCAGCAAAATTGTCTTTAAACTTCCCGCTTTCGCTGAAATAAAAGATGCCGTTCAGCATCCCCTCCAATAATACAGGATTATAAACCAGGTATAACGGAGCCGATGGATAGGTTACATCAACGGTATTGATAGAGCCGTTGCTGAAATTCTCCTTCGACAACCACAGGATCTCGCCTTGCGGGCTCTTTACCAATGCATGTGCGGCAATGCTCTGGCGATAAGCCAGCACACATAGGGCAGCATATTTTTCGCCGCCGGCGCCCGCCGCTTCTTTGTACAGGGAATCGTTAAATACCTGGCACCTGGTTGTCACCGCAGGATAGTCAACAGCCGACTTCTCCAATACCTGCACAATGGTTTTCAGTTGATCGGTTTGCCACCACGGCTTTAAGTTGGTATGAAAATATTGGATGGGGTTAATCTCATCATACCCCATTTCCATGAATTTTTCTACCGCCGTACTGCCTACCATTCCAAAGGGTATTACGGTGTTTAACACGATATCCGTGCCTTGTTTAGCAGTCGTTTTGGTATCGTTATGTAAAAACGAACCAAGCGCCTCCGAACTCCTGCCGATATATTGGATCGAATGAACGTTATCAGGGACCGCTACATACATATACCCCCAATCAATGCGCAGATCATCGCCTTTCTTTTGCAGGATGGGCTGTTCAGCCGTACCTGCCCTTAATATGGATAGTGTAGGGGAAGTTACTTTTTGAGCGATCACAGGCTGCGATGGCTTGTCACGCGCCACGTCGGCCGATGCGCTGAACAACACCTTTATAGTATGCGGTTTGCCGTCGTTTGATTTCACACGATACGTGATATAGCTGACCGGCCTTGATATTAAAGCCAGATCGGTTATCAGCAAGGGCGAAGTAAACGTAAGCTGCAGATCGGCGTTGCCGCAGGTAAAGCTATAAATGGTTTGCGTTGCATTGATGTCAACACTTTTCTGTTCCGCCAGCTCAATGTCGGGTTGCTTTTTCTTTACAACATCCACCAACCCAAGGTCTGCCCTTGCACCGCCGCCTGTATTCACCACATGCATAGCCAGCAGGTTTTCACCGTTTTTAAGCCTGTTGGTAACAGGGACCATTCCATAATCATTGGCAACCCCTGCCTTTTGGTAAATCCGCTCCCCGTTCAGGTAAACTTCTGCATCATCATCGTGAGAAACTTTCAGTATCAGCGCATTAATAGCAGCCGCATTGGATATCGGGAATGTACGCCTTATCCAAATATCCCTTGTTTTCCATATCACTTTGTCTTTACTTTCATCATCCCCTATAGGGCCTGTGCCGCTCTTCCAGTCGTCAGCAGTAAATGCCGGGGAGGCCCAATCGCTTTGGGGGGCTGTTTCAGTATATTTTACCGCATAATCGCCTTCGTCAGCAGCCGGAAGGATGGTTTTATAAACTTCGCCTTCTTTACCCAAAAATCGGTATACCTTTCCATCAACCTTGATAAAGCCGAGCAGCGATTGTTTGGCACCTGTCCAGTGTGTTGTTGTAGCAGTATTCAGGTTATCGGATGTCGACCAGATACTGAAATAAGGACTATGTGTAATCAGCGGGTATGCGGGAGCTTTACGCGCTTGCGCAAAAACAAACTGGCTTATAAATACCATCACTGCCAACAAACTGATTTTTTTCATATGATGTTATGCTATTCCTCAAAAATAGGGATTAAGCATTACGTTATTTAAAAATATTAATTTTTACCAGCCCCAACATCAAAAAACCGCTCACCGATAGTCCTGTCGAAAGGAGATAGAAATGTATAAAATGATATTTCTTTGTACTATTTGATATTTCTCTGTAATTTTCCCCCTTCATGAATAATCCGGTCGCTTTTTAAACAATAACCCCAACTTATGCAGAGGGAAGTTTTATCGGTAATTATACCGGTTTACAATGAAGAAAAGACCATTTCTCTCCTCCTGGACAGGATAAAACAGGTAGAGCTTCTTGAAGGAATAGAAAAAGAGCTGATTGTAGTCAATGACTGTTCTTCGGATCAGACGTCATCGGCCATTCATCAATACATAGCGCTCCACCCCGATCTGAATATCCGTCTTCACGAACATGCGGTCAACAAAGGCAAGGGAGCTACCCTGCATACCGCCATTCGGCACGCAACGGGGAAGTGGACTATTGTACAGGACGCAGACCTGGAATATGATCCAAGGGAATATAATCTCCTGCTGAAACCTGCGGTTGAAGGATATGCGGATGTAGTATACGGGACCAGGTTCCTGGGAGGCAACCCGCACCGCGCCCTCTTCTTCTGGCATTCAATCGGGAATAAATTTTTGACATCCTTATCGAATATATTCACAGACCTTAATCTAACCGATATCGAAACGGGCTACAAACTTTTCAGATCCGATATCCTTAAGAGCATTCACCTGAAAGAACAACGTTTTGGATTTGAACCGGAAGTAACGGCAAAAGTAGCTCGCATACCGAACATCAGGATCTATGAAGTAGGCATATCTTATTATGGACGTACGCGGGCGGAAGGCAAAAAAATAGGCTGGAAAGATGGCTTTCGGGCGATTTATTGTATTTTAAAATATAATATTTTCAGTAAGTGAATAAAGAACGGGGAATAAATGCAGACGACATCGGCTTTTCAACGTTAATGAATATCAGTGAAGCGCATAAGCTGAACACATGGATGTTCGAATCTATCAAACCGTACCTGAAAGGCAAAACACTGGAAATTGGCAGCGGCATTGGTAATATTTCCGCTGTTTGCATTGAGCAGCAGGTACCCTTATACCTGAGCGATTACAGCGATCGATACTGTCAGTTCCTCGAAAAAAAATTCGCCGCAGAACCTTATATAAAAGGTATTTTCAAAATAGACCTGGTAGACAAGGAATTTGAGACCAACCAGGCGCATTTACTGGGAACCTTCGACACCATATTTACCTTGAACGTGATCGAACATATCGACGACGATCAACAGGCAGTGGAAAATTGTCATAAACTATTGGCGCCCGGCGGACGCCTGATCATGCTGATGCCGGCATACCCGGCGCTTTATAACAGATTCGATAAGGAACTGGGCCATTATCGCAGATATACCGGTCACACCATGAACAAATTGCTTTCACCGGATTTTCAGGTCATAAAAATACGGCACTTTAACCTGGCAGGCATTTTCGGATGGTTTCTTTTCGGATCCGTTTTCCGCGAAAAAAAACTCACCAGGGAACAAATGGGTGCTTTTGAAAAATTGGTTCCCCTCTTCCGCCTGGCAGATAAAATAACAGGCAATAAAATAGGACTATCCGTTATCGGCATAGGGGAGAAAAAATGGAAATAAAAAAAGGCTGCATATTTCTACGCAGCCTTAGAGGTATTCACAGGCAATCACTTTAATTACTACTTCCCAATATTTCCTGCAGCTTCCTCTCCAGCTCCTCGCCGCGAAGGTTCTTTGCAATGATCTTCCCCTCCTTATCCAGCAAAAAGTTCTGCGGTATACTTTGTATACTATATAATTTCGCCACCTCATTCGACCAGAAATTCAGGTCCGATACATGCGTCCAACCAGTCAGGCCATCCTCATGGATCGCCCTTACCCATTTGTCTTTCGCCCCCGGCGCATCCAGGGAAACACTTACGATCGTAAAATCCCTGTCCTTATATTTATTAAAAGCGCAGACCACCGCAGGGTTTTCATGCCGGCAGGGCTTACACCAGCTTGCCCAGAAATCCAGCAGCACATACTTCCCTTTGAAATTATGCAGCGATACATTATTACCCGCCGTATCTTGTTGGGTAAAATCAGGAGCCGGTTGCCCAATGGCAGTCTTTTTGAGATCCTGCAGCATCGTGTAATAATCCTTTACAGCCTTACCCGCTTTCAATGAATCCGATAAATAAGCATAAACAGGTTCCACCCGGTAAGGATCAGGCATCATACCACCATACTCCTTTAAAGCATCGAAACTGACCAGGCTGCCAGGATTGTCCTTAATAAACTGTTTGAGTGTTTCCTTCCGCTGTTGCAACAGGGCTTCCCGCATAGGAGCTTCATTCGTATCCCCCTTATGCAAGGTAGCCAGTTGATCCGCTACGGGCTGCAGGGCGAGCTTCAATCGCTCACAATCGGCATTCAGCTTCGTTCCGCTTATTCGTATATGCTTAGCCGAATCAGGGCTCTCTATCTTTATCACACCCGGCTCGATATAACAGGTAAACCGACTCTCAGGACCGGCATTACGCAAACCCACTCCCAGCTCATCAAAAATAACAGCGCCCCTCAACGGATGCGTTATACTTCCTTTAAAGCGGAAAACCCCTTTTTTCACCAGTGCTGAATCAAGAATATAAGTACCATCTGATCCATAAGAAAGATAGGCTTTCGCCGGATGATCCAGGACTCCTACTTTGCCCAGGATCGTGAACCCCGTCGCCTGGGCCAGCGCAAACACCGGCAGCAGTATGATGGCCACGGTTATTACCTTTTTCATCTTACCAACTCGTTTTAGAAATGTTTGGGTCATCACTGATTATTAGAAGGATTAGGAGTGAGCGCCGGGTTATTGGCCAGTTCCGTGGCAGGAATGGGAAACAAGGCGGCAGTAGTCTTCCACGTCGTAGGCTTCTCCGCCATCATCACCGCATCAACGCGCCCCGTGCGCACCAGATCGATCCAGCGATGGCCATACCCCTCTCCGAACAACTCAACCCTTCTTTCCTGTTCGATAGCCAACAGCACATCGCTCTTAGCCATGCCATAACTTAGACCGGTCAGTCCGGCCCTGGTCCGTATAGCATTGATATCGTCTATCGCCCCGGGCAGGTTATCCTGCTGCGCCCTTGCCTCCGCCCGTATAAGATACTGCTCGGCCAGCCTCAGCAGCATATAGTCTTCTATAGTAGCTGTATTGGTTGGCGTGGCGATCGATTTATATTTATAATCAAAATTGAAGGGAGTGCCTGAAATGGTGTCGGAACCTACCCAGGTCGTTTTTCGGTTGTCGCCGGCTTCAAAGGCATTATACAGCCCCGGCCGCAGTTGCGTTACGTACGACAAAGAAGTGTTGGCAGTCGGAACGTTTACAGGGGCAAAATAAGTATAATTATCATTAGCACCCCCGGCAGTATTCACCTGCCAGATAGCTTCCTTACTTCCTCTTAGGAACACCTTGCTGAGATCCTTTACCAGGATAAAATCGGTTGAATCCGCGATAAGCACCCCCGCTTCGGCAGCCGCATTTGCCCAGTCTTTCTGGTACAGATAGGTCCTGGCCAGAAGAGCCGTAGCCATCCACTTATTAAACCGGCCGTTCCTGATCGAACCGGGAGCCAACACAGATTCCGCATCTTTAAGATCGGCAACGATCGCTTTCAGCACATCCGCTTTAGCCGTACGGGGGGCACTGGCCGTAACAGTCACATCTGTTGTCGTAAGGAGTGGCACATCCCCGAAATAACTCGTCAGGTAAAGATGACAAAAGGCCCTGAAGATCTTTGCTTCCGCAATATATTGCGCCTTTAAATTATCAGCAACCGGACTGCCAGGGACTTTTCCGATGATGCCGTTCGCCTGGTAAATGATCTGGTAGAACAGGCTCCATATTCCGTCGAGATTGTAATCGGTCGGCGAAATAGCGTTGTTCATAAAGTCATCGTAATAGTCAAGCCCGTATGTAAACTCATCGGCCGTGATACCCAGCAGAAAATCGCCCTGGTAGTTGAGAAAATTAGATTGCTTCAAGGCAAAAGTATACATCCCATTCACGGCAGCGAGCGTATTGGCAGCGCTGCTGAAAACAGCCTGCGATGTTATCTGGTCCTTCGGCAGATCAATTTCAAGGTATTTTTTACAGGAACTGAAGGTGCTTACAAACAATACCACACCCATTATCCGGGTCGCACATTTATATTGATTAATCATTTTCATATTCTAAATCTTTAAAAGGTTAACTGAATACCCCCTGTCAGCGTTTTTAATATCGGCGTCGCATTCTGCACCTCCGGATCAAGCCCCTTATACGGAGTGATGGTAAACAGGTTCTGTCCCTGTATATAAATCCGCAGGTTCTGCCCCTTCATTTTCTCCACCAGTTTCCGGGGTAATGTATAGGAGAAAGAAAGGTTCTTCAACCGTACATACGAAGCATCCGAATAGGCGGCGCTGGAAGCAGGCATGTCGTAAATATAGGCAGACCCGATCGGCAAAGAGACGCTGGTAGTGACCCCCGCGCGGCTGGCATTCGTATGCGTAGGTTCCCAGTAATCCTGCGCCAGGTAAGCGGGTAAATTGACCTTGTAGCCTAACGGATAATAATAGGCCTTTATCGCATTATAGCCATTTTGTTTGGTGAATTGCAAAAAGATATCCAGGCTGAAGTTCTTATAGCTCAGCGTATTGCCAAATCCCCCGTAATACTTCGGGTCCAGATTGCCAATATTTACATAATCGCCGGAAGAGGTGATGCTGCCGTCTTTATCGACGTCCTCAAACTGCGGTACGCCCGTTGCTGACGATATCCCCGTAAAATGATACCCCCTGAACAGGTTTAAAGATTGCCCTACCCGGTAATAGGAAGCATAGGCCGAAGTGGCCAGGTCGGGAAATGCCACCAGGACATTCTTCGGAAAGGTAATATTGAAAGTACTTTGCCAGCGGAAATTTTTGTGGTTGATATTCGTGGTGCTCAGTTGAAATTCCCAACTGGTATTTTGCACCAGTGCCGGCAGATTGGCCTGGTAATAGTTAAAACCAGTCTGCGTAGGCAAGGCACTTTGTACCAGTTGATTATTGGAACGGCTACGATACCAGGAGGACGTGAACAAGATCCGGTCCTTCAAGAAGCCCAGCTCCATAGCCACTTCTATTTTCTTATTCACTTCCCAGCCATAATCCGGGTTGGCTATATTGTTGGAATACAATCCCAGGTTTCCATTATAGGCCAGGGCATTGCTGGTATAGGTCTCCAGATACTTGTAATCCTGGATCTGGTCGTTGCCCGTAACCCCATAGCTGGCCCTTAGCTTTCCGAAACTTACCACCGGAAGAGCATTTTTAAGAAGGCTTTCTTCCGTAAAGATCCAGCCGCCGCTCACTGACCAGAAATCACCAAACCGCCTGTCGGGACCGAATCGCGAGGAACCATCCCTTCTGAAGGTGGAATTGAGGATGTATCTATCCATCCAGCGGAAATTCAACCTGCCAAAACCGGATATATACTTGTATTGCGTACTGGTCAGTGTTTTATTGGTAATGTTAGCCGCGGCAGAGATGCTTTCTATCAGATCATCACTGGTGAAATTGGTACCTGTTATAGAATTGGATTTGCTGGCGCTCGATTGCATCGTTCCGCCTGCCATAACATTTAGAACCCCTTTCGAGATCTTCTTCGTATAATCAAGCTGAGGCTCTACAATATAGGTTTGCGTACTGCTGTTGCCAAAGCTCGCCGTATTCTTGGTAGAAGAAGAAGATGTGGGATTATAGGCCGTAGTCGGAGACGTAGACTGCTGAGCCATGAACATCTTCGTGAACCCGACATTCACTCTGGCATTCAGCCCCTCAAGGATAGCGTATCGCAAAGAAGTATTGGCTACAAAATTATCGGTAGCGGTCTTACCCACTTTCCGCATATAGGACCAGGGATTGGTAAGGGGTGGCGTAGTATTCCCCTTCACCCAGTAAAGGTTCCCCGTAGTATCATAATGCGGAAAATTCGGCGGAGCGAAAACGGCCAGGTAAGGGTCCGCTGCCAGCGTCTTGATATTGTCATTCGAATAAGTAACGGAAGTATTTATGTTGAACCGCTTGTCCAAAGAGTTATGGTCAACATTAAAATGACCGTCTACCCTGTTGTCGTGGTTGTCCCCAAAAAGAATGGCGCCTTCATGATGGTATCCCATACCCAGCAGGAAGCGCGTATTTTCATTGCCGCCCGATAAAGAAGTCTGCACATTGGTCAGGGGAGCCGTATTACCCAATATCAGTTTGGGAAAATTGGTATACGCATTTTGATCCCACACTAAAAGGTCCTGGGCGTTACTCGTGGTAGGCGTGATATTGTCGGCAGCAAAAGCTTTCTTCCGGATGGTAAGGTATTGCTGCGTATTCATAAACTCAGGCACCCGGGTAGATACGCTGGCGCCCGAGTAGGCATTTACATCCATTTTTGTCTTGCCCGCTTTCCCCTTTTTGGTAGTGATCAACACGACCCCATTAGCGCCCCGGGAACCATAAATGGCCGTAGCTTCGGCATCTTTTAAAATAGTGACACTCTCAATATCCAGCGGGTTGATGCTGTTAAAAGGGCTTACGGACCCGCTGGCTGTCGGTACATTGCCAGTGCTGATCGTAGTAGCCGGAATAGGAATGCCGTCTACTATATACAGCGGGTTAGACAGCGCGGAAACAGAATTATTACCCCGTATCTGCATCGTAATGCCCGAACCGGGAATGCCGTTGGCGCTGGTAATCAGCACACCGGGCACACGGCCCTGCAAGGCAGCCAGCAAATTGGTAACGGGCTGCTTTTCAATGTCCTCGCTTTTGATAGTGCTGGCATCGCCTGTAATAAATCTTTTGGAAGAGGTACCGTAACCGACGATTTGAACATCGTCGAGTTTGGATTCGGAAGGAGTCAGCGTGATCCTTCCCATCTCTGAAGAACTGATCCTGAACTCCCTGGAAGAAAAACCGACAAAAGTGATCACCACCACATCCCCGATATTGGCCTGAAAAGTGAACCTGCCATCTGCATTGGTAGTAACGGTGGTTTTGCTGCCTTTTACTTTCATAGTGGCGCCTACAAGAGGTTCGCCGTTCTCATTGGTGATCCGGCCCGTTACGGGAATGGTGGTTAAAGACAGGTCCGTTACCCCATCTGGCTTAGGTCGTTGATCAGCAACAACAGCACCGGTCGCGGGGATCTTCCTGATAAAGATCGTTTTCCGGGTGATCTTATAATCCAGTAATTGCCCCTTTAGCACCCGGGATAAAAAACTGGTAAGGGGTTCGTCTTTTACCGATAGCGTCACCGGCTTGCTGTTATCCAATATGGTATAGTCAAAAAAGACGACATACCCCGTCTGCTCCTTAATAACGGAAAACACCTTTTCCAGCGGAACATTTTTTCCGGAAAAAGTAACCGTCTGCGACAAGCCACGGGCGCTTACCTGCAGGCAGGTTGCAAGAATAATAATAGAAGTTAGCTTCATTACTAACATAGTTTTGGTGATGCACCGGAGCCTCCGCCAGGCTGGCCGGTTGCAAAAAGCCTTAAATTCCATAAATTTGCTTTGTTTGGGTGAAAGAATCAGCAGTCTTGCGAGACCTTGTTTTTGTTCTGGCTACCCGAACGCCGGCCAGAGATGTTCCAAGCATTTCTGGCTTTTGTTTTAGGCAGCTTTATTTTGACACCATCACTGGTGGATCATTCGTCATCCCCACGGATTAAGGCATAACGATCAGCTTCTTTCCCTCTACACTAAAATGAATGCCGGTTTCCCGGAGGCCATCCAGCACTTCTGATAAGTTCAGATCACGCCCGATCTCCCCACCGAACTTCCGGGCAGTAATCGTTCCCTGGTAGACCACCTCCACATCATACCAGCGCGACAACTGACGCAGCACCTCCTGAAGCGAAACCTTATCAAAATTGAACAGCCCGTTCTTCCAGGCCATGACCTGGTCCACATTGGCATTGTTGACGACTTTGATTGGCGCTGCCGCCTGCGTCGTCGCCTGTGCTGCCGTCTGCCCTCCTGCCTGCGTTGCTGTCTGCGCTGCCGCCTGCGCCTGCTGGCCCGGCTTCAGCACAACAGCCTGGATGTCCCGGCCCGATCCCCCCTTTGTCACTTTTACACTTCCTTCTAACAGAGTAGTCTTAATAGCAGCTTCATCCGTATAGGAGTTAATGTTGAAATGAGTACCCAGTACCTCTACCTCCATATCGTTCGCCTTCACATGGAAGGGTTGGGCTTTATCCTTCGCCACTTCAAAATAAACTTCTCCGGTGACGATCACGGCTCTTTGCCTGCCGTTAAACGCTGTCGGATACGTAATGGAAGAGGCCGCATTGAGCCATACACCGGTTCCATCCGGCAGAATGAGCTTATACTGCCCCCCTCTCGGAGTAGAGAGGGTATTATAAGTGACTGCCCCCAAAGAAGTGTATCCTCCAACCGTTTTATACGCCAGTTGTCCGCTGCTGAGCTTAGTGATCGTCGCGCTCCCCTGCTGCGCCAACATTCCATCTGCCGCACTGTCCAGGACAATCTTCTGTCCGCCCGCAAGCGTAAGAGTGGCTTTATTGCCACCCGGAAGCGCATCGTTTTGCACCTGCCTGCTATCGTTTGCAGAAGAGGGGCCGCCCTTCCGGTTGTTAAGGAACCAGAGATAGGAGCCGGAGACCAGGACAATCAATACGGCAGCCGCCACCCACCCTCTTCGGCCGACCCATCCTCTCCGGCCGAAAGTCACCAGCCTGCCTTTCGGCAACGCGGGAATACGCTCCCTATCCATGTTCACAATAGCGGCTATCCGGCCCTCCCATCGGGCAATATCACCCGGACTATCCACAGCCTGCTCTTCCATGAATCGCTGTAACGTTTCACGTACAAGCGGATCCTGCTGTTGATCCTGCAGCATATCGGCTAATTCCGCCGCTTCATCAGGAGTAATATGCTTATCCAGATGCTGTTGCAGCAAATAATAAATGCGTTCCTTGTTTATCATACAATTAGGTGGAAAAGGTGAGACCTGTATTTAATGAGACTACGGGAACAACAAAAAGGCCTATCGGCCAATGGCTTTTTTTATTTTTTCATAAAAAAAAGAATCAACCAGTAGGGCAAATACCCCGCTTTCTCCACCTTTTCACGGATATCTTTCGCGGCGACCAACAACGTGTTTTTCACCGTACTCACAGAAAGCCCCAGCTGACTGGCGATTTCACCAGGCTTCATACCATGCTCGCGCTGGAGGAGATAAATGCGTCTTCGCTGGGGGGACAATTCTTCTATTGCCTGCTGAACGAGAGCCTTAATGGCATTCACTGTCAGGGTCGCTTCAACGGGACTGTCCGCAGTTGCCTGTACATCCCGGTGAAGGCGGGCCACCTCGGCAGCCCGCATATTCTTTTTGAGCCAGGTATGCGCCTGGTTGGAACCAATCTGGAAGATCCAGGCCCGGGGAAACTCAATCCCAGGCAGCTTATCGCGGTAAAGCCATACCCGCAGAAAAACTTCTTGTATGATCTCATCGGCAATATCCTGGGAGCCGGTGAGTTTGGTGAGAAAAGGGAGCATTAGCCTGCCGTACAACTGGTAAAGTTCCCGGAAAGCAGCCTCATTGCCTTCAGCTATACGCAGAAACAGATCTTTCTCATTAATATGTTGAGAAGGAGTTGGCAAATAGACGACAATTAGTTTATAGTTACAATGAATTCAGCGGATAAAGGCAGGAACGACAATAATTAGAGTGTACGAAAATAAACAAAAAAAGTCAATTTCAGGCCCCTTTTCCCTGACGGTCAGCACATAACTATTCTCACAAAATCAGACAATCGCACGAACGATACTACTCTTTTTCGGAAGGGGAAGCGATATGCGTTCGTCCGTATAATAGCGTTGCCGGACTTCAGACGGTTCCAAAAAATGTACATCGGTAAAGCCATGCCCTTTTAATTTATCCCTTAACGCGGGAGGATCGATAAAAGTGATCCAGGGTTCTCCCGCTGCTTTAGCCAGCAAAGCAATCGGATCAGGCCAACCCGGAAATTTTCGGGGAGAAAAAGTAAATACGAATTCGCTTGTTTTCGGCAAAGAGGAGATAAAGGTAAATACGGCATCGATCGTGTCCCAGTTTAAATAGACCATCACCCCAAGCCAGGATATGAACACCGGCTCCCCGGGACGCAGTACCGTTCGCTCAAATAGGGATGATAAATCGTCCTTGTCCAGGTCCAGCGATATAAAAACCAGGTTTTCGGGCAACTCAATGCCGGCTTCTTTCAACTTGCGTAGCTTATAAGCCTGGCTGGCAGGATGATCCGCCTCGATGATGGTCATGTCATGCGCCCAATCCGGCTGCCGGTAAGCATACGTATCCAACCCCGCACAAAGAATAATATATTGCCGGACACCCCGGTCATAGGCTTCTTTCAAACAATCTTCTGCATACCTGCTTCGAAGGACAATATGCGACCGAAGGCTTATTACCCGCTCATAACGATGTTCCGAAGAATGGCGCCGGATATGTTCAATCGCCTCAGGGTCCAATAGCTTTAGAATGACCGGATCTTCCAATAATTTGGCTTGGCCATCCATCAACTGATGGACCGCCCTTTGCATCGCGGCTCCCACCGCAGTCCTGCTTTCATTTTCCATGTCGATAAATTAAAAGGTCATCGCCCGGAAGATCATCATCCGGAAAATTAAAGGATCATCATCCGGAAATTAAAAGATCATCATCCGTAAACCCTATAAGGTTTCATTAAAAACAAGCCTGTTGTAAAAAGGATCGATCACCGTCATCTCCAGCGTATGGGGATCCCATTCCACTTTATGCAACCCGGGCTTCATAAACTTATAATGCTTGCCGAGCAGCAATTGATGATAGGCTTCCAATCCTTCAAACTCCACAATACTTATCTGCGCGCCCGGAGAGCCATCGCCATGATGCTCCGAGAGTGCAATGACGGCGTCCCGGATAGAGACCTGCATCCAAAAAGGACTACCTTCCGGCTTGTATTCCCCTTTAATAGTAAAACCAAGCCATTCTACATAAAATTCGAGGGTTTTGGCGTAATCGAAAACCCTGAGCGTGGGTATTATCTTTGTCATAGTAGGACAAAGCTCCATCCCGGATCGCAAAAAGTACTTAACAATTGTAAAGAAAAAGAAGACATTTTGCGTGGCAAAACCTATATCTTATTCCTTATCCTGCTTAGACTGACAGGAGTGATCCCCAGGTAAGAAGCGATGTATTGCAAAGGCACCCGCTGAATGATCTGTGGTTTATTGTGCAAAAGATTTTCATAACGCTCGCGGGGAGTGTCTTTCAGGAAGGAAAAGAAATGCCGGATAAATTCAGCCTGCCTTTCAACCGCCCAATCCATCAGGTAATTATTCAAAAAGGTATCCTCTCTGATCACCCTGTCCATATCGGCACGACTGATCCAGTGAAGAACAGCAGCTTCAATCGTTTCGATATAGAAGGGACTGGGCACCATTTTTCGGAAACTCTCGACCGATAAAACAACATCCCCTTCAAAAAAGAACTGGAAGCTGATCTCCTTTCCGTTATGGTTAAACCACACCCGGAGGCAACCCCGCTCAATTACATAAGCCCTCCTGGAAATATCCCCTTCTTTTAATAATACAGTCCTGGCCGGTACTTCCGCCCGCGTCCACAGGTTCTTGTATTTCTTCCAGGCGGCTTTCAACTGCAACTGCGTGGAAGTAAGATCATTATTCATTATCTGCCCTATTTTATCCTAAAGTACCCGCCTGGCGCTCCGCCCCCTGCCCAACAATCCTCTTCCGCGGTCAACTCCGCTCCCTTCCTCCCCAAAAACAGCATTTCCGAACAGCCATAGTATCATTACCGTACAATCTCCGACAGGCCTAAAAATACCAAGATATTGATTATCAACAATATAACAACATGGCATCTCGCTGGCATCTACCCTCATGCCGCCCAACCGGCGAACCTCAACAAAAATAATTCATGAACAAAAATAGAATTATGAATAAAAAACAAACCAAAAAAGGGACCCTTGCAATTCATCCCGCCATTATTACCGCTCATAACAGTATTATGCCATTCACTGTACTATGTATTGTATAGTACTTATCTAAAGCATTATCTTTGTTATGCAAACCGAAAGCAATCAAACTATAAAACTTAAAAAATAAAGTTATGAAACAGTCAACCAGCTTCCTTAACCTGACAATCGTCAACAGGAGCAAAAAAATCGCCCTCACTCTTGCATTATTATTTACTGTCACCTTCAGCTACAGCTTCGCAGCAACACCCGTCGACAGCATGAACGGACAAATTGAAGCCGCCTTCCAAAAGGATTTCAGGAGCGCGAAATTGATGAGCACAGAAGTCCACAAGACTTTTACCAAAGTGACTTTCAAATTGAATGACATGATCCTGTTCGCCTTCTATTCCGACAACGGCGAATTACTGGCAGTAATACGGAATATCCTGTCTTCACAACTACCGATCGATCTGATGATGGAGCTGAAAAAAGACTACAGCAACTACTGGATCACCGAATTGTTCGAACTGAACGGCGATGGTCAGAATTGCTACTACGTGTCCCTGGAAAATGCAGACTACAAACTGGTGCTGCGCTCCACTGGAAATGACTGGGAAGTCTATCAGAAAACAGCAAAAAAATAATTCTTATACCAAAAGCCGGGGTCCCGCTCAGTGAGCGGGACCCCGGCTTTTTTATCCTTCCACTGTCTTATAGAATTATCCGGTATACGCTTTTGTTATTGTTAATAGTCACCGACAGAAAATAGACCCCTGTCACCAGGTTCTGCGATGGAACAGACAGGTTATACGAGCCCGGATCCATAGTATGCCTGCCCGTTAGCCCCGGCACAGATAAAGAATGGCCCAGTACATCATAAAATCCAATATCAACAACAGCACGCTGCGGCAACCGCATTACCAGCATGGACGCTTTGCCCGTCGCCGGTTCCGAAACGATAAATACGCTATTGTCCATGACACAGCCGGAGACCGATGCAACGGTAGAATAGCTGACCGTATTGCTATTGTTATCAGTCACTTTCAACCGGTAGGCGGACACTCCCGGTAACGGAGCCCCATCCGTCCATGTATAAGATTGCAGAACAGATTGATCACTTGCTACAACACCCACCGGAACGAAATTGCCCCCCCCTCCGCTACGTTCGATCGTAAAACTGTTATTTCCGGTAGAACCCATCGTCCAGTTCACCTGAACATTCTTTTGCAGGCAAGATGCCGAAAAAGCATCGATCGTCACCGGTAAGGGGGTCCGGACCGCTGCCGAAGCCAGTGTGAAATAAGGTTGGGCACTGGTAATGCTCGATGCCGGAACAACCACCGTCACCACCGCGGAAGCGACAGTGATCGTTGTAGTAGCGAGAATGGTCGCATTTGAAAAAACGCCATTATCATCAACCAGCAGGCGCAGGTCGGAAGCAAACAATGGCGTACCGGGATTAATACTATTAAAATCAAACTGCAGGGTCAGATCGGTATTGGTGAAATTAGTTTTTTGAGACAGCCAGACGCGTTGAAGGCGACAGCAAATACCCGCCGGCACATCCGTATTGGAGGAAGTGAACTCGTAAGGAAGCCCATTATTACCAGCCATAAAAAAAGACTTGTCCCCCGCTGTAAAGGTACCTGTATTACCCGCCTGGTTCCTTTGCTTGGTCCCGACATACATGGTCAGCATATCAGGCGTTACCGAAGTGCTTTTCGATTGTTTCTGGCTTAACGCCCCATTGTCATCACGGGCAATACCGATGATATTGTTATTGTAGGATGCATTCAAAGACCGGCTCCAGACGATACTGCCATTAGAAGCTACATAATCATGCAGAAGATTAATCCCATATTTAATACCGAGATAGCTCTCCACCTGGTTGCGCGTTGCCTGCCCATGCGCCGCATTGGCATAAGTAATGATCTCTGCTATAACCCCGTCATAAAACTCCAGATTAGTCCCCGCCGCGACCACCTGGCACCCCAATGCGTCATTGGCATCCGTAGAAGAACGGTTGTTGCCCACCTTTGTGCCGACCGAACCACCGGCAACGAATATTTGCCGCTGGACTGAATTAAAATCAAAAACCGCCAGGCTGGGGTAATTACTGGTCCAGAGATTATTTACGATAAGGTCATTGACATCCCAGCTATCATTAAAGGCATTACCCGAGCGGGCGTCAAAGGCATTAAAACCATTCAATCCGGCGCCGGCAAAAAGGAATTTACCGGGAGTTGTAAGATTAGCAGGCCCCGGCGCCACTACGGCATATACTTCATACGGATTATTGCCCGAAGACAAAATGCCATTACTTGGAATATTCATATAACTGGCCGTCGCCGCCGCTTGTGAAGACGCATTAAAATTCACCACCGGGTTGAAGTTGATATTATTCGTGCTGTTATCGTAATAAGTAGGACTGTTGGCTAAGGTAGGCGAATTGGCATTCCGGCTATTACCCGACTGATCGTTCCAGATGGCCAGCAACGTCGCATCGGCCGAAGTAGACGTCCCTGCATCAGCCTTCACCCAAAAACTCGCATTGCTGATGCCTCCCGGCGCCGCAGTACAAGCGACAATATTCCGCAAACCCGTCACGATCGAAGAGGGCGCTTCGCTGTTTCCCCACACGGTTAATTTCGTACATTGAGCTTGCACCTTGTCTCCGGCCGTGGCCGAAGCACTTATATCGTAGGCGACCCAGAAATAATTCGTGCCGGTGACCAGCGCCTGTGAACCCGTGACAGTGATCGTACCAGCAGCCGGTGCAGTACCGCCTGCCATAAATTCACTGACAGGCGAAAAGACGGCTGAATTCCCCGTATAATAAATATGAATGCCCGTAACATCCGCAGTGGGAGCGGTCGACCCCGTCATATTGAGCTGGAATTGAGTAACAGCCCCGGTGCTCCCGCACGGCGTTACCTGCACACCGAGGATCACCTGGTTCAGGTTGTTACACTTTGAGATATTAGCAGTACTGGCCTGGGTGGTAATACTGGGAACATAGGGCGTCCACCGGTATACCTGGTTGGTAGCAGGCCTGGTCCCGATATTGTTCGTCTCCGTACCATAATTGACAACCGGCGCTGCGCCAGCGCTCGCGAGAGAATAAAAGTCGGTAGCCGAGGTCCCGCCGTTAATCCCGATCGAAGCCCCACCGCTGCCATTACTAATCCCACCCCCGATCTGGAGATACCTAAACTCAATCACATTGGTGGTCTCATATAATTTCACCTGGAAAGAGATGTCAAGTGTTGAGGCATTATAATCCCATCGCATATTGAGCCATTCTATCGTCAGCACCCGATTAGGCGCCGAGCCGGATAATACATAATTGATATTACCCGTAGTAGATGTTTTCAGATCATCCCACAAAGGGGCCAGGATAGGTCCCTGCCCGGTAGTGGCCAGGGCATTGGTGGGAAGAGTTTGCGTGGTATTATTACCCAGGCTCATCCAGCCATTGGAACTTGCAACAAATTGTGTATAGGTATTACAATTATAAATAAAACTAAACCCAATGTTCACAGCCCCGGAACTTACATCATCCTTGCTAGTTGTAATAAGAGTGGTGCCGCCCGAATTGGCCGTATAAGTAGCTGTAGGCTCTGAAAGGGAAAAGTTTAACTGGGCTCTCGCCGAAGAAGCATTCAGCGCATACAGGCATACGGTTAGTAAAATAAATTTACTGATGGGGTGGTTCAGTAAGGGATTCATTGGACGGGATTTTAGGGATGTTACATAACGATAATATCTAATTGTATATTATCGTTATATCAACGCAATACTACTAACAAATAACGGAACCACCTAACTTACAGGAGGTTTGTAACGGACAAAAATCAAATTGCTATTGGATTACACTTACACGCAACAAATGGTTAACATTCACGTTACACCTCACCAGTTCAAAAGCACCATCCCCATCCCGCAAATAGTCAGCGTGAGCCCTCCCAGCGCATGTACATAGCGGTTCAGCTTTTCCGCCTTTAAAAAAGAAAGCCCATAATACCCGGCAATTACCATTAAGACCATGGCACCCAGTGTAAAAAAAGTATATACGATGATCAGCAACAACATTCCCGTCCAGGAATTTTTGGCAGCAGGAAAATATAATAAAGGGATCATCGGCTCACAGGGCCCCAGCACAAAAACAAGGAACAGCACCCAGGGAGTCACCACATGCCGGTCCTCTGGCCTCACCACCTCTCCATGCCTGTGCTCATACACATACAGAGACCCATCCTCATAAATATCGAAATGCTTGTGCGGCCTGTTCCGCCAGGCCCTGAACAGGCCCCAAACGCCATAGATCAGGCCAAAAACCAACATAGCCCACCCGGCTACCCCGCCCCTGATGCTTTCCATCCATTTTACTTTTGACAGCGACCACCCGATCGCAGCTCCACCAAGTCCCAGCAAAACAGAGCTCCATACATGACCGCAACCGCAGACAATGGTCCAGAACAAGGTCTTCCTGAATGACCATCCCCTCGACTTCGAAAGCGCAATAAAAGGCAAATAGTGGTCGGGCCCGGTGACCGTATGCAGACAGGCCACCGTCACAGCAGCCAGCATCAACACTTCCAGTTCAGCCTGCATATGTCAAAGGTTTGGTGAAGGATAAGATCCCGGCCACCGTCTTCAGACAGTCCTGCAATTGCTCCGCCCTGTTCCCAAGCAACCGTACGACAAAACTGCCCGCCGGCCCTTCGCTGGCACCGCTGCGTACTCCCTCCTGGCACGACAAATAACCCTGTATGTCAGATCGCACTGCTTCCTCCATCCTGCCGCCCACCCGCAACAAACTTCCCTGGTGCGTAAATCCTTCCAACTGACCCGGAGCTGTCAGATTCATTACTGAAGGCTGCAGGTTTATATTTTCCCGTAACACCAACTTGTTATTACAGAACACCTCCGTGATCGTCTGATATTTTGAAAAAGCAAACACCTCCCCGCTCCCTTTTCTCCCGCAGGTCAGCACTTCCCCCCATACTAACTGCGCCCCCTCCGCAAGAAATAGCTTATTCCTTCCCCGAAAAATAGAATGCGCATGCGGAGAGCAGGGATGCGGGAGATAACAGAACGATGCCCCCTGCTCCAAATACACTTCCATCAACTGACTGGCCCCCTCCTTCATATGGAACAATCGCTGATAAGACTGCGTATGCAATTGCAGCTTGCTGCCCGCTTCCAGATGCAGCCGGATAGCATATTCGTCCCCATCCAATATCCCCGGCGATGAACACATTAGCATAAGATGCAGCAGGGTACCCGTCTTATCTTCCGTTATATTCGCCACTTTGAAGGGAGGCGTATAATAACTCTCCCTTAACCGCGTGATGCCGCCCCGCAGGCCGGTCCGGATCATTACTTTCGCATTCATCGCCATAACTTAGGCTCATTTACTTCTTCCAGCAACGCATAACGCTTTATCCAACCCGTCACACTATCCAACCCCTCCAGACTCATCAGGTTCGTAAACACAAAAGGATACCCTTTGCGCATTTTCCGCGCATCCCGCTCCATCACTTCCAGGCTGGCCCCGACATAAGGCGCCAGATCGATCTTATTAATGACCAGCAGGTCGCTGCGCGTAATCCCCGGCCCACCCTTTCGCGGGATCTTGTCTCCCTCCGCCACATCGATGACGAAAATACTCAGATCGGCCAGGTCAGGACTAAAGGTGGCCGATAAATTATCTCCACCGCTCTCGATAAATACAATGCGGAGATCCCCAAAACGACGGGCCATCTCCTCCACCGCTTCCAGATTCATACTGGCATCCTCCCGGATAGCAGTATGAGGACAGCCCCCCGTCTCCACGCCGATGATACGATCCGCCGCCAGCAGACTATGCTGCGTGAGGAACTCCGCATCCTCTTTCGTATAAATATCATTGGTGATGACACCCATGCTGTAATCCTTAGCCAGCACCCGGCTAAGCCGCTCGATCAGGGCCGTCTTACCGGAACCTACCGGTCCGGCAATACCGATCTTTATATAGTTTCTTTCTTCCATCATTTCCATTTTTATCGATACCTGCTACCCTTACTTCTCATTCAAAACTCAAAATTATTTCGTTCAAAATGTTTCTCAATTGTCTCAATGAATCTCCTGACGTCGGGTTCAACATTTTAAATAATTATCTCCCCTCATCCAAAATCCAAATTAATTACCTCCCCCATTCAAAATCAAAAATTTAAAATCCAAAATACTAATCACGACATATACAATCTCGAATACAATTGCTCATGCTGCATACAGCGGATATCCAACCCCGGACAACAGACCCCAATCAATTCCCTGTCCGGATCCAGGGTACCTTCCACTAATTCCCCGATCAGGGACTGAAGGGAAAACAACAACTCCTGCCCGTCCTGCTGTCCCATAGGTATCAGCTTCACGCAATTCGTAACCATCCCTGCCGCCGCATTGTAATAGTATCCCGTCAACGCCTCCCGCAACCCGATCCCCAGCGCCGCAGCACACGTTCCGAAAGCAATGCAATAATGACCAGGCGTCTGCCTCGTCTGCACCATCTTGTTATACGCTCGCATCACTCCGAACAACCGTTCATCCCCCTTATCTGTTTTCCCCTCTTTTCCACCCTGTATCTTTCCCTCATTGGCCCCTTCTCCGATCGGCCCACCCCCGGGAACAATTCCCTGAAAGACCTTTAACAGCCGCATCCCCAGTTTCTGGCTGGCCTGCCGGATCTCCTTCGGCAATTTCACAGCTTCGCACAAGGCATCTAATTCCAGTACCTCCCCTGTGTCTCCACCCACAGCAGCAGCATAGGACAATGCAACCAGCGCCGCGTCCGTATAATACAGGTTTCGGGCCAGCATCTCCCGGATAAAACCCTCCGCCGTACCCCGATCACGCACCACACCGGCCTGCACATAGGTCTCCAGCCCCCCGGAATGCGCATATCCTCCGATAGGTAGCGCCGGATCAGACAACTGCAACAAACTTAATAAAGCAGGGCTCATAATTGCGGGTTGGTGAGTTGCAGGATCTTTGAGAACAGGCTGCTCCCGGAATGCATATGTGCCGATACGGTAGTCTTCAGTGGGTACAAAAGTCTCCTTTCCTCCTGCCGGGTGGAGAATCCCCCCGCAATCAGCGAACGAAACAAAGGCGCCTCATAAGGCGTCAGCAATTCTTCCTTTTCGAAGAAAAGGGGAAGATGCTTATTCCCTATCTCATAACATACCGACGCCACCTCATAAAGGGAAGCAGGCCGGATGACAATAACGGCACAAGGGAGAATATCCACCATGATCAGACGATCCCCGTCTTCGTACAATACATCTCCCTGCGCAAGCGCCGGGCCCTCTCTCAGGAACTTCAACACGACCTCCTTCCCTGCCCGGGTGTACTTTCGAAGAATACGCTTGCCCGTCTCATACCATTCCAGCTCCACGGGATCGATGACCCGGTCCCCAATGATAAAAGATTCAATATTCCCTAGTTTCTCCTGTATCAGCATGGTCTGTTTTTAAAACAAAAAATAACGTTGCGCCAACGCCAGCTCCCGGGCCGGCTCGCAGGTGATCGGCTTCCCATCCACCCTTACTTCATAATTCTCCGGATTCACTTCAATCTGCGGCGTCCTGTCGTTATGCACCATATCGCGCTTGGATAGTTGCCGGCAATTCTGCACCGGCAATACTTTTTTCTGCAGACCGTACCCCTGCACAATGCCCCTTTCCAGCGATAGCCCCGATACAAAACTGGCACAGATCGAATGGAGGGCCTTGCCATAAGCGCCGAACATAGGCCGGTAGATCACCGGCTGCGGCGTGGGGATAGAGGCGTTAGGATCTCCCATTTTACCGGCAATGATCATCCCACCTTTAATGATCATCTCAGGCTTCACCGCGAAAAGAGCCGGCTTCCACAATACCAGGTCCGCCAGCTTTCCAGTCTCCACACTACCCACATAAGCCGAGATCCCATGCGTAATAGCCGGGTTGATCGTATACTTGGCAACATACCTTTTTACCCGGAAATTATCATGCCCCCCGTCCAGGTCTTCCGGCAACAAGCCCCTTTGCTTTTTCATTTTATCGGCCGTCTGCCAGGTACGCAGGATTACTTCACTCACCCTGCCCATTGCCTGGGAGTCCGAGCTCATCATGCTGAACACACCCATATCATGCAGAATGTCCTCCGCAGCGATCGTTTCCGGGCGAATCCGCGAATCAGCAAATGCAACATCTTCCGGAACGGATTTATTCAAATGATGACAGACCATCAGCATATCCAGGTGCTCATCGATCGTATTGACTGTATACGGACGAGTAGGATTAGTGGAAGACGGCAGCACATTCGGGTACATAGCCGCCCGGATAATATCGGGCGCATGCCCCCCGCCCGCCCCCTCCGTATGATACGTATGGATCAC
>Ga0307511_10001425_pt1 | contig 25234 bp, 13 predicted proteins | sample 13_EM_MG_FD_200266 | JGI IMG/M metagenome (GOLD analysis project Ga0307511, IMG submission 200266) | Populus trichocarpa ectomycorrhiza microbial communities from riparian zone in the Pacific Northwest, United States - 13_EM | ecosystem: Host-associated > Plants > Roots > Unclassified | place... | reverse complement strand
CTGTAGGGTAGAACTCAATGGGTTTTCAGTAGAATTGGACGGTAGGGGGCTCAAAAGCTGCGCACGAGTTCGGAGAATAATTTGTGAAGTGCCTAAGAGCCCTGGATCATGGGGTCAAGGCGGTTATATTGATATATGGCTAAAACATGAATTGCGTGATGTGGACATATGAGCGGGTATTATATTGAAATAATGTGCTTGAGCAGAGTCTGGGTCCATTTCCTGCCCCTCCCGCTTAGCGTAAAAACCATGAAGTCAAGTCCACACCTCAGGGTATGAGGGATAATACATGAGCATGCACCCAAAGTAGGGGGGACCGGGCGTTGAGGAGGGCCTAGGAGCAAGTCTATCCAAAACGGTCCAGGTTAAGAGTTTAATATGCCAAACGAAGTACCAGACTAAGGGCATGAATTTCAGGTACTAGGCGCTTTATTTGAGCCATGATCAATATATTTAGGCCCGTATTTCGCTTTCTCCGCAATAGCACTCTAAGAATCTACATACATCTTCTCTCTCAATCCTTGCCTAACTGAGCGGCAAATTGACTCAAAAGATTCCCTTTCTCACCCAGATTCACTTGAGTCATTGAGTTCTTAAGGTTTCCTTAGCAATATGAAGTTGTACCAATATTTACCTGGTTTGGGGAGGAGGGAGTGACCGGGGTGACCTTATCCGGTTCTCATTAATTGCTGTATATAATACTCAGAATAGAATACCTTTAATGGGGAGACCATTTTGAGCAGCTAGGTGCTGGTCCTGGACTGTTTTGATAGATCTGTTCCTGCAAATCCTGCAACCCCCTATCTCTAGATTATGTAGGCTCAAGTCATAGGTAGGCAAGGGAATATACAAAGACCCACCTTATTGTATGGCTCGGGGTTCACTCCTAGCTAGATGTGAAAATATTGGGCATAACATATATCAGGGTAACGCTATTGGCTCTGTAAGCCAGGGCTCATGGGCAGTTTAGAAATGATTCTATGGACTCGCACATCCGTCTTGAGCCCCCTACTATCCGGATCTGATGAAAACTTCTCGAGTTTGAGCCTTCACCCACTATGTTGCAGTTCCGCCCCGGACCCCCTACTTTGGGTGCATGTTCATGTATGATAATATCCATCATACCGTGAGGTGTGGACTTGACTTAATGGTTTTTGCACTATGCGAAAGGGGCTGGAAATGTACCCAGACTCTGGTCAAGCACATTATTCCAAATTAATACCTTGCCATATATCCTCCTCACGCAATTCATGTATTAGGCATATATCAGGATACCCGCCTTGACCCCATGATCCAGGGCTCTTAGGCACTTCATAAATTATTCTCCGAACTCGTGCGCAGCTTTTGAGCCCCCTACCGTCCAATTCTACTGAAAACCCATTGAGTTCTACCCTACAGTTTTGTTGCATATCCCGGTCGTGTTGCACTACCCCGTCGTATGCTGTAGATCAATACAGAGCATTTATCTCTTCTCCCATCTCTCTCATATAGCACGTCCTTCATTGGATTCACGACTCACCGCTCGCCACATTCAAACACCTGGGATATGGACGCGTCGAGATAGATTCCTCTTAAGATATCCTGCACCGTTCGAGCAGGACGCTGTGGGGTGATATAGATGAAGGCAGAAGTAGGACTAGGGATCTAATTGCGCGGATATTCATGTATGGGCGGATCCGGGTGTCATGGATGTCGGAAGTGATGACTGAAGGCACGGTTACAATAATGGGTGGTGGGAATTGATGTCGACTGATTGGATCAGTCGACGGAGATGCCATTATATGTCGCATGTGGGGGGTGGTGGCGTAGTTGGTAAGCCATCCTGGTGGATGTTTAGATCATGCGGCCTTCGGGGCGCCTTGATAAACGTTCGTCCAATTTTTTTTTTTTTACATATTCATTACTCATATGCAGTCCCGGCGGGGGACCCAGATGAGCCCCCCGGAAGCCCGGGAGGATTCAAGGGTTGCCGAGTTAATCTGGCCGGGCCACGCAGTGAATAGCAATCGCGCAACACGAAATACCGAAATGCCCGAATCCCCATGTGAACTACTTAAAGAAAATGAAACGAGGTGACCCCTATGAACTTAAGAAAGTAAAACAACGCTTCGCTCCCTATGGAATTTTAAGAAAACAACGTGTAAATGTGATCGAAGAACCCCTCGATCGTGTCCCAGTGGCTGTCGTCGCCTTCGTCTTTTCTCCAATTTGGATCGTCTAGCCTCCCATGTCCTTCTTGCGCCCAGCAGGTCTCTCCTCTGGCTGTTTAGGCTGTCGCAATGGAAGACCAAGTGGTCACCGTCTTGGACCGGGTGGCCGCAGGGGCATTCTGTGTCTGCTACTTTGCCTAGGCGGTGGAGCCAGCTCTTCTGCGGGCCCCTGTTGGTTCTCATCCAAGTATAGGTCGACAGGGCGTGTCTGTGCCAGTCTGTCCGTCTCTTTCCGAATCCTTTCTGCTGTCTCCATGAGGCCCTGACCGCTCTGGACATCTGTCTAACCCCGCCTTCGGTTGCAGTGGGGGGGTACCCCTGATGTCTCCGAGTATCGAGGTGAAGTCTGCCAGTTTGTCTGCCCGCTCATTCCCGAGTATGCCGATGTAACTACGGATCCAGGCGATGGCCGTATCATCCGCGTCTCTTGCTTTCAGAGCCCTCTTTAACTCTACTTCTATCCCTGAACGGGGGGGGGAAGCCGTTGCATAGGTTGAGTGTCGACGCCAGGGCTGCCATCGAGTCTGTTAGGATGAAGTTCATGGAGCCCCGAGAGTTGCAGGCGAGACCTATTGCTGATCTCTCTGCGTCTGCCGCTGTTGCATATTGGCCTAGCCATGTGCCTTTTTCTTCCGTTTCGGAGATTAGGGCCGCTGCCGCTCCGTCCTTTCTGTCTGTCCCGTCTGTGTATTGTACCTATGCTCCACCCTTGTTCTATGAGCCGTCCTATCGCGCCAGCCCAGTAACCCTTATGTTTTGACCGCTCCTCCTAAACGTTCGTCCAAAGGTTTTCGCCAACGACAAGGAACAGGGGTTTTCGCCTAGTTGAAGTTTTGGCTGAGTCAGTGAAGGAAACTTAGTCCCGAATGACCTTGGATGAATCCACGGGTGTGCCCCTTGGCCTAGTGGCTTATACTCGGGCCTTGTGTTGCCGAAAGTCCTAGTTGGAGTCATAGCCGCCCCGCCAAGTTACACTGTATGTATTTCCTTGGCCGAATATGAGTAAAATATATATATACAGTAACATAAAAAAAGTCTTGGCATAATGGCTAACGTGGCTCTTGTGTGAAAAATATTAAAAATCAAAGCTGCCAGATAACTACATGAAAATAAATTTAGATTTAAGAAAAACGTTCATAGTCTTTTCTCTGATTTTTGTGCATCAGTACGATACCCTGGACAGGTACAGTGGTTGCGAATTAAAGTCGGTTCAAAAATACACAAATGGCGCTAGTTTGTATGGGGAATAGTGCAGAAGACTTTTTTTATGGCACTGTATGTATATAGGCCCATTCAGGAACTGTCCGGGGCGCATAACTGAAGGTGTGCACATATGTCGCATGTGTATCTAGAATTGAGAGAGCAGGGCACAAGTACTGTTCTTGCGTGTAAGTGCTGGTATCATGATGTCAGCTGTGTCCTGAGCAGCTCAGATATATACAAACGAACTATCAATCAACTAAATAATAGTTCAGCTCAACGGTTCCGTAATTGAATGCAGCTGCGCAGTTGGTAGAATGTTGCAGCAGTAGTTAATAGAAAGAGCTAGTCACCGAGACTAAGAAAGTTTTAAGCCGAATTCCCTGGTATAGTGAACCTTCAATGGAAGCTAGGTACAGTCGAGTCGAAACGGTCTTACTGCATGCGGACACATCATGATGCATATGTGAGGGGGTTATGCACACAGGCCAAAAATAAGAACACAACTAACATACATGAGCCGGAGCCCTTCCCAATCACCCCTGTACATTAGATTGGGTGCCTGAGCCACTGTCAGAGTACAGCCGAACCTGGCTACCATGAAGGCCAAAAACCTGGCCAATCTCTTCACTATACCACAGCTAGGTGGCAAAAGGTTTCAAACGCCCCACTGCATAAAGAGGCCCAAACGCTAGGTACCTACACACATACATACTGCTAGGTGGCAAAAAGTTTCATAGCCTGCGTAAGCATGCATCATATGTCTTATCCTTTTCCCATACGAATCCCAGAATATGTAGCGTTTGCCTCTTTATGCAGGGGGTTATGAAACTTTTTGCCACCGAGTAGCTGTATTTCAGGAGGTGCGGAACAAAAATCCTTTCCGCCTTCCTATTTAGAACAACAGGCTTGGTACGCATATGCATTAATATGCATCAGTATGCGTGGCATATCCCAAGACATGCAGGTAGATACTTAGCATATGCGTTAGAGGTAGCATGCCACATATGCAACATTGTTGGTAACAATTACAGCGTTCCACCCTCAAACAAGCTATTCAGGGTATTGTATGAGTAACAGCAAAGGTACAATGCATCACCTCATATCTGATATCAATAGCACTGTCATGACCTACCACGTTAACCCTGTCCTGATTCGCAGCTGGCGGGTAGTGCATAGGCTGTGCATATGTCAAGTTTATGCGCGCCAAGCCCATGTTCCCAAATAGGGAGGAGATTTGTTCTGCCCCTCCGTACGTGGCTCAGGTTTGGTGGAAGATCGGATGGCAACGCTGGGGTGCATACGTTGCTGCAATTTCTTCAATGGTAAGATTGGCGCCGGGTTGACGCTCAAGAATATATTCTTCCGGAGGGAGAACAAAATCCTGTAGACCTTGTTCGTCATAGATGAAATGAATGGGATAGCAACGCAGGTGTCTTGAATGGGGCCATTAACTTGACCAAGCCCATAGCGTGGATTTCCATTGGCAAGCCGCATAGACTCTATCCGACCTTCAAACGCAGATGTACCTTGTCCCACCATGTTACAGCTGAGATGCAGACCGAGGAGGTTACCACCGAGCGTGCTGGGTGGCCTGAAGCTGACCCCGCTTTCCTATATATATTCGCACCTCGTGTACATATATATGTTCCTCAAGACTCGAGCTAAGTCTTGTATCTCTGGTCAATATTACCTCTTGTTTATGCTCCCCTACGTGCGACCAGTTAGGCCCGAGCCGTGATATCCCTATATTCCGACAGATATTACCTGATCACCGAGCTCGCCCCTAACACAACGCCTGATCGTCTCTACTAACACCCCCGGTCATTCCTACAAACCCGTTTGAATTGTAGTGAAAATATTTATATCCTTATATCGAACTTTCTTGCATATATCGAGAGCCCATGGTATTGATAACAGTGCCTTAGCTTCATTCATTGCCAATTACAGTAATTTAGCATCCTTGTCTGCCATCCCCCCGTGGACATCCCGCGAAGGGCATGGAAAGAACACAGATATATGTATGTGGATACTGAACGAGAACGGGCGCTGAGCACTATTGCGTACGGTGCCTATACTATTTTTATGTTGGACATGCTTATAACTGAGCTCCTACAGAATTCTATACCTATGTAATGAGGCAGGGGGTGGAAACCTATTATGTGATAGGCACGGCAAGGAAGAAGGCCCTTGGATCAGTAGTGGAATGCCGAGCACGTGGTGCGTGACGGCATTCTTGGATTGCAAGTTAGTCACTTGTATTGATACACAAACGACATGCGGTAGGTGAATAAACAAGGTTAAGAAATGTTAATACTATGACTTTGCATCCCATGTAAGCGCAGAACCTGCGATAACGTATAGAAAGCTCCTGGTAGTTTTTTTGTGAGCAGAAACGACAGCCAGAGGGTGCGTATTGCATGCATACTCCCTGGCGCCTTCCCAAAACTCAGATTAGTATGCACAGGCACTCCGAGATAGCAAAACTAGGGTATGGGTTTAGGCTAAAAAGCCGGATATTCCGAAGCATACTGCCGACAGCTGTACTGTCAGGGGCTTCTGACCTGGCTTGAAGCTCATCCAACACCAGAATCTCGAATTACCACCACCTCCAGAGGACGACAAAAAACCCTTCAATATAATCCGGATGTTCTTACTGCAATTCAGGCTGTATTGCAGGCATGGTCAAAGGTTTCTGCAGACTATCTGTCGTTGCTGAAACAAGGCACACCCGTGTCTAGAAGGTCCAGTGGAACCGCTAAAGCAATCCTCACTATGAGCTTGGTCAAGTCTATGATCCTATCCGAGTACAATTGCGTGCAATTCCATCTATTCCCTTCCTCAACCTACAAGATCTCCGAGGTTTTGTAGCCCCCCCTGATAAATATATTCCTAAGCATCAGATAAACATCATTATTGAGGAAATTGTAGCCGCGTACTCAGCACCATCCAATCTGGCATCCGAGGACCGTCTTGATGGCTCTGAACCACGACTGTTGATTGCCAGAACGGGAGTCAATCATGCGCTTGAAATCCTTCAACTATATGTTATCCGGACCGCTGCCAGTACTGCAGTGTTACCAGCAACAACATCCTTGATTGAGTCTATTACTACTCTAACCAACCGAATGTCAGACCTCAACATCAAACGCAAGCAGCAATCACACCTTGAGGGGTGGCTTAGGTCGGAGTAAGGGGATGGAGAAGGAGAAGGGTATTATGTATCTCGTCGGGGTATCATGTATTCTCATGTATCTAGTTCAATATCAGCTGTTCTCCTCACTCCCATTTGTACCACATAAACCTGTCTTACTGCATCCTGACAGATATTATGCAGTAAGACAGGTTCGACTGTATATAATTCCACACTGGTTATACGTTTTCTACATACCTTGGGCTTTATGCATAATCTGACGGCCCTATAGCGAATATGCAAGAACCCCGACATGCTTGTCTCACAGCCCAGGGGCTACTGTGCATATGTTCCCCCGTGCAACTAGACTGTTTAACATCGGGTAGAAGAAAGTAATTATTGGTCAAAACCCATAGTGATTCACGTTCCTAGTCTGGCTGCTTGCTGTCTAAATATGATGTTTCCTATAGGGTAGAAATAATTAAAATTACAGACCGTATTTTCCTACGATTGAACCCGAGAGTCTGCTGATTACTATGTATTTCCTTCCAAACTACGGGCCAGGTGGTAAGTGTATGCGTTGCAAAACTGCGAGTTTTTGACCAAAGATTAGAACAAAACCCAACAAGGACCACCTGTATTATAAGTCTGTGCTTCCATATAGCATATGGTTGTGGCAAGGTGGCCATTTATGTTTGAATTCACTAAAAACTTAGTTCTTAACGAAAACTACACCCATAGATTTATCAATCTAGCACCACCTTATGTATGTACCTCAAGATTCCCTGTAACTCAACAAGACGAATTTAAGCACACAGACTGTACCAAGGTGCACCATGCCCAATCTTACCGAAATCAATTCATATTATTAACGTTTCCCACACTTTCAGAACATAGGGCAGTTTTAGTATAAAAAGGAACGCTTACCAACTAAAACCATACTACCACTACGTACATCTACTTGTAATGCCGCAGTTGAAATGAGTGTTAGTAGCAGGGTATAGAGGTTACTACATATAAGCATTAGTAACTTATGCAAATATTCAATATAGAGGTTCATCTATACCCCCATTCTATATATTGAGGGAATATTGGGGCGCAATATTGGCTGTACCGACCATCACCAGCGCATCATACAAAATTTCCCCGCCCCCAAACCACACTTTTCAAATATTTACACCTGCTCCCTTTCTACAACTATTTTTGCCGCCCTTATTTTGCCGCTCTATTGATCGCACTTTACCCTGAACCCCCTAATTTTACTCCCTCTTCTTTGTTTCATTGATTATTCGTATTTTGATTAACTTATACGTTATGGCAAGGGGTAAAAGTGTGAACTCGCGGATCTCCAACCTCAGTACCAACCCCAGTTGCCCCCAGGTCTGCGTACAAACCAGGTAAAAACCCCGAAAATTAAACTCCAACGTTATACATCAAGACAATGTAACAACCTCCACCATTTTCTATCTATACATTGGGCCGCTTATACATGAGACACTGCAACCATACATATTGCACGAATCAGTGCCCCATCATGGATACGCAAGAGGTGGCCATCGCCCATGACCAACGGAGAGTGTTTCCCCATTCTGCATTAATTACTAAAAAATTACAATACACAGACTTTGCTTCTTACTTATGTAGGTAGTGATTTAGAAAGGGAAAGTGAAATGTATCCTGCCGGTTTTTTTCTTTTAAATGACATGCAATTACATAGAGAGCGAACGTAAGGATGAGGGCTCGTGAAGCTAGTTAGCTCAGGCATAATGTAGGGATTGAGCTTAGAATCTGCCTGGAATTTTCATGCATATACATAGATGTGTCTCGCCACTCTGGTGAGGTTCAGGCGGCCAACATGCCTAGTGTGTATACTAGGTTTATAGACTATGCATGTCAACGAAGCTTCGGCACACTATAATCAGTTTACCGTATGTACCTAGACAGTGTGACATCCACAATCAATATAGCAAAGCACATATGTAGTACCACTATACCAGGCCCCGCCCAGACAACCCACCACAAGCAGGGCGGTGGCTCACAGACCAGGGGCCCCCTCCACATACAGCATAAGCCTGCGTACATATACACATACTTCCCATTGGGCACGTTTTACGAAACCCCTTGACTTGTACCTACATCCCATACTTACGTAAAGGCCTCTGTGCCCATGTCGATGTAAAGGTTTTGCATAGCGGTTACATGAGCCGAACATACATATCTAGCTACCTGTCCATCCTAAATAAGGATACATGTTAGATATACATACTATTTGGCAAAGAAGCACCCAACGCAGCAACACCACTTTGGGAATACTCATGTGTTCTTGTGCATGTACTTATAACTATGTACCTATTTATGCGCATTTGAGAAACCCTCTCAAGTGCTATAACTAGCTATAGCTCAACTTTGATTCTTTGAATCACCTACCCCAAAAGAAGTACCCCAACCTTAATAGAAGGCGTTGCGTAAACACTGCATATAGGCATAAGCTTTTACTCCACATGCTTCACTTAGTCCTCTGCGAGCAGCTCAGCCCTTCCCGTTGCCGGGGTGGTGATGATACATACTTAATCGGGTCGGCATGGCCCAGGGGTTGAACAATCCAGCCGAGTCTTCACTCGGGGATGCATGCCCTCGTCATATACCATAGTATGAATACGAGTACTGATTTACCAAAAAAAATGATACATACTTAGCCCTCGTTTCACACACCTGGAGCCGTAGGCAGTTCGATTGTGACCCATGAAACAAGTACCCAGCGGCCAGAGATCAGCTATTTGACATAGGTACATATACAGTTATAGCCAATATTTGAAACTACTGGTATGCAGAAGTATAATAAGCAAGAGCATGATACCACAGAAGCTCGAGCTCAAGAACCGGTTCTTGTGAGCGAGCGGTGGACCGCGCTCCCAAAAGCACTTCACCAAAATCCTTCTAAATTTAGGGAATTGTTATGGTCGGGTGCGGTTCTTGTTTTCGAGTTCCTGTGGTACGTACTGCACAGGCATTGTGGTCATTTCTAATCTGACCAGTTACCTTAGCTTGCCCTACTCCACAATAATGACCGATCCCATAGCATAACATATGTATGTTCTCGGTCCAGGGGTTGACTGAGAGTTTAGCAAAACCTGCTCTTGGTCTTCTAACCAGACTAAGCATCTTCGATGCCCAAGGTGCTGATTTGATTAGCGGAGAGCTTGATGCTGCAGCTGGGGAACCCAACCTTAGCGATTAACCTGAAACATGCAACAGTACTGCTAAGTATAGAATCAGAAATACGCCTCCAGGCTTTTCTCAAACATGTACCACAGCTGCATGCCAGCCACAGCGATGTAAATAAAGACCATAAGCTGAGCTCAATAAATAATTTATCTGCAAACACGTGGATCGATATCCTCAGCACGGATGTAGGCAATACAAGGAACTTGAGAGGCTTCGGAATTACGTCAGGAAATCAATGAATGCAAACCAAATAATGAATTCGATGTATTTGAGCTTCGATGTGCCGAGCGAGTTGGCGTATGTGTAATGCTCTTGGATGAGGCTTCGATTTCCCGTAGCTTGTAATCCCATCCACGAACCCATAATCACAAGGATATCACCTTCCAATACCATATCAAGAGTAGTCACGAAAATTGGGAGAATACACAAACGCAATCTAGCTGGTTCAGATGGCGGATATCGGGCCCCGTAGGCTCCGGGAACGGAGTTCTTATGCCGTCGGGGATGTGCGTACCTTGCAGCGGTTAACGTCACGGTAAATCCAACCTAACAACGAAATGTTATGATTGATGCACTTTTTCCACCACGGGCCTTCATGAGACACTATTTACGGATATTAATAGCCCTTCCATAGTTATTAGGAGCTTATAAGCGTTGAGTCATTAGTACAAGATACCCAGGTTGATCATTAAAAAATTTGCTAGGTACTTGTATGTAAAGTACCTAGTATATGATTAAAATTTGGTTTGGAAAGACGGGCTTCGTAGGTCTCACTTCGGAAGAAAGGCAATGTAGGTTACACGAAGTTACCCTGGCGGATATGCAACCTAGTCTAACGAAGGTACCCAGTTCAATTTATCGAGTGATACGGAGTACAGACAGATATTGATCGATTGCGGGGAACCCGAAAATGTAGGCACTTTCCACTACCACAAATATAACTGAACTCTTATGGAATTCCCCGCAGTAATTGTAGGTACAAAAGGCTAAGGGGTCAGGTACACCTAGCACTCTAAAAAGCCGAATTTAGATATAAAAACAAAAATTAAGGTTCAAGTAGTTGCGAAACTCTCCCGAAATCTTACTAAAATGATGTACCTGTCACTGAACTCGGATTTGCGATAAAGAATAGCTACACTACCTGTCTAAATCAATGTCCATAGGTATGTACTCTACCTATGGATCCATGGTGGCTTCGTGTTGCCGAAAGCCGGGTCTGTCAAATTCAATTTCGCCAATGCACGTCCAAGGGAGTTAATCTTGGGGGATTGGCACTTCGAGCAAGAACCTTGAAAGGCTCACACCCCTGTTGGGCACCAAATCAACCTGAATGCCCTCAGAAAGATACATATGTATTACATATTCAAGGGCACAATATGGTAACGTTAACCTCAGGTTGTGGAACCTAAATGAGAAGAGCGAGTTGACCATCGCGGTCGCGGGCCGCTTCGATTCGAAATTCCGATTGGGGATGATTCACTTGTCACTTGATGTGGTTTGGCCGTGTCTCAGAATGATGCTGGTCCTTGTCAACAACGTGCATGTATGTGCAATGTCAGCGGGGAGCATTAGCGTGCGTTGAAACCACCTGAATCAGGAGGTGGTTAATAAGCACTCTAAACTAATCTCGACCAGGGTACTGAATCGCGATTTGAAATTTTTATCACCGTAGGGTGATCAGTGCCTCTCCCGGCGCAGCTGTGCCACCGCATTGCTAAAATCTTATCTGCGCAGTAAGCTTGGCTTGATACACATCTCTTGCATTTCAAATTCAAATAAATTCAATATCAATTAGTTCACAGCTGCGGCTGGGAGATTGACAGTCTCTATCGATCTAAGACCAACTCTAGACCTGAACAAGAAAGAGCATATCCACGTTCACTCTCTGACTCCTGTTGGACCAACAATAGGTATCAATATCAAACTAGGTATGTACTCTGGTTTGGATATCGATTTCAATTGCCTCCAGTTAAGTCCTCGTGCAACCATGTTTCCACTAACTTTATCTGTGCATAAGTATATATAATGTTACCCTAGTCCTTTTCACCACTCTTGTCGATTCCTAGCTAAGCATGGCTTACGACTCCTGACTTACTCAGAATTGACCTGCAGAGATTACTTATAACCTCAAGACTGATTGAAATAGCCTGGTTGAAAAGGTGCAGGTACATATCGCTCTCGCCTCGTATGGCGAGCCAAGGAGAGAGGGCCCTTATGCATATATGGCGCATTGAATGTGGAATTGTACGCTCACCTATATACGTATACATTCAAATTTGCAATCTCTGTCGGCACCAGTGGCCGGTAGTCAAAACTAGTGAGAAGATACTTATCCCTTCGCCGCGCGAAACCCTGCTTTGCTACCTGCGAAGAAACACTGAGCTCTGTTTCAACGTGCTGATTGGCTGAAAAGCCAGCTTGGCTGCCTAAATGCCTATACTTTATAAAATAAAATGAGTTTAACTACATAAACATATCTTCTCCCAATACATCCCTCGATGATGAAAATTGTGGAAAGCCGGGGTTCTGGGCCTCGTTTTTATCGCACCCTGACTATCCTCGCGTGACAATATTTGATATCTCGAATCAGCTCGAACCTGGCTGACCATGACGTCGACGCACACGACGCAGCTACTCATGGGAATTTTCTCCTTCCGATCCTCGCAGGGCTATGAATAAAATTCATGTTCATACAAGCCAGGCAATTAATTGCAAGGCACCAGCTTTGTTATTCGCCAATTGATTAACAACCTGAGGACTTATGGCCCAAAGATCTTTGGCTGAACAGCTGCTCGGTGCTGTCTCAAACCCCACTTAACGTTGCAACCCTCAAGAGTTTCTGGGGTTCTTTATGCAGGGATACCTCGGTTCCAGTGATTTTTAGACCCTAGCGGTGCCCGGGTCAGATCGCGATTTGCATATGATGTTCCCTGCAGATTCACTGATGACGTCCTGAAGAATTCTGGTTCTTGGGATTGTGGTGTGGCGTGGTTCACGGATGCCAAGAATAACGGTGTAGCTGAAAATATTCTCAATGTCAGTTGCCAACGTAACACAATCATTTCAGTTGGCAGTATGTCATATTCTTGCTTTGCTTTAGTTATGTATAATAATTATTTTGGTTATACAAAACCGAGATCTAGACTACATACCAAACACGCATCGATATCACTGACCTCGAGCCCGAGCTTTAGAGATAGACCTTCTATGTCCAGGCGTCATAATCATGAAACTATAACACAATGTCATCTACAGAGATTAGGTTTGAGGCTGTTAGGTTTAAGGCTAAAGAGAATACACTTGCACAGACCCCAGCCAACGCCATATATATATCATATATACTTACCATATAGTATCACTACAGGTATGGACATGTTTACGCATACCAGATTATTTAGGACAACTCTGTTGACGATAGGATATCACAGTATTACACACATTCACAGCAACATTGAACCATCATGGATACAGCGCAAATAATCGTACCAATGTCAAATGTACCTATATGAAATTCCACACTCCATATTGACCGGCTGCGGGGTTGAGTGCGGGGTTAACGTTGCAAATGCTAATAATAATTAATACCTGACCAGAGCTAGACATCAACGGGTTTAATTATTTCCACGTGCGTATGCAGGTGTGGGTTTGTTGAAGTCTATATTGAGTTGGACCGGTACCGATCTTTCCGGTGCATGTCCCCAATGCCCACTCGTCTGGTAACTTGAAACATTGACGTGATGTTCCAACGTCTCGAGCACCTTGTCAGATTCTATCATTAGAGCCTCAGATATTTGAAACGCGGAGAACCAACATTAGCGACTTGGCGTTACTAAACTTAGCACTTTTGTCGCACTAGCTCTATGCGACCGCTTGTCTGTGGGAAATTGGGTATCCAGGTTTTGATTCTGAGTTGCCAAGCACTAAAAGTTTAATTTGTGCATTGACCGGTACCGTTACGAGTCGCCCCAACAACCCAAATTGATACGTAATTCAACAAGTGTACAAGCTCACATCTCAAAAAGGTCTCAACTTGAATTCCAATCCGTACCAGAGACTTTCACGTAACCAAGCCACGGACTTTGTGCATCCGTCATACCTAGGCCTGGATACAGAATACATTCGTACAAGCAATTAGCTAGGGTGAACAAGCCGTTTGAATGGGCACTAATATAAGGTATGTTACAGCCGTTGCCAAACCTGAACCCATTCCCCATCATTCGGCCATCACACTAGTTAGATACGACTCCAAGATAGGCACGCCCCCTGAGCTCATTCCTTGTTCTTAGGGTTGTGACTCGAATTGTCAGAATTAGATCACCTCCGAGTCTGTGCTCTTCCTCTCGGATGGCTGGTCACTGTAGGTAGGTTCGCTTCGCTTGCGTATAGTGACACTGATCTACCACGAGCTTAACCATTAAGTGTCCCAACCAGTACCTCCTCCATAGATCGAACTAGGTAATCAACCCAGTTTGTCAGTTTACATGCAACGTGCCAGAGCATGTGATATTCACATTTGCCCCCTAGATTGGGTGCCAGCATCAAGTTCAAAGCATCAGTCGTCAAAAAAATAAAAAACTTGGCATCCTACTTTATGTCTGCCTCAGCCTCGCAAATATCTTTGATCATGGAAAATTAAGGTTCTTGGATCCAATTAGTGTAATCTTGGCGGCGTTGCGCCGACCGTTCCGTTATCCTACTGTAGGTAGCCAGGGGACTTAAGTAGTCGAGTTGCGCAAGTGGGCAAATTATAGCGGTTTTCTCTATGGTTACTTCTCGTGGAGTGACTAGTGTCGCAGCATAATATGTAAAAGGCGGGATTTTTTAACGTTAAAAATTTACTTACATACATAATGTTGTTATTGGGCATGAGGGGTAAAAAGGGGCGAGACGAGCTTCTAAATATCGTTCTAGAACATGGGCGTTTCAATTACTACATTTCCTAGAATAACCTGATGATATGTAATGAGTACTAGATCTAGATCTGCCTAAACCTGGGGCTTACAGATGGAGACTAGCGCATCTTCAAGACGTTCGGCTGAGGTGATATGATGATCAGTATCATTGCCACTTTACTAGCTTGGACCAGCTGACTTTGTTGAAATTGGAAAAGCAAAGTAAACTTTGCAAGCTACCAGTGTCGCCTTGCTCATTTTTCGTACCTTAGTAAGCATCGCCACTAATAATCGATATGCAAACAGAGCAATTCGGAAATTCGATTACCTCAATATATTTAGATATATATGTACATACTTGTACCAGATCTGTAAATTATCTTCCGAATAAATCTCCTTATTTCAGTACCCGCGTTTCGAATCTTTGGTTTCTTATGGTTTGTTGTTATTTATAAGTTGCCGTGCTCTACAAGCTGGAGACCCTTGTAAGTTGCTTTCTGGGAGTGGTAGCCGATATCCCAAGGGGATATGTAGGTATGTACCGACTGGTAGGTGGCAGGGCATCGGTACTAATTAGCTAGGGACATTTGGCGCTGGTGGACATGCACCCTGCATGCCATATGGAATGACATTTCACTTCATCTTACCTCGTCATGACCATGCGTGTCGACCGGGTATCTAACGACTGAGTAGATAGCTCGTCCAGGCTTATTGGGACGGAAATTTCTCTAGGAGGGATCGGATTAGTGTCCCACACGGCTTATCAGGGCTTTCGAAGCCGTCCGCCCTGTAGAATGATACCATCGAACAGGTCTAGCAGAGACGCATCAATAATCAGAATTGGCAGAAATGTCAAAGTTTTTCTGAATTATTTTTGTGAATGACTCCCATATGACGAGGGCTTGCTGACACTGAATTCGGAATTGTTTGACATTCGAGGAGGCAAAGCAGCAAATCAATCGTTCGCTCGGACGGGTGGGATGAAATAGGCTGAAACAACGATGCTTAATATAAGAGGAGAAGGTAATTAGGGCTATAGAAGCACTATCGGCCGATTCCGATAGGTATGGTGAACATATTACGAACTGATTTAAACGACATCGAGGTTAACCTTTTGTTACTAAGTTTACCGTGCACGTTTCAACCGAATGAACTGTCAACATGCTTCTTTTGAAGGAGGCTTGTGAGGCATCTGACTACCGGGGTTCGCGATCGAGGTGGAAGACTGACAGCATTCTTGCGCCACGATTCATAACTGGAGAAATTTACAGCTGTAGTGCCCAGCGCTTAACAGGGTGTTGTACACTAAGCCCAAGTGGTCACTAGATGGTGGGGGGGAAGCCTACTTATGCATGGGTGAGGGGCAGCACACCCATGCTCGCGTGGGGTCCTTGCACTACCGTGTACTTGCTCTTGAGTAGTATCAACGGCACATTTGTACTAACCAAAATTAAGCAAAGCCCATAAGCATAGGACCGCCTTTTGTATAGCCTACCTACTTAGTTAGCCTTCTTTGGTTGCTTCTCGAAAAAAATAACTTGATCCCAAAAATACAAAAACCAAAGCCTGCCCCAGCAATCTATCTGAATGTGGATAAGTATCGTCGAGCCGAAGGATATTACATCTCGCATAAATATACAGTTACCGTGTCCCCGAAATCATTAAAGACGAGCTGGATTCATAAGCCTGTGGCGGTCCAAATGTACTCGTCCATACCTACTCCTCCACAATCATATAACCCAGTGTTCTATTCACCTTCGGAGGGGCCTCACGAAGATTTCTCTATCCCATTATTACCGTCTGATTTCGCGAGCGTCGATAATACCCCAGAGGAAGCATCGATACTAAAGAAATCATTTCCATACCAACTCCCCACCCCACCTCCAATTTCCCTTCTTTCGTCACAGTTCGAAGCAGCAAATATGGCGAGCCATAATATAGAATATCAGCGAACACTCCCGGGGACCCGAGTCAGTGAGTTTTCGGAGCTTGACCCTTGGTACACCTGCATGTACCCAGATTATCAAGAATCAGCAACCAGCACAAGAGCAAGTGTAAGCTCATCGGCGTACGGCTCACCCCCGACACTTTCGCTCACAACAAATGTACTCGGTATTAGCGCAAGCTATGGTTATTCTGCACACCCTGATTCTGGAATTCAGGTGACCCCACATACGACTTTGAGTGCAAAATTTGCGAGTAGCCTTCCCAGCGCCGGCGGAGTTAATATTAGCATGCCTCGGCCTGTCACGCCCGCGACTACATCGGTGCCTCTGTTAGCTTCCTCATATACATCGTCCGTGAGTGATGCAACAGATGCCTGGGAGGCACACCGGAGCATTAGACATCACCAGCACGTACAGCACCATCACATTGATCGCGCAGCGACATTTGATACAAGCAATTGGCGAATTCCTGCTTATCCTGATCTTAATATTGTGCAGGCTACCCCAATTAGTATGACTGCTACTCAACAGTGGCCCTCGCCAGGAGCTGGGCCACTTAGACATCGGAGCACAGGACTCGCTGATGCAGCAATTACAGGTCGCGACACAAGGTAGATTGAATTATAATATCAAACATGATTTGAGTTACTAGAGAGTGCTAACTAAATAATTCTCAACTCAGTGCCTCACGTGAGAACAAGCGAGTACGGTTATCACCCTTCTCTGGGTCAGAATGCTCTGGGTCTGAGGATGAGACGGCCAGTCTCCATGCCCCAATTTACTCAAACTCCAATTCCCCACAAATGTCAAAGACCACATCAAATCCAGCTGCTCACTTGAATCCGGATTATGCCCCACAGCCCAAGGCAAGGAAGGGCCGAAGAAAGCTTGGTGCTGCAGAAAGAAAGGAGGTGCATGAACTGAGGAAGATGGGAGCATGTACCCGGTGTTGGGGCCTGAAGATGAAGGTAGGCCGAAGTAGCAATACTCGTAATCTCACTGTATAGCAGACTGTGATACTAATAGGTGCCACAGTGCGGAGAGGGCTCGCCTTGTCCACGATGCCAGAAGCTTGGAGGGTCAAATCAATGCGTGCGCGTGCACTTCGTTGACCTCGATGTTTTTTCGAAGTGGTTAAACGACACATATTCTCGCTCTATGATGCACAATGTTCTCCGGTGGTCACAGGCTAATCCACGAACAATCACTATCCGCCACGAGGAGAATGGCATTTCTCTGACCCTGCGCTGCCACGAGTTTATCCCCGTCTTGCCTGACCAACTCGACTACTGGTACAAGGATGCATACGGATGGGAATCGGTCGCAACAACACCATTTGCCATGAAGAAGGGCGTGAGTGCAGATGTCTTGGATAAATACATCGACGACCAAACCGAATGGTATGTCGAGAATCACTTCAAGGACGCGAATCCAATCATGTATGAAACTTTTCGAGTGGCGCTTAAGTACGCAAACGCCAACCCCAAGGACAACTCCATCATTAAGGATGCTTTGAAGCTCTGGACGACTCACCAGCTGCTACTCAAAGGTGCCGCAATCACTGGCGAGGAAAATCTTCAGATGACACCAATCAACAACCCAACTTCCTCCCTTAATGGAAAGACCCCACTTCCGCGTGTGCTATCGAATCAGCTCGATCACCTCCTTGAGCGTCGTATCTGGCAAGCGGAACGTCAGCTCCTCTCGGAGCTACAGCGCCGTATCCTTTCTCGCAAGCGGGAGGAGTGGCTCCGTGTGTACTTCTGCCTTGCAATTGTGCTTAACACACTTGAGCGGGACACATGGAGGCTCTATTACTGGTACTTCCATGCCCAAGATGGGTATACTTGGAGGCACCCGTTGTCGCCATCCCAGTTGATCGACAAGAACACCAGATTAGCCGACTCCCTGGCAGCTCACTTTCAGGCCATCAGCAAAGGCCTAACACCATTCGCACTGGACTGGACACGAGAGCAAACCTTGGCCTTGGTGGGCACAGATGATGAGGTCGTGAAGTATATTGAATCTACGGGAAAGCTCGTTCGAGACCAGGAGAACATTCGACGGAGGAGGAATGTACTTGCCAGTTATGCAGAAGCCGACGAAAGGAGCTTTGACTTTCTATACTCTGGCAAAGTTTTGATCATCTAGACTATTGGTTGCGCTGTTTCCTTACCTTGGGTTTCTTTAAAGCATTCGGTTTGCATGAGGGGGGACACATACTATCGACAGCAGGAGGGTGGGGTCGGAGGATTGAGAGGAAATATCGGTTGCATAGAAGGTCATTGGCAGATCCGTTGAGTACATGTTGTTTCATACATTTCCCTTTTTCTTTCTTCTCATTCAACGGTTTTAGGTGTTAGGCCTGTTTTTTTTCGTGCACTCGCTTATACAATTATACACTGGGGGCATTTTTTGAGGGTCTGGTGTTCAAACATATTCGGAGTCTATCGTTAACGTTTGCGGCTATTCTCTTTTTTTGTTTTACATTGTTTTCATTTTACATTTCCTTTGTGGGCTCTTTTTGCTTAGACTGGGTTCGGACAAAAGTACAAGAGGAATCTTGCAGGGTTTTGGTTCAGAATTTTGGTTCTTATGTTCTATTATAAAATGTTTTTTGTGGGGGGATCTTGTTGTGAGGTTAGTATACGTTTGTTTATCAGGCGGAGGCAATAAGGATGGGCTAGAGAGGATGGGGTTTATAGGGGCGAGTAGGACAAGCTTTAGGATGGTAGAATATTGGAACAATCAGTGGAAGCTTATGGAAATGTAAACCATGCAAGATGATATGGGATGATATGGGGTGATATGGGGTGATATGGGATGATATGAGGTTGTGTCTAATACACCAACGAGCTCTTATCCAACCACTTTTTGTGCTGAAAAATAGTGGACAGAGGTCTATCGCAACCACGAAAGCCTAGCTTAATATCATTGGCATACCAATACACAACAGAAAAGTGCTTTTTCATCCTTCCTAATAAATGTAGTATTATATAATAAGGTTTATTTTGCAATCCTCAACGTCCGCATGAGTCGAAGGGCCAATAATATCCGAGAGATCTTCACCACTAACTTCCGCACGGCCGACAGTACAGGTATGCCCAACACTAGGATAACGCCTGCAGGCAAGGGGCAGAGCCAGAGGAACGGCTGTAATGGCCAATTAAAACAGAGGACGACGATTCATGTATAGTACTCCGTAGTGCTATCGGCATGCAGATTTGAGTACATGTCACACTACTGTATGTCTCACTTCTACATATTATGTAGGTGAGGACTTTTCATCACGCACTGTAGATATACATATATACTGTACATATATTGCTACAGTTGACATTAGCACCGGTAACCCTGGAGTGTTTATGCAAGCGATGGTATACATGAGATGAGAATTACGTCTTACATAGCATGCTCCCAACAAGCTTCTCAGGATTCCTCCGGTGGTGGGGAACTAGTTAGCTTGTGTTGGCATATTCTTTGGATTATTACATTTGCAAATTGGAATTAGAGCAAAAAGCGTGACATGGGAAATGCAAGGGCGCCCAGGCCAAGGTCGAGGTGACTGCAAGGTAAGAAATTGGCACGGGAATTTTCACTGACAATTGGCAAGGTTGGTATGTTGCTAGGATCACGCGGGATAACTCTGCCCCGGTGGAAACACATAACCTGTACCTGCAGCTGAGTAGATAGCCAACGGAGGCGGGATGTACCTAGACTGAGCCCAGGATATGGTCATTATTCGACTAGGCAAGGGGTTTGGCTATTAGGGGGGGCCTTGGTCAGGTAATACATGGGAGACGTCTTTACTGGCGCCATGGCGCCATGGCCGTGCAACTGGAGGGAGAAAATCATTACGTCTAGCTCTTATATACATATAGCGCATATCTATGCGTGATCTTCCGACTGCCTAGGTAGTGAAGGCAGAAATTCTAATACATTAAACCTAGTTGGGCCATGACTCGGTTTGGAATTGAGAACGGAGCGGCAGTCTTCGGAGCATTAAGATGAAGGAGATTAACAGCTTCTTAGCTCAGGATCAAGCCCAGACTTGAATTGAAGCTAGATTTTAAGCATCTCTTGCATCTTGTCTCAGTCATGTTGATGCAAGCCTACCTATTGCCACCACATAAGAGGCGGATGCATTGTGGATCAGCATGGACTCTTTTTGGTATGGAGTCAATGGAATGACGCTTTGGCTTGGGGTCTGTCCTTCTTTGCATACCTAGGTTGTTCACTAGTAGCCCAAACATCTATGCTTAGCTATACATATGCATTGTATTCGATTTCCTGGGCTGAACGGCTGCGTATAAATACCTATGTTCAGCGGTTAACTCAGAACTTAGGCATAGACAACGGTTCTTCGCACCATGACGGTAATAGGTAAGGCCCTGACAGGCTGGATGCACAGTCACTAAGACAGCCTTGCACAGGCCAGCATGCAATTAGTACCAACGGGTTTGGAATTCAGCCTTGCGGGAGGATGGATATACGGTAGGTATGTCACAAGGGCTTTTGAGTGACACACACTAACACCTGCGGGCTTAGGTGTGGCACGGCGCAGCCTACCAGTACCCCGCTTTACAGGACTAAATTTAAATCCAATTTCAACTTGAGCTCGAGGCCTAGCTTTTGGCTCTGAAGACCTATTGATACTAAACTGCTCATAGGCCAGGCCTAGCTATAGTGACTGGATGCGGTGCTGGCCATGCATGAATGCTCATCAGAAAGGCCAGACCTAAAATTAACTTACCATTGCGTATTGGGCGGTGTGGCCGTGGCGATCGGGGCTCTGGGCTTGGGCAGTGTTTTGATTGACGGATTACAATTATTACAAACAATGACTCCGTAGTCTTATGCACAAGCCTCTCCGCCAATTACATGTGCAAGACTACCTACAGCTAGCATGGTGGTGGTGTTATGAAGTATAACGACTCCAGATGCATTGACAGTGATTGCTACACATCCCGTAGTTGTCTCACAGTAGCCCGACCCAGATCCTGACTACTATATATAGTGGAGCGGGTACCTCTAGATCTCGTATTTGACCCTTGGGGGGGGAAGTCCATCCAATAAATAACGATATAAATGTATGATTCTATATCGATATCTAGTATATGTAAGGGCGGGACGGGGCAAGTACTTCTTAGAATCTCCGTGGATACCCACTAAGGAGTGATCCGGCATGAGATGTTCCACTGCAATTATAGCTAAATATAGGGAGATAGACTACCGTAATATTCTTGTGAATTGGTTAGTGAATCACGACAAGAGGCATTTTGATAGGCTTTATCTAACTTGTGAACCGGTCAGTGATTCAGACAGATGTTAATGCTATGCTTCAGAAGCATGTACGTAAGGAAAGCCTAGGACGAGCAACTCTCTAGGGAACCACGTGTGAGATTAAAACCGGTGGCTCTGCAGGCTTACTCTATCTCCCCGGCGTGTTCTCCTAGCCATGCGAGTAATGTTTGGATGCCTGATTAAGCAGCTGACAACTAGATCTGGGACGAGACAATTACTTACCCAGAATGTGGAGTGAATAGGTTGTATAAAATTGATTGGCCCTTATTTAGGTATTAGGTCTAGGAATGACATTTTTTTCGGCTTTTCACAACTATCGATATCGGTATCTGGGCGTTGAATACTTATATAATCAATATATGAGAAAGTTTAACTAAGGTAACTTGATTTTTTTATTTTAAAACCTCCCTCCCCCAAAAAAAAAACTCATAACTCGCAAGTGGTAGCTAGGTACGAAATCTTTTGCCAGCTGTATGTATGTCATGGAAACGTTTGTTATAACATACAGTGACATACTTTTTTGGAGCTATTTAACATTCTCATGGAGCTCGATATAGCATTCTCCGTGGCTAAGCGCGATAGCAAAGGTAAATTTTATGCGCCTAAGGCTGACAGCGCTACTTCGAACAACTGCTCATCACGTTTCATGTCACGTGCTGAGTCATATCTGCAAGGTGGATCGGTGAATTGTTTCTAATGTGGGGAAATTAATTATGACTTGTGGTGTGTGTTAATGCATATAATTTTGTTATTCCTATATCCGGTTTATGATTTACTTAATGTTACGTAGATTCACATTTGGAAATACTGCATGCGCGTGACACGCTGCAGCCGGCGATATGACAGCATTAATGCTAGCGCGCTGTGGACTGACACATCAGATTCATCCAAGTTCCAGGGAATATGTACCCTTATCCTCGGCCTCCACCAGGCTTGTAATCTCTTTCCCTCAGATCCGAGTAGGTAATCTTTGCATAATTGCCCGCTATTCTAGGGTTTGTTGTACAGTAACATCCCCACAACAGACCCAAGTACTTAAGAATATGTACATATTATATATAATTTTTTTCCAATAGTTATTTACAGTGAGTCTGGAGGACGGCTAGTTATCAGTACTAGGTAAAAAACCTAATTCCTAACAGTAGCATTGTGTGGTTCCTGCTTTGTTCTAATAGTCTCCCATGCACACCAGAAAACCAGGGTGCATTCGAGCTATATATGTATGGTTATGGATGCTAGTGGTATACGTATGCTTGCAGGTGATCATGACTCGATAGCCTTCAGCTATATGCGGGTAAAAAAAATAAAAAATAAACATGCTCATCACGTGGTAGCATTATTCAGGGTAACAACCTGGACTGGTCGAACCATGCGCCTACAACTACCTTGTCCCAAAACTCAATAGTGGCATCGACTTTCTGACTGAGACTACCATAGCCATCAACAGTCAATATAGCACAGAACGAATCTCTGCTTTGTTAGCAGGTGGGCAGCTGTAGCCCACTGTGAGCGATGCCCATGTGTATATTAGAAAATTTGGGATGTCTCTGGACTAAATATCGCATTGTGTTGAGAGTTCTATTTACGTTCGATTTATTTTCTGCCCTACATCTCAAATTAGAAGCCCGCATGGATATGCCTGAACATATAAGCTCCCGGAGAATGCACAGACTTCTCTTGATTATTCCGAGCACCTTTTATAGGGATTTGCCTTACTTGTGAGTAATTGTATCTCACAAAGGTAAACTCAAGACATCGGTTATTACTATTCATAGGCTTATAACATCAATATTGATAAAGAATAGGTTTTCATGTCAGATGCTTACAAGAAAATCCCTACCATATTCGAAAAGCAGATGATATTGACCAATATCCTCCCTCAGTAGTACTGGATCAGCCACCCCTAGAGCCAAAACTCACGAAATGACTTTGTGCTCCAACATGAGCCCTTCTTCTACTACACGCAAAATTTTTTTTCGAGGTTTGTACGTCCGGTCAGCCTAAGGCTATGAGACGGCCCCGTTGACTCCCCTTTAAAGGTTTGACACCTACGGAACAGCGGGCTACGTAAGCGCCCTGCCCCGAGCCTAAAAAAAACAAAGGAAACCCATAGATATATCGCAACCTCCACCGCCACGCCCTTTCCCGGCCCTCCGCTCGAAACAAACAGCAAACCCAACCAGCAAACAAGCAAATAAATCAGCACAGATCCAAGTTGTAGGAAAATGTTTCCACCAGATCGACCGTATATACCCCGTCCCCGTCCTTCACCTTCTTGATCCACCTGTCCCTCTCATCCATATCTTCCCATCTTCCCCACTTCCGCCCTATCTGCTCCCCATGCGTTAAACCGCAGCTATGAAATTGTACAGACGCGTCAGGCAGGTCCACCAAACCCCCAGATTACCCCGTGCGCAAGGTCCAATCTGCTGGCGGCGGTTGTTCCCCGGCTCTTTGCTCGGGCGAAAGTAGCGACCAAATCATCGACTGAACCCTATACATGCATATGGCTTTCGCCGCGTGGCTTGATATCTCAGGCCTACGGATATATCGCATATGGTTTGGTAGTTGCATATAGCAAGCAAGCCTGTAAGGTGTTCTCCCTGCCTGATCTTTTTGGTAAAGATCAGCACCAGCCTCGACTAAAGCTCTCGCCGCCTCCGGACGTTCGTGCTCTTCAAAGTTTATACCCGACAACACCAATGTATGGAGTGGTGTATAGCCCCACTGGTCTTGCGAGTTGATTAACGTTCGTGCTCTCGTGGCAAGTAACATTGTGACCAGTTTGTAGGAGTCCGAAGCTTGACATGCTATATGTAAAGCTGTTCTTAAACTTCGACCGACCACTCGCACACATGGGTTCGCTCCTTGCCTCAAGAGAAACTTTACCATATTTTGGCGGTTCTCTAATAAAGCCTGTAGGAGTGGTGTAGTGAGGGCTAGTGACTCTCGGTAATAATTGTCACCATAATATATATTAGGGCTACATGCTGCTGCTTCTATATCTGCCCCGATTGCTAGCAGCAAGCGTAACCCGCCTTCTGAGTCGTCATGCACCATCTGATGTAGTCTGTGCTTGACGAGGAAGCTTGTGACTTCGGTGGTAGCAGTCTGGTTTTCTTCAGCGGTAATAACGACACTAAAGTACATGTTTCGACGGGCCAAGGGTTTCATATAAAGTGCTGGTGCTCTGCTGAGAAGAACTGAACAGATATCCGCCTCTTGCATATCTATTTTCGCTGAAGCAGCGATAGTGTGTAGCAAGCTGCTTACCTTCGAGGCGTCGTTGAACACCCAATCGTCATCGCTAGCACCCTCCCAGTC
>Ga0307511_10001424_pt1 | contig 25245 bp, 24 predicted proteins | sample 13_EM_MG_FD_200266 | JGI IMG/M metagenome (GOLD analysis project Ga0307511, IMG submission 200266) | Populus trichocarpa ectomycorrhiza microbial communities from riparian zone in the Pacific Northwest, United States - 13_EM | ecosystem: Host-associated > Plants > Roots > Unclassified | place... | reverse complement strand
CACGAACTCGGACAGTGCGGTGATCGCGCTCGCCCCGTCCTGCGGTGCGAGCCCCGCGTGGGACTCGACACCGGTGGCCGTGACCTGGAAGATCCCGGTGCCCTTGCGGGCGGTCTTCACCGCGCCGTGGGCACTCGGCTCCAGGACGAGCGTGACGTCCGCCTTCCGCGCGAGCTCCTCGATCGCCGGACGCGAGGACAGTGAACCGATCTCCTCGTCGCCGTTGAAGAGGAAGGTGACGGTGGGCAGCGGCGCTCCGCTCTCCCTCGCCAGCCTCAGGGCCCAAATGCCCTGCGCCAGACCGGTCTTCATGTCGAAGATGCCCGGCCCGCTCAGCCGCGACCGCCCGTCCTCGGACGCTCCGGGCTGCTCCCACCCGGCGAGGGTCCCGGTCGGCCACACGGTGTCGTAGTGGCCGATGAGCGCCACATGGCCGGCGCCGGAACCTGCGTAGGTCAGGGTGAGGGTGTCGCCGCACTCCCCGCCCGGGTGCCGCTGTTCGTGGTCGGGGCGGCCGAGCCGCTCCACGGTCAGCTCGCGCAGCAGGTCCAGGCCGGTCGCGAGGGCGGGTAGGTCGTAGCTGCTGGTCTCGTGGCGGACGAGGGTCAGGATGTCGTCGACGATCCGCGACGAGACGTCCTGGGCGCGGGTGGTGAGGATGACGGCGGGTGCGGGTGAGGCGGTCATGGTCTGCTTTCTTCTCCGAACCGGCGGGTGGTGTTGCTCAGTCGGGGTTCAGCCGATGCCGAGCGGGATGCCCAGCAGGTACCAGGCCACGAAGAACGCGACCCAGACGACCCAGACGACGGCGGCGATGGGGATCGTGAAGGAGGCCAGGGTGCCGATGCCTGCCGACTTGCGGTACTGCTGGATGAAGCCCAGGGCCATGACGAAGTAGGGGCTCATCGGGGTCACGCAGTTGGTGACCGAGTCGGCGACGCGGTAGACGGCCTGGGTGGTCTCGGGCTCGATGCCGATGAGCATCAGCATGGGCACGACGACCGGTGCGGCCAGCGCCCACAGTGCGGAGCCGCTGGTGATGACGAGGTTCATGAACGTGATCAGCACGGCGATGCCGACGAGCACCGTCCAACCGTGCAGGTGCAGGTCGCGCAATGCCTCGGCGCCCTTGACGGCGAGGATGTTGCCGATGTTCGTCCACTTGAAGTAGGCGAGGAACTGGGCGATCGCGAAGAACAGGACGAGGATCGGCGCCATCGAACGCGTGCCGTCCACCATCGCGCCGATGCTGTCGCGGGCGGCGGTGAACGTGCCGGTCATCCGGCCGTAGACGGTGCCGAGCACGGCGAAGAACACGCCCAGGACGAGCGCCATGCCGCCGATGAGCGGGGAGTCGACGATGCCGCCGCCCGCGCCGCGCAGGGGCGAGGAGGCGGGGATCATGGCCGCCGCGAGGAACGCGAGGAAGCCGACGGCGACCAACCCGGTGGCACGCAGGGCGCGTTGCTGCCGTTCGGTGATCTCGATCGCGGCCAGTTCCTCGGCGTCGGGCGCGGCGACCGGCTCGTCGGGCTCCAGGTCGGAGCGGCGGGCGAGGACCTTGTCGACGACCAGGGTGATCACGAGGGCCACCAGGATCGACGAGCCGAGGCCGAAGAAGTAGTTGGCGACCGGGGTGACGACGTAGTGCGCGTCGATGGTGTGGGCGGCGGCGGTGGAGATCCCGGAGAGCAGGACGTCCGTGGTGGTGAGCGACGGGGAGGCGTCGTACCCGGCGGCGATCGAGACGTAGGCGACGACACAGCCGAGGACGGGGCTTCGGCCGGCCGCACGGAAGACCAGGGCGCCGAGCGGGATGAGGGTGACGTAGGCGGCGTCGCCCGCGACATGGCTGACCATGGCCGTCATCGACAGGGCGAAGGTGAGGTACCGGCCCGGCACGCGGGCGACCATGCGGCGCAGCAGGGCGGAGAAGAGTCCGCTCTTCTCGGCGACGGCGATGCCGAACATCACGGTGAGGATGGTGGCCAGCGGCGGGAAGGCCGCGTAGTTGTCGACGGCTCCCTCGACGGCCATGGTGAGGCCGTCCTTGCTGAGGAGGTTCCGTACCTCGATGGTCTCGTGCGTGCCGGGGTGCACAGCGCTCAGACCGGTCGTCGCCAGGACGGCGCTGAGGACGGCGACGACGCCCGCGAGAATCCAGAACAGCCAGAAGGGGTTGGGGAGTCTGTTCCCGATCTTCTCTATCGCCGCCAGGCCCCGGAACGCGGTGCGCAGGGCCCTCGACCGGGGCTCGGTGGACTGCGGCTGAGGCTGGGCCGAGGTGACACTCATCGGTACCTCTTCACACAATGGGGGGATGTTCCTGCGAACGATGGCACTCAAATGAGAGATTCTCTATCCCCTAGATGTAACGGTGGGATTAAACGGCATCTAGAGTGAGGCCTATGACCCGTCCTCTCCTCGACGAGCTCGACCGGCGCCTCATCGGCGCGCTGCACCTGGCGCCCCGGGCCACCTGGGACGACATCGGCGAGATCCTGGCCGCCGACGCCAGCACGCTCAAACGCCGCTACGACCGCCTGCACGAGGCCCGTATGGTGCGCGTGATCGGGCAGGCCGACTGGGGCATCCACTCCACGGCGATGCCGGTCCACGTCTTCCTGGACATCACCGGCGAGAGCCCCCTGGCCGTCCTCCACCGCCTCCGCGGCCTGCCCCATCTCCAGCTGCTGGCGCAGATCTCGGGCGACTACCCGCTCTACGCCGTGGTGCACGCCCCGTCGGAGGCGGCGACCAGCGAGGCGATCGACCGGATGTTCTCCGTGCCCGGTGTCCGCCGCGTCAACGCGCTGCCCGCGCTCAGCACCCTGCGCCGGGGCCGGACCTGGGACCCGCAGTTCCTCACGGACACCGAACGCGCCGAGCTGCTGAAGCTCGCCGGCGCCCGCCCCGAGGGCACCGCGACCGCGACACCCCCGGCGAAGCCGCTGAGCGAGGCCGAGCGCGGCGTCGTCGCCGAGTTGCTCCGGGACAGCCGCGCGTCCGCGGCGAGCGTCTCCCGGGCCACCGGCCTGGCCACCTCCACCGCGCACCGCGTCGTCCGCCGGGTCCTGGACGAGGGATGGGTCAAGCCGCGCCTGGAGATCGTGTCGGAATGGCTCGGCTTCCAGACCGCGTTCATCCTGCGCCTGCGCGTGGCGCCGGGTGCGACCCCCGAGGTCATGCACCGCATCGACCAGCTCCCGCAGACGCGGCTCGCCGCGCATGTGGCCAGCGACATGCCGGTGCTCGCCACCGGCCTGGTGACCGACCGCTCCGCCCTGGCGCGCTTCGTCGACGCCGAGCTGGCCAGGATCCCCGGCCTGCTCGGCGTCAGCGTCGCCGTCATGCTCGCCGAGCCGCGCCGCTACTGGCTGGACCGCGACCTGACCGCCGGCCTCGGCACCTTCCACGCACCGGCGCTGCTGTGAGCGGACCCTCGCGCGTCAGCCGGTGCCGAAGGACCCGGTGGCGTAGGCGCACTCCGTGTAGATGTAGCCCGACCTGAGCTTGGCCGTGTCCGAGGCCGGGCTCGCCGTCGAACTGTCCGGCCGGTGCACGAAGTACGTGGTGCCGGTGGGCAGGCTGATCGTCTTCTGCGGGTAGTTCTTGCCGCCGCTGCACGGCTTGAACCCGGACAGCAGGGTGGTGGTCAGGGAGTACGTCGTGCAGCTGCCGCAGGCCTTGAGCGTGAAGCTGCCGGTGACCGGCCCGGTGTACAGGACGGTGATGTCGTCGGGGCTGTCGTTCTTGACCGTGACGGAGATGCTGCCGCCGGACGCCGTGGTCGGCAGCCTCTTGCCCGCGGCGGGAACCGTCTGGGCCACCTCGGCGGCGATCGCGATCTTCTTGGCGCGGGCCCGGTTCTTGTCGTGCGTGTTGTTCTTCACGAAGTCGTTCATCGTGCTGAGCGCCGAGTCGAAGTCGCCGGACCTGTACTGCGAGACACCGCACTGGTAGGCCCCGGCGTCGGCCTGGCTGCCGGCCCGCGTGGCGTCCGCGCCGAGCGCGTCGGCCACACCCGCCTGTTCGCCCTGCAGGCTCCCGATCTGGGTGGAGAGACTCTGCAACCGCTCGACGGCCGCGCACGGCTCGCTTCCGCTCACACCCTGCGCCGCCTTGGTGACAGCCGACTTGACGGCCGGTTCGACCTGGCCCGCCTGGGACGACTGCGGGAAGGTGGCCAGCAGATCCCCGAAGTTCGTCGGCCAGTCGGCGCTCTGCGTGGCCAGCGAGGCGGAGGCGCATTCGTAGAGGGAGGTGGCCAGCCGGTCGTCCGGCCAGGTGGTCAGGGCGCCCAGCTGCTTCTTGCCGATGGTGCCGGGGACGGTCCGCAGATACTTCAACTGGGGTATCGCGTCGCAGTAGTTCTTCTGCGAGTAGGCCCCGGCGACCGTCGTGTAGAACGTCTTCAGCCGGTCGGGCACCTTGTCGGCCGCCCGCGATCCGGAGTGCGCGGTGGTGAGGTCGTCGTACACGCCCAGCGCCTGACGGTAGTGGGGTTCGGCCGCGGAGAACGACAACCTCCCGCTGTCCGCCACGAGTTGGTCGGCCTTCTCCAGCCGGTCCAGGAGCATCTGCTGAGTCGCCTCGTCACGGGCGTTGTCGTACAGCACGACTCCCCCGGCGGGTACGGCGAGCAGCACCAGGCCCAGCACGATCGCGAGCGGTGTGGGCGCGGGCCAGGCCAGCCGGGTGCGCAGACCGACCAACGCGCCGTGGACGGCGGCGAACACGAGGAACACGACGTACAGCACGACGAGCGGGCCCGAGACGCCGTCCGGGTCGGCGGGAAGCGCCACCAGCAGCAGGACGACGGTCGCGACCCAGCACACGGCCATCAGCAGCCAGCGGCGCGTCAGCGCGTAACCGAGGCCCAGGCCACTGAGGTTGAGCAGACCGACTGCGACGGATCTGAGTCGGTCCGGCGGAGCGGGTGGAGGTGACGTGGGCATGGGTGGAACGGCGAAGCCCTGATACCCCTGATAACCGCCGTACTGGTCCCCGGACATGATGCTCCCCCCGCTCAACAACGCCCCCGTTACCGTGACTTGTCAGTGTACGGTCGGGTTCGCCGCTAGGACAGTGGGGACCGCGGGGCACCTCCGCCCCTCAGCACCCTGGACAGTCCGAGCGCCGCCGTCCGTACCGCCGGGGCGAGTTGGGCGGGCCGGAAGCGGGTGCGCGGTACGGCGACCGAGAGGGCGGCGACCGCGGTGTCGCCGGCGAACACCGGGGCCGCGATGCAGCTCACGCCCGAGGCCGCCTCCTGTTCCTCGTAGGCGAGGCCGGAGACCTGGATCTTCTCCAGGGCCGTGCGCAGCCGGGCCGGGTCGGTGATCGAGTACGGGGTGAGGCTCGGCAGCGGGCGAGACAGCACCTCCTCCGTCAACTCGGCGCCGGAGAAGGCCAGTAGGGCCTTGCCGACGGCCGTACAGGTCAGGGGCAGACTGCCGCCGATGCGGGAGGGCAGCCGCAGGGCCTCGTGGCCGTGGATGCGTTCCAGGTAGACCACCTCCATGCCCTCGCGGACGCCGAGGTGGATGGTTTCGCGGGTGGCCTCGAACAGGTCCTGGAGGAAGGGCAGGGCCGTCTCGCGCAGATCACGCCGGTGCGGCACCAGCGAGCCCAGCTCGAACAGCTTCGCGCCGAGCAGATAGCGGGGGCCCGAGCGCTCCAGCCAGCCCAGCCCGACGAGGTCGGCCGCCAGCCGGTGGACGGTGGGCTTGGGCAGTCCGGTGCGCTCCGAAAGTTCCGACAGGCGGTACGGTCCGCCGCTCGGACTGAAGCAGTCGAGGATGAGCGCGGCCTTCTCCAGCATGCTGCCGCCCGCGATGTTCCGTGTCACGGAACAAACATTGTCCACTGGAGGGGATGCTGTCTATACCGAGGGGTGTACCCGCACTGCTCTCCCAGGAGGTAACCCGTGCCCACCGTGCCCGACGGCGCCCGCCCGGACGCCGTGTCCCCGGCCGTGGTCAAGGCGGCCGACCTGCTGGCGGAGGCCACCCGTACCGGGGTCGCCTGCCCGCCGGTACGCGACCTGCTCGACGGCGGCGATCTGGAGACCGCCTACGCCGTGCAGCAGCTCAACGTCCGGCGCGGTCTGGACGCCGGCCGCCGGATCGTCGGCCGCAAGATCGGCCTGACCTCCCCCGCCGTACAGCGCCAACTCGGCGTGGACCGGCCGGACTTCGGCGCGCTGTTCGCCGACATGGCGGTGTCGGACGGCGGCGAGGTGCCCGTGGGCCGACTGCTCCAGCCGAAGGTGGAGGCGGAGGTCGCGCTGGTCCTCGGCCGGGACCTGCCGCACCCCGAGTGCACGATCGTGGACGTGCTGCGCGCGGTCGACTTCGCGCTGCCCGCGCTGGAGATCGTCGACAGCCGGGTGCGGAACTGGGACATCTCCCTGATCGACACCGTCGCGGACAACGCCTCCTGCGGTCTGTACGTCCTGGGCGGCACGCCCGTACCGCTGACCGCCGTGGACCTGCGCGCGGTCACGATGACCATGAGCCGGGACGGCGAGACGGTCTCCGAGGGCACCGGCGCCGACTGTCTCGGCAGCCCTCTCACCGCCGCGGTCTGGCTGGCCTCGGCCCTCGCCGAGCGGGGCGACCCGCTGCGCGCGGGCGACCTCGTGCTGACCGGCGCCCTCGGCCCGATGACCCCGGCCGCCCCGGGCGCCACCTTCGAGGCGCACATCTCGGACCTGGGCTCGGTACGGGTCCGCTTCGCCACGGAAGGGAACGGCAAGTGACGACCAAGGTCGCCATCATCGGCTCCGGCAACATAGGCACCGACCTCCTGATCAAGGTCCTGCGTCTCTCGGACACCCTGGAGATCGCCGCACTGGCCGGCATCGACCCGGACTCCGACGGCCTGGCCCGCGCCCGCCGCCTCAAGGTCGCCACCACCCACGAGGGCGTCGAAGGACTCGTCGAACTGGACGAGTTCGCCGACGTCGGCCTCGTCTTCGACGCCACCTCGGCCGGCGCCCACCGCCACCACGAAGAGGTCCTACGGCCCCTGGGCCGCACCCTCGTCGACCTCACCCCGGCCGCCATCGGCCCGTACGTCGTCCCGCCGGTCAACGGCGAGGCCCACCTCGGCGCCCCGAACGTCAACATGGTCACCTGCGGCGGCCAGGCCACGATCCCGATCGTCGCCGCCGTGGGCGCCGTCTCGCCGGTCCACTACGGCGAGATCGTCGCGTCCATCGCCTCGCGCTCGGCCGGCCCCGGCACCCGCGCGAACATCGACGAGTTCACCGAAACCACCTCCCGGGCCATCGAGGCCGTCGGCGGCGCCGCGCGCGGCAAGGCGATCATCGTCCTCAACCCGGCCGAACCCCCGCTGATCATGCGGGACACCGTGCACTGCCTGGTCTCGGACTGCGCGACCGAGGCGGTCACCGCGTCCGTCGAGGAGATGGTCGGCCGCGTCCAGGCGTACGTGCCCGGCTACCGCCTCAAGCAGAAGGTGCAGTACGACAAGGTGGCTGCCGACGACCCGCTGCGCACCCTCGCGCCGGGCACGGGCGACCTGCTCAAGGTCTCGGTGTTCCTGGAGGTCGAGGGAGCGGCCCACTACCTCCCCGCCTACGCCGGGAACCTCGACATCATGACCTCGGCCGCCCTGCGCACCGCGGAACGCATGGCCGCATACACCGGCAAGGAGGCAGTCAAGTGACCTCGTCGCTCTACGTCCAGGACGTCACCCTGCGGGACGGCATGCACGCCGTGCGCCACCGCTACACCGTCGACCAGGCCCGCGCGATCGCCGCCGCCCTGGACGCGGCCGGAGTGGCCGCCATCGAGATCGCCCACGGCGACGGACTGTCGGGCTCCAGCATCAACTACGGCGTCGGCGCGCACACCGACTGGGAGTGGATCGAGGCCGTCACCGACGTCGTACGGCAGGCGGTCCCCACGACCCTGCTGTTGCCCGGCATCGGAACCGTCCACGACCTCGAGCAGGCCCACGCGCTGGGCATCCGCTCGGTACGGGTCGCCACGCACTGCACCGAGGCCGACATCTCCGCCCAACACATCGCGGCGGCACGGGAGTTGGGCATGGACGTGGCCGGCTTCCTGATGATGTCGCACATGGCCGAGCCCACCGAACTCGCCCGCCAGGCCAAGCTGATGGAGTCCTACGGGGCCCACTGCGTGTATGTCACCGACTCCGGCGGCCGGTTGACGATGGACGGCGTCCGGGACCGCTTCCGCGCGTACCGCGAAGTCCTCGCCCCGGAGACCGAGTTGGGCATCCACGCCCACCACAATCTCGCGCTGGGCGTGGCCAACACGGTCGTCGCGGTCGAGGGCGGCGCGATACGCGTCGACGCCTCCCTCGCGGGCCAGGGCGCGGGGGCGGGCAACTGTCCGCTGGAGGCGTTCGTCGCGGTGGCCGACCTGATGGGCTGGAAGCACGGCTGCGACCTGTTCCCGCTGATGGACGCGGCCGACGATCTCGTGCGACCGCTGCAGGACCGCGAGGTGCGGGTGGACCGCGAGACCCTCAGCCTCGGTTACGCGGGCGTGTACTCCAGCTTCCTGCGCCACGCCGAGACGGCCGCCGCCCGCTACGGACTCGACACGCGCAGCATCCTCGTCGAGGCCGGGCGGCGGGCCATGGTCGGTGGCCAGGAGGACATGATCACGGACATCGCGCTGGACCTGGTCGCACGCGCGGCGAACCCGGCCTGAGCCGGACACGGCCGCGAGGACGCGGGTGTCGGCACCTCATGACGCCGACACCCGTGGGGAGTCGAGGCGGACCGACCCGACGGTATCGAGTTGGTCTAGTCCTCTTGACGGAGAGCCGCGCGGGCGCTTTGGTATATACCAAAGCCTTCACGCGCCACCCCCCACCACACTCCCCCCTTATAGGCACCCCCGAAAGGGGATCTGTCATGCGCCTGGCAAGACTCGCGGCTTCCGTGTGCACCCTCGCGCTCTCGGTCACCGGCGTCACCGTCGCCCTGGCCCCCGCGAGCAGCGCCGCGGGAAGCAGCGTCTACTCCGTGGCCCCCTACGTCGACATGTCGAACAGTCAGGAAGGACTGCTCGACACCGCCATCACCGGACACCAGCTCAAGGCGTACACAGCGGCCTTCGTGCTCGGTGTCGGCTGCAACCAGATCTGGGGCGACACACTCCCCATCGGCAACGACTCCTTCACCGATCCCCTGATCGCCAAGGCGAAATCCGAGGGCGCGTCGGTCATCATCTCCTCCGGCGGTGCGAGCGGCGAGCCGCTGGCCTGGACGTGCTCGACGCAGAGCAGCATCGACGCCGGATACCAGGCCATCATCAACGACTACGGCGTCACCCAGCTCGACTTCGACATCGAGGGCGCCGCCATCGCGGACACCGCCGCGGTCGCCCGCCAGATGCAGGCGATGAAGGACCTCAAGGCGTCCAACCCGAACCTGAAGTTCTCCATGACCCTGCCGGTGCTGACGAGCGGGCTGACCGGCGACGGCGTCAACATCGTCAAGGCCGCCAAGACCGCGGGCATCAAGATAGACGTCCTCAACATCATGGCCATGGACTACTACGCGGGCACCGGCACCGAGATGGGGCAGGCCGCCGTCTCCGCGGCCAAGGCCACCCTGGCGCAGATGCAGTCCGTCGACTCCAGCTACACCTACGCCAACCTCGGCATCACCCCGATGATCGGCAAGAACGACGACGGCTCCACCTTCACCCTGGCGGACGCCCAGACGGTGGAGAGCTTCGCCGCGCAGAACAGCGTCGGCCGGCTGGCGTTCTGGGCGATCACCCGGGACCAGGCATGCAGCGGCAGCGCCAACTCCCTGCCCACGTGCAGTCAGATCAGCCAGAACAGCCTCGCGTTCACCGACGCGTTCGTGCCTTACACGGGCACGGGCACCGGCGGCGGCGGAGGCACCACGAGCGACTTCTCACTGTCCCTGTCGCCGGGCTCAGCCTCGGTGGCCCAGGGCGGTTCGGCGACCTCGGCCGTCTCCACCGCCGTCACCTCCGGCAGCGCCGAGTCCGTCAGTCTCTCCGCCTCCGGCGCACCCTCCGGCGTCAGCGTCTCGTTCAGCCCCAACTCCGTTACATCCGGAGGCAGTTCGACACTGACGGCGACGGTCGGCTCGTCCGTGGCCGCGGGCAGCTACCCGATCACCGTCACCGGCACCGCCGCGACCGGCAGCCACAGCGCCACCTACACGCTCACCGTCACCAGCAGCAGTGGCGGAGGCGGCGGCGGGGGCTCGCTGACCAACGCGGGCTTCGAGACCGGCAGTCTGAGCCCGTGGACCTGCACGGGCGGCAGCGCGGTGGTCTCCAGTCCGGTGCACAGCGGAAGCCACAGCCTCCAGGTCACACCCAGTGCCAGCGCCACCGGCGAATGCGACCAGACCGTCACCCTGTCCCCCAACAAGAGCTACACGCTCACCGCCTGGGTCCAGGGACCGTACGCCTACCTCGGGGTGAGCGGCGGCGCCTCCGCGAGCACCTGGTCCAACAGCACGAGCTGGAACCAGCTGTCGGTCAGCTTCACCACCGGCAGCAGCGGAACGGTCACCGTCTACGTCCACGGCTGGTACGGCCAGTCCAACGTCACGGCGGACGACTTCACCCTCGGCTGACAGCCCCATGACGGATCGTGGACAGGGCTCGGCCCCCGGCCGCTGATACGGACGGGGGCCGAGTGCGGGGTGGGTCAGTAGTTTTCCGCCGTTCGGCCGCCGAAGATCTTCAGCTGTTCGGAGTCGGTCAGTCTGTTCACGAACATGACGAGTTTTCCGGTGGTGAGGATGCCGCTGACGGTGGCCTCCTTCTTCTTCGCGTACAGGGTGTCGGTCTCCTTCTTGGCCTGGTCGAACCAGGTGGTCGCCTTGTTCGGGTCGGCGCCCGGGGCATCGACCGCGGCGCAGGCGCGCAGGAAGGCGGCGGTGTGGCTGTTGCCGTTCTCGGCGATGCAGTCCAGGAGAACGAGTTCGTCGGCCTTGGTGACCGTCAGGAGCAGGGACAGACCCTTGCCGTTGTCGCCTGTGATCACTGTCTTCTCGCGGCCCCCGGGGAACTCTTCCTCCTTCGGGTCGCCGAGGGCGATGCCCCATGCCTTCGAGAGGCCGGCCAGGAACGCCTTGCCCGTATAGCCCTTGGCCATGGCCGTCGCCTCGCCCAGCCTCGGCGCGCTCATCCTGATCTGCGTGCTGCTCGCAGCGGAGCGGCTGCGTACCCGCCTGGAGACCGCCGACGCCGACGGCACGCTCACCGACCGGGAGATCACCGAGGCGCTGGGGCACGTGCGGGCACACTCGGTCGACCGCGGTGAGGACCGGGCGGTCCTTGTGGTGCAGGTCGCCGCGTCGTCCTGGGCCCAGTGCTATTCCTATACGGAACTGTCGACCGGCACGGTGCAGGCCCGGGCGCTCGAGGAATGCGGCGGCTGACCGAAGGAAACCCCTATGGCCCCTCGACAACCTGGACGACCGGCTCACGGCGGTTGTGGCGGCGGATGACCAGCCACGTTATCCAGCCGACGCCGATGATGAACCCGAAGCTGATGATCCGGTAGAGCACGACCGTGGCGATGGCGGTGCTGGTCGCCACGCCACCCGTGACCAGGCCGAGGACGAGTGCGCTGTCGATGATGCCGAGTCCGCCCGGGATGATCGTGAGGGTTCCGGCAGCCATGCCCGCGCAGAAGGCGAGCAGCAGTTGGGCGTTGCTGATCTGCGTGTCGCTTATGGCGTGGAAGCAGAGCCACAGACAGCCCGCGTCGAGCAGCCAGTTGAGCACGGCGAAGACGGCGGCGGCGACCGCGTGCCGGGGTTGCAGCCGGGCGGTGCGGAGTTGCTCGACGAAGCCGCGGATCCGGTCGAGGCCCTGGGTCTCGGGAAGGTGCCGCAACTTGTTGACCTTGGCGAGCGCGGCCCGGGTGGCCGGTTCGACCTTCTCCGGGTGCCGGGTGATGCGCCGGATGCCGACCGTCAGCAGCAGGACGGCCAGGCCGAGGGTGACGAGGCTGTGCCACTGCAGACTGCCGTCGGAGGCGATCGCGGAGATCGCGGTGACGACGGCCAGAGCCGTCGCGGAGAGTATGCCGGACAGCGCGATGCACCAGGAGGCGACGGCGGGCGTGGCTCCGAAGCGGCGCATCTGCTGGTAGTTGAAGTGGGTGGAGAAGGCCGGTCCGCCGGGCAGCGTGACGCTGAGCGAGTGCGCGGCGTAGGCGAGGGCGACGTGCTTCTGGATCGGCACGATCACCCCGGCCGAGCGCAGCAGCCTGCGCTGCATGCGCGCGTAGCAGCCCATGGCGGCGACCTCGGCGACGAGCGCTACGGCGAACCAGTTCAGCCGGGGTGCGCGCAGCTGTGACAGCGCGGCGGCGAGCGACGGCCAGCCCAGCACCAGTTCGGTGGTGAACAGCGCGAGCAGGACCGTGATCACCACCGGGCGCAGCCAGCGTCGGGTGCGATGCGGCGCCGTGTCGGCCGGTTCGGGGGCGATGGCGGTGGTGTCCGGAGCGTGCACAGGCAGGACCGTCGATTTCGTGAAGTGAGCTTCAACCGTCGGCGATCCCGGCGCCGCTCGAGGCGGGGGCGGTGTTCTCCGAGCGGACGAGGGAGCGGGCGCCGAGGCTGAACCGTGCCAGTTTATGCACGATGGCCCGGCGGGCTGGAGTGTGCCCCTGCTTGTTCGTCACGCACGCGCGCCGTACTCGTCGGCCCCGCGCGCGATCGTGCGGGCCCCCGCTGCACGAAGGGGCCCGCATCGCACCGGAGTTCAGACGGAGTCGACGCGCTCCTCGTCGCGGCTGGTCTCCGTCGCCTCCGGCTCGCCGGCCGGGCGGCGGCCGGGCAGGACCGCGAGGACGATCAGCGTGCCGGCGGCCATGATGATCCCGCCGACCAGGCTGGTCTGCGCGACACCGTGGGCGAAGGCCTCGTGCACGGCGTCGACCAGGGCCTGTGCCTGCTGCGGTCCGGCGGACGGCGTCTTCGCGATCTCCTGGGCGACCGCCAGGCCGCCGCCGACCGAGTCGTTGGCGGTGTCGAGGGCGGCGGCGGGGAGATGGCCGCCGACCAGGTCGGTCAACTTGTCCTTGTAGACGGTGCCCAGCAGCGAGCCGAGGATGGCGATGCCCAGCGAGCCGCCCAGTTCCAGCGCGGTGTCGTTGGCGCCGCCGCCGACACCGAGCTCGTTCTCCGGGAAGGAGCCCATGATCGTGTCCGTGGCGGGCGAGACGCTCAGTCCGACCGCGAAGCCGAGCAGCATCAGCGTGGGCAGGAAGTCGCCGTAGGTGGAGGTCTTGTCGACCTGGGTGAGCAGGAGGACCGCCACGGTGCCGAGCACCATGCCGGTCACCACCATCGACTTCATGCCGAGCTTGGGGGTGAGCCGTCCGGTGACCGCGGCGCCGAGGAACACGGCTCCGGCCAGCGGCAGCAGTCGTACGCCGGTCTCCAGCGCGTTGTAGCCGAGGACGAACTGCAGGAACTGCGTGGCGTAGTAGATCGAGCCGAAGGTGCCGAAGAAGAAGAACAGTACCGCCGTCATCGAGCCGCCGAAGGGGCGGTGGGCGAACTTGCGGACGTCGAGCATGGGGCGCGGGTGGCGCAGCTCCCAGGCCACGAAGGCGGGCAGTCCTACGGCGACGACGGCCGCGGTGACGGGTCCCGCGCCCCAGCCGAAGTGCGGGCCCTCGATGATGGCGTAGACGAGGCTGCCGACCGAGACGATGGAGAGCAGACCGCCCACGTAGTCGATACGGAACGCCGTGTCGGCCTTGGACGGCGGGACGAGGACCAGGGCGCCGACCACTGCGAGGACGGCGATGGGGACGTTGATCAGGAACGTGGAGCCCCACGCGTGGTCCTCGAGCAGCCACCCCGCGACCAGCGGTCCGACGGCGATGGCGAGGCCCGAGGTGGCGGTCCAGGCCGTGATGGCCCGCGCCCGCTCGTGCTTCGGGAAGATCGCGACCAGCAGGGACAGGGTGGCCGGCATGACCACGGCCGCGCCCACCCCCATGATCGCGCGGGCCGCGATGACGAGCCCGGTCTCGTGGACGAGGCTGCCCATCACCGATCCGCCGGCGAAGATCACCAGGCCGGTGACGAGGGCGCCGCGGCGGCTGTACTTGTCGCCGATCGAGCCCAGTACGAGCATCAGCGCGGCGTACGGGACGGTGTAGCCGTCGATGACCCATTGCAGATCGCTGCTGCTCAGGCCGAGGTCCGTGGTCATGGCGGGCGCGGCCACGATCAGCGAGGTGTTCGCCATGACCACGATCAGCAGGCTCAGGCACAGCACGATCAGGGCGGACCAGCGGCGTGCGTAGGGCCCGGCCATCCGGTCGACGGGGGTGGTGACGAAGAGCGGCATCGGGACTCCTGGGGACGCGTTAATTGCTCACTGATGTGCAGACTATTTTATTGCCCATCGATGTGCAACTATGCCGGGACGAGCCAGCCCCTCCAGGAGGTGTAGACGTGATCAGCCGCAGCAGCGCCAGGGCGCACGCCACCCGCGCCCGCATCCTGGAAGCGGCCCTGCGGGAACTGGGCCGCGACCCCGACTGCAGCCTCGGTGACATCGCCGGGGCGGCCGGCGTGGCCCGGCGCACCATCTACGGGCACTTCACCGGGCGGGCCGCGCTCGTCCAGGGCCTCGCCGCGGACGCCGGGGAGGCGGTACGGCGGGTGAGCGCTGACACTCACGCGCCGACGCCGGACGCCGTGACCGCGCTGGCCCGCTTCGTCCTGGCCCTGTGGCCGGTCGGCGACCGCTACCGCACGCTCCTCGGACTCGCGCACCGCGACCTCGGCCCCGACGCGATCGACGCGCTCCTCCGCCCGGCCCGCGAGACCGTCAGCGGGATCCTCGCCCAGGGCCAGCAACAGGGCGTCTTCCACACCGCCGTCCCGCCGGGACCGCTCAACAGAGCCCTGGAGGCACAGATGCTGGCGCTGCTGGAATGCGTCAACTCCGGCCTCTGGAACGACGACGGCACGGCCGCCACCACAGCCGCTCTCATCACCGCGGGCGTCGCACGCGACAGCGCCGCCGCCGCGGTTCACCATCTGCGACCGTCCGGCTGAAGGAGACCTCATGGACCAACACCGGTACGACTACGCCGACTTCACGTACGGGGCGTACGAGCCCGAGGACACGCGCCCGCCCCGCAGGAACCGGCGCCCGGTAGTCATCGCGGTCGGCGCGCTGGTCGCGCTGCTCGTCGTTCCCGTCGCCGTCGACCGCTTCGCGACGGCGCGGGTCGAGTCCCGTACGGCCAGGGCGTTCCAGGAGGGCCTGCACACGCCCTCGGTGCCGGAGGTCCATGTCCGGGGCTTCCCCGTGCTGACCCAACTGGCAGCCGGCACCCTGCGGCACGTGGACATCACCGCGCACGACATACCGGCGAGCGACACCACCGGCCCGCTTCCGGTGAGCCGGCTCTCGGTCCGTCTCGCCGGGTTGAGGAAGTCGGACGACGACAAGGAGGCCCTGGCCCGCTCGGCGGAGGCAACCGCCCTGCTGTCCTACCAGGACCTGTCCGACACCCTCGGACTGGAGATCACCAAGGGCGCGGGCCCCGACCAGGTACGCGCGAAGGTCCCGCTCGCTCCCGGCGCCGGCGTCACCGTGGCGGCGACCGTCTCCGTGCTGTCCGGCAACCGCATCGCCTTCAAGAACTTCCAGGTCACCGGCGGCCCGCTGCCCGAAGTAGGGCGAGCGGCGCTCACCAGGGTCTTCGAGCGGCCGATACAGCTGCGGAACATCCCCGAGGGACTGCGACTGCGGTCCGTCACCGCGACGGAGAGCGGGCTCAGCGCCCGGCTGTCGGGCACGTCGGTCACCTTCCGGTCCGACGGCAGCGCGGGGAGCGGTTCGGCGTGAGTCGACTCGCCGTACGGGGAGGGTGCTTGAGGGCTCAGTCGTCCGTGACTGTGCGGGCCGCGCCGGCGATCTCGTCCACCACGTCACGCGCCTGCTTCTCCGGCACACCGGCGGCGATCAGCGCGGCGACGGCCACGTGCGTGCCGTCGTCCTCCAGCTCTCCGGTGTTGACCTCTTCGAGCAGCGCGACCGTCATGGCCTCGAGTCCGGCGCTCAGTACGGCGGCAGGCAACTGCGTGTGGAAGACGCCCTCGCGCTGTCCGCGGTCCAGGATGGCGGCGGCGGCCCGGCGGGCCGGTGCCAGGATCTCGGCCACCCGCTCGACGCCCAGGTCACGGCGGGTCAGGGCCAGCAGGAGCCGGTAGCGGTCGCCCACGGTCCACATCGACAGGACGAAGCGCGCGAACGCCCGGTCGGCCGACTCCCGCTCCGCCGGTTCCGGTTCGGCGGGCAGCGCGGACTTCAGCGCCTGCGAGCCCTCCTCGGCCAGCGCCTCCAGCAGCGCCTCCCGGCCGGGGAAGTGCCCGAACAGGGTGCGCCGGACCACGCCGGAGGCGCGGGCGATTTCCTCCAGGGTGATGTCCGGATTCCGGCCGAGTTCCCGGCGGGCCGTGGCCAGGATGCGTTCCCGGTTGGAGCGCGCGTTGCTTCGCTGGGGGACTCGGGCCGGGGGCTTGGTCACGGACAACCTCGGTGCGGTGCGGGAACGACGGAGCAGGGGCGAACGGTGCGTCCAGTCTGGCACGGTCCGGCGGCCGGTCCCCTCCCACGACGGGGACCGGCCCGCCGACCGTCGCTCAGTAGGGCCGAAGGTAACGGTCGAGCCGGGAGCGCGCCCTGTTCACGCTGAGTCCCAGTGCCCTGCCGAGCGCCTCGCCCGACACGTCGTCGGCCCGCACCCCGTACGCGGCCTCCCTGCCGACCCGGCCCGCCATGCGTTCCAGCATGGCCACCGCCTTCAGCGCGGCCACCGGCGCCGTCTCCGCGAGCGCGTCGAGCCGTTCCTCCAACTGCTCCAGCAGATCGGAGAGTTCCTCCGGCAGCGGGACCGTACGGCGTTCGACCGCGCTGATGTGTCCCCACCAGTCCTCGTACGCGTCGGACGTGTCCAGGTCGTCCAGGTCGTGGTCCTCCAGCCGGTCCCAGTCGATGGGATGGCTCTCGCCGCGCCAGCCGCACACACAGGCGGCCCGCCAGGCCGCCGCCTTGGGGCGGCCCAGCCAGCCGTTGTACGCCCACCACTCGCGCGTCTGGAATCCGTTGGTGCCACTGCCGACGTCCAGATACACGGGTTTGGGCTCACTGCCGTCGGCGAGGGTCGCCCCCACGATGCCCTCGTGGGACTCCCCGAACTCCTCACTCCGCCACGCCACAACTCCCCCTTCCGGCAACCCTGTCACGGCCGGACCGGCACCCTGGGTGCCGGTCCGGTCACAGTACGAGAGTCCCGCGGAACGGGCGTCCGGGAAGGGCGATTTCACCCAACAGGCCGGATTGTTGGGCAGGATGGCCGGTCAGGCGACCGCGGGGTCGAGCAGCCCGGCGCGCAGGCGCCGGAGCATACGGCTGATGAGGCGGGACACGTGCATCTGGGAGACGCCGAGTTCCTCGCCGATCTCGGCCTGGGTGCGCTCCTCGACGTAGCGCATGTGGATGATCTTCCGCTCCCGCTCGTCGAGTTGGGCGATCAGGGGGGCCAAGGAGCTGAGGTCGTCGACCAGTTCGAGACCCGGGTCGTCCTCGCCGATGACGTCGGCGAGGACGGTCTCGCCCTCGGCGCCGGCGTCGGAGCTGAGCGCGGCGTCGAGCGAGGAGGAGGTGTAGCCGTTGGACGCCTTGCGGGCCTCGATGACCTCTTCCTCGGTCAGGCACATCAGTTCGGACAGTTCCCGGGTGGTGGGCGTACGGCCGAGGCGGGAGCGGAGTTCCTCGGTCGCCTTGGCGAGCTCGACGCGGGCCTCCTGCAGCCGGCGCGGCACATGGACGGCCCAGCTGGTGTCGCGGAAGAAGCGCTTGATCTCGCCGACGATGTAGGGGACGGCGAACGAGGTGAACTCGACCTGTCGGGTGAGTTCGAAGCGGTCGATCGCCTTGATGAGTCCGATCGTGCCGACCTGGACGATGTCCTCCATCTCGTTGTTGCTGCGGCTGCGGAAGCGGGCCGCCGCGTAGCGCACGAGGGAGAGGTTCATCTCGATCAGGGTGTTGCGCACGTACTGGAACTCGTGGGTGCCCTCCTCCAGCGAGGTCAGCCGGTCGAAGAACTGGCGCGACAGTTCCCGCGCGTCCTTCGGGCTCACCTTCGACGGCTCCGCGATCAACGGGAGCGACTCCTCGACCGCCGCCCGCCGCCCTGCCGTGGCCGGTGCCTTCGCTGCCGTCACGGCTCCCATAACGCCCACCCCATTCGCTTCGAACGAACTTCTGTCAAGAGCCCCCTGCCCCGGTTCGCACGTCTCACTCCCCCTCGTTCGGTCAAATCCCGGGCGGGCGCCTGGCTTTCGGTGCGGAGCTCGACCGGGCGGCTCACGCGCCCTTGCGGCCGACGCCCGCGTAGACCCAGTACTCCGACGGGTTCTCCGGGATCTCGTCCTCGGCGTCCGGGCGCCACAGGGGGACATAGGTCAGACCGGGTTCGACGAGGTCGAAGCCGTCGAACAGGCCGAGGATCTCGTCGTGGGAACGGGCGGTGACGGGCGAGGTGGCCTTCGAGCGGTACAACTGGCCGACGGCCGCGGCGGTGTCCGGGCGGTCCTGGTTCGTCGCATGGCTCAGCGCCAGCCAGCTGCCGTCGGGCAGCGCGTCGCGGAACTCGGCGACGATGCCGGCCGGGTCCTCCGCGGGCGTGATGAAGTGCAGGATCGTGATCATCAGGACGGCGACCGGCTGCTCGAAGTCGATCAACTTCCTTACCTGCGGGGCGGACAGGACCTCGGCCGGCCGCCGGATGTCGCCGTCGACGATGTCCGCGTCCGGGTTGTCGGCGAGGAGGGAGGCGCTGTGCGCGACGGCCACCGGATCGTTGTCGACGTAGACCACGCGGGCGCCGGGGCCGGCCGCCTGTGCGACCTCGTGGACGTTGCCCTGGGTGGGGATGCCCGAGCCGAGGTCGATGAACTGCCGTACTCCGGAGGCGACCAGGAAGCGCACGGCCCGGCCGAGGAAGTCGCGGTTGGCCCTGGCCAGGGTGCGCACCTGGGGGTCGATCGCGGTGAACGCCGCCAACGCCTCGCGGTCTATGGCGAAATTGTGCTCGCCGCCGAGCATCGCGTCGTACATTCGGGCGACGCTCGCCTTGTCCGGATCGATCCCCTGCGGCAGACCTCCACTACCAGGCACTGCAACTCCTCTTCGCCCGAAGATCCTTGACGAGTCATCATATGATTGCCGTCGAACGCACGGCAGACCGCATGCCCCACGCCACGCGGCCGGTCCCCATCCGGAAAGGCACGACCCTGCGGAACGAACCGCGCAGTCACCACGGTGACGCACTCCCTGCCGGGCCCCCACGCCGCAGGCAGGTCTTCGCCCCCGCGGCGGACGTGATCGGCTCGGAGCTCGATCTGCGGCTGACCGGCGCCCACGTCGTGCACGCGCTGACGCCGGGGTTCTGCGACGCGGCGTCGGTGTATCTGCTGGAGCGGTGGGTGCTGGAGGAGAACGCGACGCCCTCCGTCGATCCGGCCCAGATCGAGGCGCGCCGACTGGCGGTGCGGGTGGGCACGGAGGCGCAGGAGACCTGGGACGGTGTGCTGCCGGTCGGTGAGGTGATCGTCTTCCCGCGCGAGACCCCGTACGCGCGCGCCCTCGCCACCGGGCACACCCAGGTGCTCGACGGCGTGGACACGCACACCTCGCAGCGGCTGCTGGCCTCCGCGGGCGGGGACGCGCAGCGCATAGACGACCTGCTGAAGACCGCGTCCTTCCTCGTGGTGCCGCTCCAACTGCGCGGCGCCGTCATCGGTTTCATCGCCTGCACCCGCGGCCCGGAGCGGGAACCGTTCCTGCCCGGCGAGGCCGTGGCCGTGGAGTCGCTGGCGGCGCGGGCCGGGGTGGCCCTGGACAACGCGCGCCGCTACGAACGCGAGCGCCGCACCGCGCTGGCCATCCGCAACAGCCTGCTCCCGGACCCGGCCCGGCAGTTCTCCGGCTGCCGTATCGCGCACGGCTATCTCCCCGCCGGCCAGGGCAACATCATCGGCGGCGACTGGTTCGACGTACTGCCGCGCCCCGGCGGCCGGGTCGGCCTGGTCGTCGGCGACGCGATGGGCCACGGCCCCGACTCCGCCGTCGCCATGATCCAACTGCGCACGGCCGTACGCACGTTGGCCCGGCTCGACATGGAACCGGCCGAACTCATGCGCCGCCTCGACGAGTTGGCCTACGACACCCCGGGCGCGTCCTTCGCCACCTGCATCTACGCCGAGTGGGACGCGGTATCTCACACCTGCACCCTGGTCGGCGCCGGGCACCCTCCCCCACTGCTGCGCGGACCCGAGGGGCCGACCGCACCCGTGATCCTCGCCAGCGCGGGACTGCCGCTGGGACTCGGCACCGGCAACTACGAGGCAACGGTGCTGACGGTCTCCGAGCCGTCCCTGCTCCTGCTCTACAGCGACGGGTTGGTGGAGTCCCGGCACGCGGACATCGACCAGGAGATCGCCCGGCTGGCCGCGGCCCTCGACACGGCCGCCGCCGAATCCGCGCCGTCCGGCGGCGCCGACGCGTTTCCCGGGCTGTGCGAGCGACTGCTCCGCTTCCCCGGCGCGGCACCCGGAGCCGACGACCGCACGCTGCTGCTGGCCGAGTTGACGCCCGCGACCACCTGAACAGGCCGCGGGCGTCCTCGCCCCCTGCATCGTCCGGGATCAGCGCCCGGTCGGCAGCATGGCCCACACGGCCTTGCCGCCGGTGAGCGCCGACCGGTCGACCCCCCAGGTGTCCGCGAGCGCCTGCACGATGAACAGCCCGCGCCCGCTCTCGTCGTCGACACACGGCTCGCAGCGGGAGAGCCCACCGCCGGTGTAGTCGTGGTCGTGCACCTCGATGCGCAGACAGCGGTCGTCGACGATCCCGACCCCGCACAGGAGCCGCGCACTGGGGGTGTGGCACACGCCGTTGGTGGCCAACTCCGAGACAAGGAGCACCGCGTCGTCACGCACGCTCTCGGGCAGGCCCCACTCGGCCAGTTGCGCGCCCATGACATGGCGGGCGACCCGGACGCCGGAGCGGTGCGCGGGAAGTTCCAGCCAGTGCGCCAAGTCGGGGCTGGCGACGTCTAAAAGCTGCGGGGAGGGAGTCGTGTGGGGGGACACGGTGGTTCGCCTTCCATCGGGGGCGTGCGCAGGCGGGAGACGCGATTCGTCGGCAACAGGCGTGCCGGAATTGGGGTGTTCCGGCGGGGGGCCTAGATCACTGACACAAGTAACTATGCCCATAGGTCAGTTCAAGCTGCAACCGGCTCCCTGATAATTACAGAACGCCGATTTCTGTCTGGCGGCATCAGCAAGTCGCTGTCAGACTGGCGCCGGTGACAGTCCCTCAGGAGGTTGGGCGTGAGCGAAGCTCGTTCGGGCGCCGGTGCGCCCACGGTCCTGCGCATGATCCTCGGCCGCCGGCTGCAGGACCGGCGGCAGGACGCGGGCGTGTCCCTGGATGACGCCGCCAGGGCCCTGCGGGTGACGTCCCTGACCATCCGCCGCCTGGAGAAGGCCGAGGTCGGCCTCAAACCGCTCTACGTCGAGAAGCTGCTGGAGACCTACGGCGCCGACCGGCAGGAGATCGAGGAGTTCGTCGCTCTCGCCGAGCGCGCCAACCGGCCCGGCTGGTGGCACGACTTCCGGGATGTGCTGCCCGGCTGGTTCACCGCCTACGTGAGCCTGGAGACCGGCGCCAAGACCCTGCGCACCTATGAACCCCACTACGTCACGGGACTCCTCCAGACGTACGACTACGCGCGTGCCGTACTGAGCGGCGGCTTCCCGAACGACAACGACGAAGACCTTGAACGGCGGGTGCAGTTACGGCTGCGCCGCCAGAGTCTGCTGGAGAGGCCGGACTCGCCCACGCTGTGGGCGGTGCTGGAAGAAGCCGTGCTCCACCGGGTGGTGGGCGGTCCCGCGGTCATGCGGGCCCAGATAGACCGGCTCCTCGAGGTCTCGGAACTGGACCACGTCAGTGTCGACATCGTCCCGTTCTCGGCGGGTGCCCACGTGGGGGCGTGCGCACCCTTCACCTATTTCCGGTTCGAGGAACCGGAGCTGCCCGACGTCGTCTACAGCGAGATCCTCTCCGCCTCCATGTATCTGGACCAGCGTTCCGACGTCGTGGCCCATCTGGAGGCGCACAACAGGATGTCGCTGCTGACCTCGTCCGCGGACAGCAAGGCGCTCTTGAACCGCATGCGCAAGGAGTACTCATGACCACCACCGACAACACGGTCTACAACGGGATGCCCGCGTCGAACCTCGGCGAGCAGGGCTGGGAATGCCCCTGGAGTGGCCCCAACGGCGGTCAGTGCGTGGAGACCAAGCAACTCGCCGACGGCCGTATCGCGTTGCGCCAGTCGACCGACCCCGCCGGACCCGCGCTGATCTACACGCCGCAGGAGATGGCCGCGTTCGTCGCCGGGGTCAAGCGCGGCCTGGCCGACCATCTGATGGCCGGCTGAACCAGAACCACGGGCGTGAGGAACTGGAGCCGGCCCGGCTGCGACCTGCCCGAGACGCCGATGCACACCACTTGAGAGGGACAGCATGACCAACCCCCACGCCGCGCGGGACATCGACACCAGCAGGCCGCACTCCGCCCGCATGTACGACTACTACCTGGGCGGCAAGGACCATTTCGAGGTCGACAAGCAGGCGGCCGAGACGGTCGCGGCGGCCTACCCGGCCATCTTCGTCTGCGCCCGCGAGAACCGCGCGTTCATGCACCGGGCCACCCGCGTCCTGGCCCGGGAGCACGGCATCCGGCAGTGGCTGGACATCGGCACCGGCATCCCCACCGAACCGAACCTGCACCAGGTCGCCCAGTCCGTGGTCCCCGAGGCCCGGGTGGTCTACGCCGACAACGACCCGCTGGTCCTCAAGTACGCCGAGCGCCTGATGCGCAGCACCCGGCAGGGCCGCACCACCTATGTGCAGGCGGACGTCAACGACCCCGAGACGCTGCTCAACGCCCCGGAACTGGCCGAGGTACTGGACCTCGACCAGCCGGTCGCGCTCTCCCTCAACGCGCTCCTGCACTTCGTCACCGACGCCCAGGACCCGTACGGGCTCGTGGAGCGCCTGCTGTCGGTTCTCCCTTCGGGCAGCGCCCTGGCCATAAGCCACTGCACGCCCGACTTCGACCCCGCCACCTGGGAGAAGGTGACGTCGATCTACACCAACGCCGGGACACCGGTGCAGTTCCGCTCCCAGAAGGACGTCTCCCGTTTCTTCACCGGGCTCGACCTGCTCGAACCCGGCATCGCGGTCGGCCACCGCTGGCGCCCCGACGCCGCCGACGAGGACGCCGTCACGGCCAAGCCGCCCACGGACGCCGAGGTCAGCCTGTGGACCGGGGTGGGCATCAAGCCGTAGCGCCGTCGCGAGACGCCAACGGCGTTACGTGCGGGAAACCTTGACGATGGCGGTGCCGGATGCCACGATTCCGGCGCCGCCATGTTTGCGTAAACATCTCCCTCCACTCCCTCACGCCGAGCCCACCGGGTCCGGAGACGGCGAGCCGACACCCCGTCCCGCCCGGTAGCTGTTCCGACGGCCGCTCAGCCGCGCGCAGGCCCCGCCCTGCGCCGAGCCGCCATTCCTGAAAGGGCAAGTCGATGCGCACCAACCCCGCCAGAACCCGTCTGCGGGCCACCTTCGTGGCCGTCGCGATCGCCGCGGTCACCGGCACCACGCTGGCCGGCAGCCCCGCCTCCGCCGCGCCGAGCACGAACACGTCCCAGTTCAAGGGCGTCAACTGGGCCGACCCGCGCGACAATTACGCCGACGACCCGGTCGTCCTGTCCGGCCTGTCGCTCACCGACACCTACGCGCAGACGTACACCAAGGCGACCCGCGTCATCGCAGCGTTCCGCGCCAACCTCGGCGCCAACACGGTGCGGCTGCCCATCAACCCGTACACGGTGAACGGCAGTTACTGGAAGTCGTACCGCGGCGTCATCGACGCGGCGACTGCGCAGGGCTTCAAGGTCATCGTGTCGTACTGGGAGGGGACGGGCGCCAACAAGGACGGCTTCATCGACGACCCCGCCACGTACTGGCCCATGTGGGACACCGTGGTGAAGGCCTACCAGCACAACCAGCGCGTCTACTTCGAGCCGATGAACGAACCCCACGGCTACACCGACGCCGAGTGGGCCGACCTCGCCGCCAAGTGGCTCGACACCTATTCCCAAGTGCCGCGCAACCGGGTGTTCGTGAGCGGCGCCGGCTACAACGACCACGTCACCACGGTCTGCGCCGACCCGCGCCTGAAGGGCACCTACCTCTCCCTGCACCACTACGGCTTCTGGAAGGACTACGCCACCTACGACCAGTGGGTGAGCGACCTCAAGGTGCGCCTCGGCGACTGCGCCAACCGCACGGTGGCCGACGAGTTCGGCGCCCCGATGACCACGGGCCTGAACTACAACGTGCCCACTCCCGACGACAATTCGGTCAACTTCATCCAGGCCGACACCGACACCTTCCGCAAGCTCGGCATGGGCTCCGTCTACTGGCCCGGCCTGCGCACGGACGACACGTACTCGATCCAGAAGCTCATCGGCGACGCGGCCCGCCCCTGGCTGGCCACGACCAACCAGTCCGGCGCGGACCGGCTCGCCTGGGCGTGGGGTCGGGGGCGGCCGGTCAAGTCCTGAGGCCGCGGCCGAGGCGGGTGACGTGATCCGTGTCCGCGAGGTGGCGGGCGAAGGTGGATCGCGGCACCCGGCTCACTGTGAACTGCTCGGCGGCGTACGGGAGTTCACGGTCAGCGCGCTGGGGACAGCGCCACCCTGCGCCGCTCCCGGTCGATTTCGGTGACGACGACATTGAGCTCGTCGCCCACTTGAGGGATGCCCTCCGCCGTCTCCACGGACTTCCCGGCGAACTCCCGAAGATGGACCAGTCCTTCAATGCCGTCGGCGACCCGGACGAAGACGCCGAACGGGACCACCTTGGTGACCTGTCCGTGCAGTGTTCGACCCACCGTCACCTCTTCGACGAACGCCGCGAAAGGGTCCGGCTGCATCGCCCTCAAGGACAGCCGCGCCTCTCCGTTCCAGTCGTCGAACTGGAGGAACTCGCACGAGACACGCTGTCCGACCCGAACGACGTCGGAAACCGCGTCGATGTGACGCCAC